>Ga0207990_1000952_pt1 | contig 15730 bp, 5 predicted proteins | sample ETNtaG_8_FD_185780 | JGI IMG/M metagenome (GOLD analysis project Ga0207990, IMG submission 185780) | Marine microbial and viral communities from oxygen minimum zone, Eastern Pacific Ocean - ETNP201406SV75 (SPAdes) (version 2) | ecosystem: Environmental > Aquatic > Marine > Oceanic ...
AGTCGACGTTCATGGTACGAGTTATCAACTTTATTCCGCCACCCGCTGTTGATTCCTTGGTTGTGAAGGTATCAGCTATATCAAAAGTTACGGCAAGATCAGTTTTGCTAATGCTATTAGCATCTAAATGTTCCTCAACTTTACCTAGGACAAATGCAGTCTCAGCTGCTGGATCGTCCGGGCCTGTTAATTCAGTGTCCGCTGCAAGAACGGCTGCGGTATAAAAGGTTTCCAAGGAAGCGTAGTCAAAGCCGGCTAGGCCATCTGGTATCCCCTTGCTAGATATTATACTAACACCATCACCAGGACCACCATCTTCACCTTCACCAAGATCGAATATCAAGTTGATATCAAGAGTATCGGTTTTAATGCCGATCAAATCTGTTACCACTGACTCTTCGAGCACAGTTACAGTTTGACCTTGTTCGTTTGTATAAGTGAATTCCCATGAACCGCCGCTCATATTATCGAGCTGGTTCATCATATCTTGATCGAAGTCTTTGTAGAAATCGTCGCCCATCTGGTAAATACTCATACCATCGATGGTAATATCATTGTATTCGTTAGATGATATCGCTAAGACCTGATTAGCTTCATTTGTTGCTGTTGCAGCCCCTCCATCGCTCGCAAGGACTGATACAATATCCCAGTTCGCGGCACGAGTGATTACGACATCAATGTCGGTAAAGACTTCACCAATATAATCCCAGCCGAGATGGTCAGTATCACCAATTACTGTTAGTACTGATGAGCCATCATTAGACCAGACCTCTGTCATCTTAAAGTCAATACCACCATCAGCACTTTTGAATTTGGTAACATTTTTCGATTCTTGTGTATCGTTATCCCAATAGTTTGAGTTAGTCCGTACATCGCCATACTCATTGGTTTCTTCTGAGACCCAGATATCACCCTGCTGCGACTCTACAACTGTCCATTCAATGCCATCGTGGTCGAAGTAAGTCCACTCATTCTGGAAATTATCAGCCGACATGGAAAAATCTCCTGGTCCATGCATCGCCAAGACATCGCCGTCAACGGTGATTTCACCATCTGCCCAGCCGAAACTCACTGTTTCACCTGATGCATTCTTTGCAGTTCCGGAGAGGCTTGTTGTATTCCAGTTTGAGTCCATAGTTTCGGTGACGTTGATATTGGTGTAAGTTTCTCCAATATACTTCCAGCCAATATGATCAGATTTGCCGGTAGTCGTCATTGTTGCAGTATTCGTATCTTCGTCGTAGACTTCGGTCTTTGTAAAATCTATAGATTTGTCAGCGCTAGTAAAGCTCTCTGACCAAGTATTAGTATTATTGACATCATCCCAAGTGGACTCCATAACACGAACATCGCCATTAGAGCCAGTTTCTGTAGAGGTCCAGGTATCACCCGATTGTTTGTCAACTACTGTCCAAGTGGTGCCGTCTCCATCTTCCCATGTCCATGTATTCTCAAAGCTCTGACCAACATCCCCAGACACTAGTTCACCGCCGATTATCAACTGATTTTCATTAGGGCTAAAGCCAATCTCTACGCTCACGTCACTAGAATTTGTGCCCGTGCCCTCAATACTTTGTACATTCCAGTCCCCATCACGTGCCACGGTAAGGTTAAGGTTGGTGTAGGTTTCACCCAACTGCATCCAGTCAATATGGTTAGTGCTACCAGTAATAACTTCTGTAGATCCACCTCCTTCAGTGAAAGTTTGAACTCTTGTAGCATTAGAGATAATAGCGTTACTATTTGCATCCGAATCGGTGACAATTTCAGTCATTGTTTGAGTTTGAGTGTCATGATCCCAAGTATGGGTTTCAACACGCTTAGCACCTACCTGTGTACCTGACGTTGCAGTTTCAGTGCGGGTCATAGTGCCATCAACTTCCTGCTGTGTCATCGTCCATATAGTGCCATCCCAGTCTTCCCACTCTACCGTCAATGCTGCGCCATCAAAGAGGAACTGACCATTAGCATAAGTCAATGTTGCTGCGCCAACCGTGCCGCTAGCAGCGGTAATATTGTGTGTATTGTCGTAAGTTATGGTGACTGCAACTTCTTTAGTTCCGTTAAGAGGCATCCAGTCGATATGATCAGTTGTGCCGGTGATAGTCCTTGTTTCAGTTTCAGTTGCTGAGTTCCAGATGGAAGTTTCACTAACTTCATCCCCATCAGTATTAGTCTCATTCATCGTCCGAGTATTGGTCTGGTCAGTATGACTCCAGATATTGGTTTCACTGCGCTCAGCACCAGTTGCGGTAGCTTTACTAGAATCTGTATATTGGGTTTCTGTACGGCTCCAAGTTTCTCCATCCTGAATCTCTTTAACCACCCAAACGGTGCCATCCCAGTCTTCCCATTCTGAATCGTTTTCCCAATACTGATCTTCATTTACCTTGAAATCATCAGCGTTTTGGATATTGCTATCGCCAAAAGTTATTTGATTATTGGACCAGCTAAAGTCAGCAGTCACTCCCTCGGTATCTGTACCAGTACCGGAGACCTTGTAGATTTCCCAACTTGCATCGCGCTCAATAGTTACGCTAACATTGGTATACATGCCATGCAGCGGATACCAAGCAATATTGTCTGTGGTTCCCGTGATTGTTTCAGACGAGGTACCATTAGGGTTGTAGGTTTCAACTCGAGTAAAGTCAAGACCTCCGTCTGTACCTTCATCATAAGACTCACTCCAAATGGATACCTGTTTGACAGAATCCCAGCTTGACTTAAATTCCCGCTCAGCTCCATTAGCACTCGTTTCAGTTGAAGTCCAAACATCCCCAACCTGAGATTCGACCACAGTCCAAAGAACACCTTCCCAATCGGTCCATTCCCAAGTGCTTTCCCAACTTTCTTGTTGTTGGCCACCACCACCATAGTTAGTATCTGCAATCGCTACACTATTGAAGCTCAATTGATAGTTATCTGTATCCCAGCTAAAGGCAGCAGTCACTCCGTCGCTATCTGTACCATTACCAGAAACACTCAGAGTCTCCCAGTTTTGGTTGCGCGTTACTGTGACTTCTACATCGGTATAGATTTCACCAAGATAGGTCCAGTTAATCTCGTCAGTCGCTCCCTTAATGAGCTCGGATGAAGAGCCATCTGTATTCCAAGTTTCGCGGATCGAATAGTCTCGATCATCGGTGCCGCTTTTGAAAGAAGTGGTAGAAACATAGTCGTTGACATCACTGTCCCAGGCAGAAGAATTAATGCGTACATCACCATTACTGCCTTCCTCAGTCGAAGTCCAGGTATCGCCATCCTGCTTATCGGTCACTGTCCAGGTGACGCCATTGCCGTCTTCCCATTCCCAGGTGTTAACCGAAGCTTCCTGCATAAGATTGCCACGATCACCACCACCACCTTGATAGGCTACGCCATCAATGGTTAGTCCTCCATCGGCAAAACCAAATGTAACGCCACCACTGGCGGTACCGCTTACATCAGTAATATTCCAGTTTGAATCACGTTCAATGGTAACTTCTAGATCTTCGTAAGCAGTTGAGAAATCCCACCAACCAAAGTGATTGTCTTTACCGGTGATTTTTTCCGTCGAGGTATTGTTAGTGGAGTTTCTCACTTCGACTCGGGTAACGTCGATAGAGCCATCGGCGGCGGTGAACGAGTCACTCCATGTTTCCGTATCACCACTCCAAGAATTTTTGTGAACACGAACGTCACCATTATCACCCGATTCTGTAGAGGTCCAGGTGTCGCCTTCCTGTTTGTCAGTTACGGTCCAAGTAACACCATCCCAGTCTGTCCATGTCCAAGAGCTTTCGCTGTTCTCCATATTGGCATGTCCACCACCTGCATCTTTATTGAAAGTATCAACAGCAACACCTCCAATTAAAATATTACCACTTTCATCTGAAGTCACAGCCAGGCCATCGGCGGTACCACTAATATCGGTAACATTCCAGCTGCTATCCCGCGATATGCTGATTTCAACAGCATCATAGTCACCAAATTTATCGGTTTTTCCGGTTATTTTTTCTGTTGAAGTGCCGTCAGCTCGTTGTGTCTCAACACGCGTAAAATCAGTATTTCCATCTGCTGATTTTTCAGAATCGGTCCAGATATTGGTCTTCGTATTTTCATTGTAGCTAGAGGAATGCGTGCGCTCAGCACCAGTCACGGTAGATTTACTATCATCTGTATATTGGATTTCTGTGGAAGACCACTTCTCCCCTTCCTGGGTGTCGGTAACCACCCAAACAGTGTTGTCAAAGTCGGTCCATTCCCAAGAACTTTCCCAGCTTTGGTTCTGATTATCGTCCATGCCCATTTGATCTTTAAATTCATTACTGATTACAACTTGCTGACCGTTAAGCAATAATTCTCCATTTGCAGATGTAAACTCAACGCTCTCATTATTAGAATTTAAGCCAGAGCCTGTAATTGTCATTTCATCCCAACCATGTTCGATTGTTACATTGAGATCATGATAAATATCATCCAACCACATCCAGCCAAGCTGGTTGGTTGTGCCGGTAATGGTTTCGCTTGAGGTGCCATCATCACTCCAAATTTCAGTTCTGGTGTAATTCTGTTCAAGGTTACCACTGGCGTAAGTTTCCGTCATTGTTGACGAATTAGTGGCGTCATCCCAAGACGAGGTGTGCGTGCGTACGTCGCCATTTCCACTTGTTTCAGTCGATTTCCATTGGCCGTTCTCATCCACCTCATCGACTACCGACCATTCGACGCCGTCCCAGTCTGTCCATGACCATTCGTTTGTCTCGCCCTCTTGAAAGTGGGGCTGGTTGTCTTGCATTTCACTGACAGATTCGCCACCGATTAAAATTTCATTGTTAGCAAAAGTTACAGCGAGGGTTGCGCTTGTATTATCTGGATCTTGGACGGTGCCGGTAATGCCTGTTACATTCCAATTGGCATCGCGCACAACGGTAGCATTAATATCATTGTATGTCTGTCCCAAGAAATACCAACCAATTTGATCGAAGGTGCCAGTAATGGTTTCAGTCGAAGCGCCAGTGTTTTCATTGTAAACCTCTACCCTGGTAAAATTGAAACCCTTTTCCGTACTCACCTCTGTCATTGTCCAAGTATTTTCTTGGGTGTCATTATTCCAAGAACTAAAGCTGGTTCGCGTGTCACCAGTAAGTGCATCCTTATTGCCACTATCATCCATTGACCAAGCGGTCTCGGTCATCGTCCAGACGTCGTTTACATTTTCTTCTACAACCACCCAGATTGTATTATTCCAATCGTCTGTCCATTCCCACTCGTTACTTCCTTGGTCACCACCAAAGAAATCGTCAAAACCAAAATCAGCTTGAACTGACTCGCCGTCAATCTTTAATTCATAATCAGCATAAGTAAATGCAACTGTAGCACCATCCGGATTAACACCAGATCCCGTAATATTTGTGGTGTTCCAGTATTGGTCTAAGGTTTCAACAACATTTAAACTGGTGTAGATATCATGTAGTGGCATCCATCCGATACCATCGGCTGTGCCTGTATAAGTCTTGGTTGCACCATTGGGGCCGGATACCTCGACCATCGTCGAATCTATACCTCTGCTTGTACTTACATATACTTCAGTGAAGGTGTTTGATTGCGTTGAATTATTCCAAGATGAAGATTGGGTACGAGTATCGCCATTGCTACCCGTTTGTGTTGAAGTCCAGACGCCGTCAACGTCTTTATCAATAACTGTCCAAATGGTGCCTTCCCAGTCTTCAAAGGTGAAGACATTACTGTAGGTTTGTTCGTGACTTTCATCACCTTCATAATAACCACCTTCTTGCTGGTCGTGCTGTCTTTGTTGGTCTGGGCCAGAATATTCATACCAAACATCAAGGGTGCCATCACTAAAAATATCTGCAAGTTCAGTTGCATCACCAGTGTAGGGAAATTCTTTAGTCTCTATACTTCCTTCATCATCAAAAGTAAGATGTATTTCGAAAATATATAATGATTCTGTTCCATAATCTACATTCTGATCAAGGTTAATGATTATATTATCCTTGCCGTCTTCATCAAGTGAAGCTGAAGCATCAACATTATTATAATTCGTGATACCAACTTGTTTAAGCAACTCTTCAGCTGCCATCCTTGCATAATCATCACCACTATCAGGATCAGAATACTCGTACCACATTTCAATACTCTCTTCATTAATAGCTGCAACACCAAGAGTATCTATTCCCGTACCCGCAGTGCTAGTCAGTTGACCAGTGCTATCAAAATTCCATGTTATATCTAGGCCTGTAACTGAGGCACTATCGTAAGTATATGAATCAGCTGTTATATTAAATGAATCTGTACCTGCCACTTCATCCATCTCAATAGCTACATCTAAGTTAGAAATGTCAGTTAGTCCTTGCATTTCTAAGTAACCTTGTACAGCCCCTACGACAAAATCTGCCATAGCATCATAATCTTCTGTTGAAGCCATAATATTCCTCTGTTAAGTTAATTGTTTCAATTGAAAAACAAGAAAATATAAATAAATAAATATATAAATAAGATAACTGATATTTATAATACTCTTTTTTGATTGATTTTTGTGAAAAATATTTTGTAATAAACTGGACTTTATACTACTAAAAAAAATATGGTTTTTACAAAGACAAAATAGTCACATCATCTGTTTTACTGTTCAGAAAGTGCCTTTGAGGCCGTGCGATTAAGTGGACTAATAATGTATTCAAAAATAGTTCGTTTTTCTCCAAGCATATCAACCTGTGCAATCATGCCTGGCAGTATGCTGGGGTTAATTGGTGATTTTGAAAATGTTGAACCGATGGTTCTAATCCATGCATCGTAATAAACTTCACCTTGCTGAGTTATGGTTGTGTTTTGGGCAATTTTAATCACCTCACCTTCCATAATTCCGTAACGAGAGAAATCATATGCAGTGTATGAAACTCTTGCATTTTGACCCACAGCTACTTTGCTAATATCTTTCGGCAGAATTTTTGCCTTAATCAAATAATATTCTTCTTGTGGAACGATTTCTATTAATACATCTCCGGCACGTATAACCGCACCCACGCCTGATAAGTTAACCGCGGTCAATATACCTTCAATAGGTGAGACAAGGCTGCTAAATTTTAATTGTAATTCTGACCTTTGCATTTGGTCGGATGCCTCCAATATTCTCTGATCAATTTGTACAAGCCTAATCTCTGGCTCAATTTTTGCGGCAACTAATTTTGCATAAATAGCACGCTCCTTTTCAAGTAGCACAATTTTTTGCTTGGCAGTATCGTAGCTTGATTGTGCCTCTTGTGTATCTAATGTGATCAACACCTCACCCTCCTGTGCTACATCTCCTACAGTGATATCCATAGTAGCAACAGAGCCCGGGTAGAGTGATTGTACTTGTTGTACTTTGCCGACAGGTTCAACTACAGCTTCTGCACGCACTACTTGGTCAATTTCAGCAACATATGCCCATGACATAAAAGACAGAAAAAACAAAGCGATCAGATAGAACAATACATTATGCACTGTGCGCTGGCGTAATACTTTATCTAACATCTTCGCTTTCTTCCTGTGGCTTCTGTGGTGATTGTTTTTGAGCTTGCTGGGAAGCGGCTTGCAAAACTTTATCTTTAGGGCCGTCAGCTAATATTCGACCATTATCAATTACCACAACTCTACTAACTAAACTTAGGAGTGTGCCGCGGTGAGTGATTAAGATTAAAGTTTTATTAACAAGCTTTTCTTTTAATATCTCTAAAAGTTGTTGTTCTGAGCCTGAGTCCATCGCGCTAGAGGGCTCATCCATAATGATAATTTTAGGATCACCAACAAATGCACGGGCAATACAAATTGCTTGTCGCTGCCCACCTGAAAGTTGTTTCCCACCTTCAGCTATAAGCGTCTCATAACCATCAGACAAACTGGAGGCAATTGCGTCAACATTTGCAATCTTAGCTGCTGCAACCATTTCCTTGTCTGTAGCATTTGGATTTCCCATTAATAGGTTTTCTTTTAAAGTCCCTGAGAATAGCATTGGTATCTGCATGACCACACCGATGTGATTACGAATGTCATCTGGGTGCATATGGGTTATATCTGATTTATCAATTTTTACTGATCCTTCGCTAGGATCATATAAACCGGTAATTAATCTAAGTAGTGAAGTCTTACCTGATGCAATCTTACCAACAATGGCAATTTTTTCGCCTGCAGCAACATTTAAATTAACCTTGTTAATAACCGCTTCTTTTTGTTCTGGATAAGTTAGTGAGACATTAGTAATGGTAATTTGACCTTCTATTTTGTCAACACGTACCTGACTTGAGCGATTGATTTCTCTAACCGGTTGTTGCATCAGTCGACCAAAGTTCACATAGGCTGTCACCGCTTGATTGAATCGACCAAGCAAATTGCTAACCTGTCCCAAAGGTGCTAGTGTACGTCCAGATAAAATCACACAGGCAATCAAAGAGCCCATAGTTAATGAACCCTCAGCAATTAAAAATACACCATAAACCACAATACCTACTTGCGATAATTGTTGACCTGATTGAGAAAAGTTTGTAGTGAGTTGTGACCAAAATTTTGACTTTGCTGAGGTAATGCCTTGGCGATCGACACTATCTACCCATCTATCACGTAAGATATTAATACCTTTAAGAGTTTTTAGAGTTTCCATACCGGCGAGCACTTCTACAATTACACTTTGCTTACTTTGACCGTCTTGGGCAGCGTTAAAAGAGAGCTTGCGAATCACTGGTTGAATTATTAGTCCAGCAATAATCACTAAAACTACAATAACCGCTGGCACTGCAGCTACTGGACCACCGATAGTGTAGAGCACAAAAATAAATAAGAAGATAAATGGTAAATCAACAAAAGCAACAAACGAAGCTGAAGCGATAAAATCCTTAAGTAAATCAAATTCTTTTACCACTGCTGAAACAACACCTGTTGGTTGGTTGATTAATTGCTCATTACGCGAAATGCGTTCAAATAGATTTTCTGAAACATCGATATCTACCATAGCACTGGCCTTGTCAGTATAAAGACCACGCAAAACTTTCATAGAAAAATCGAACACCACAATAACTAAAATACCCACTGTAAGTGCCATTAGAGATTCAATCGCATTATTAGGTATAACGCGGTCATACACGACCATAATATAAAATGCACTAAATAGCGCAAATACATTAATAAAGGCAGAGGCTGCCATGACTTGAATGTAGAGTTTTTTATTTTTTAATATTGGGCCAAAAAACCAATGATCTTTGTGTAGCGGCTTATATTTTTCTCTAGACATAGTGCCATCACCTTGACGGGCTAATGTTTATCTTTTCCATAAGCCTTTCGTTAAGTGTCCAATAATTAATATTAAATGAATGCATATAGTATGGATAAGTCAAAAGATTACGCTTAGTTTTGGCCAACTCAATCTGGGTTTGTAATTTAGTTAATAAACTCTCATCAACAACCGCCATTCTTTGGATGAGCTGTGCTAATTTTTCACTTAGGTTAACATGTTTCTGTTGTGCATTATCATATTCAATTTGTAAGTCTTGATAATTTTTAATCAGTTTATTTAACGCCAATGATTTGTCTTGATTTAGAGCGTCAATCATGTCATCTTGTATTTTAAATTTATGAAGCAAATCGCTTTGCTTTACAGTGCTCAGGCCGCTATCAAATAAAGGCATAGTTAGAGTAACACCGCCATAAAGTTCGTATTCACTGAGACCTTTTGTCACATCATAAATAATAGCAGTTGCAGACATGTTAATTTGCGGCATATTTTCAGATTGAAGGCTATTAAACTCACTATAGAGTGCAGACTTTTCTGAGCTAATAATTTCCGTTGAACGATTATATTCAATTGCCTCGTAAATCACAGAGGATAAGTTCTGATTGGTTGAGTCTAAATCGTCAATGAATTGAGAAATTACAATGTCAACAGCAATTAAATCAGCTCCTGTAATGTCAAATTCATCTCTTAAAATTGTTAACTTTGAGATGCGTTCTCTTTGTAAATTTTGCACTTCGGTTTCTAGATCTAGCAATAGCAACTGTGCTTGACGCACTTCCATCAATGTTCCTACTCCACTAGAAAAACGCAACTTGATTTCCTCAATCGATTTATTTGCTGCAATGATGCTTGATTCAAGATTGTCCAATTCCGTATTTATTCTAGACACATCGTTGACTGTATTTAATAGCTTTTGTAGTATTTTTTCAAATACCTCAAGGTATTCCAATTTGAGCGCTTTTTCTCTTAATTTTTCTGCATTGATCTTATTTTCAACTACACCAAAATCATAAAGATTTTTCTCCAATGTAACAACACCATCAAAATACATTGTGTCTAAACTGCTTGTCCGATTCAAATTATCAGCATCATCTATTGCATATAATAGTGGGAGTTTGCTTCTAGTTGATAGGTTAATCTTTAACCCATTTTCGGCTATTATCTGATCTACATTAATGCCTTTGAGTATGACCTCGTTGGCTTTCTTAACCACACTCGGGTGACTAGATACACTGGATGAAACTAATGACAGATCAGTAGTATCAGCAAATGAAAGAGTAGCAACTAGTGCTATAGAAGTGAGAATTAATGATTTATTAAGCATGGAAATATCAGATTAAATATAGCCGGATTATTATTCCGGCTGTCTCTATAAGTTACAAAATATCAACCGTAGATGTATAACTCAACTGAGTAACATCAGCATCATCGCCCTGATTGATATTTACTAAGCCACCAAAAGTGATATCCAGGCTGGAGATTGAATCAATTGGGTTTAAATAGATATAGGCAAGATCATTCTCAGAGTCGTGGTCAACCTGATTTCTCAAGGTTGTGTCAGTATCATCGACTAGAGTTAAAAATGGTGGATTTCCAGAAACATGTAAGGAAGTGATGGTTACAGTGTCAAACTGATCGGCTGTACTCTCGCTATGACTTAGTGCAAAGAATTTACTAAAAGTGGTAGCAGAATCTAAATCTGTTATGGCAGCTTCTGCTGAAACATATGGTTCTGTTGAATCGTCATCATATTCTATAGCCTCTATTTTACTCCAATCTAGACTAAAGTCTAAAACGCCACCTAATATCGAATCAACACTAGAGTCTGATATTCTTGCCATATCAACATTTAGCGTTAATTTAATAATATTCTCACTAGGGTCTAGTGCATAGCCCCCATCAGGTGCAGCGCTGGCTGCGATAATCTCAGAGGTAAACATAAATGCTTTGTCAATATCAGTAACTGCACTTGTGGCACTACTTGTAGCACTCTCAGCAGTGCCATCGTCATCTGTATAGCTCGCTGTGACTGTGAATGCTGAGCCAATATCATCATCATCCAAGACTAGGGTTGCGTTTGTTGCTCCAGAGACTGCTGTACCATCATCAGACCACTGATAGGTAATGGTGCCGAGCCCGTCAGCATCTGCAAGGTCATTAGAAGCGGTAAGCGTTTGTCCAGTCTTAGCATCGCCTGTAATGGTTACTGAGCCGGTCGGGTCATCGTTGACTGCACTGATAGTTACCGTTACTGTGGTCTGTGCACTAGCATCAGTACCATCAGTAGCTGTGTAGGTGAAGGTATCACTACCATTGAAGTTAGCAACTGGTGTGTAGGAAACTGTGCCATCGCCATTATTTGCAACTGTACCGCCGTTGGTTGCAGCAGATTTAGAGGCAAGTGCTACGGTAGTACCTTCAGGGTCGCTATCATTATCAAGTACAGAAATAACTGTCGCTGACGCATCCTCTGCAATAGTTACACTATCTGCAACAGTTGCTGGGGCATCATTAGCACCCGTAATGGTCACTGTCACTGTTTGTGAAGTACCGTCTTCAGTGGTGACTGCGAATGTGTCTGTGGTTGTGGCAGCAGCAGCTAATGCATTGACAGTGGAGTCAGTGTTGTCTATTGTGTAAGTCCACACACCGGCGGCTGTCATGGTGTATGTGCCGTAACCCTTAGCTGAATCAGTTGCACTAGAAACTGCGGTAAATACATTGGCGTCATTGTTGGCATCGACATCCGTGTGAGTTAGCGTACCGGTTGCGGTTGTTGTAGCAGCATCCTCCGTTATTGCGCCAGTTGAGGTTCCGGCTATCACCGCTGCGTCATTAGTACCGGTAATGGTAATGGTGACATCTTCAGTGGTTCCATCTTCTGCGGTAACGGTAATAGTATCCGTAGTGCTTTGACTGGCACCTAGTGCATCAATTGTGGCATGAGCACTATTAAGTGTATAGGTCCAGACGCCTGCAGCTGTTACACTGTAAGTACCGTAAGTTGAGGCAACATCGCTAACCGCTAGGAATGTGTTGTCATCGTTACCTGTATCTGCATCAGTGTGTGTTGCGGTCGCTGAGAGTGTTGCCGTACCTTCTGCAATAGTACCGTCTGCTGCGGTGATAACCGCTGCATCATTGATATCGTTAATACTAACTGTGATTGCTTGATCGGTTGTGTTAGGCGATGCAATAGTAGCTCCATTTGTATCAGTCGTTTCAGAAGCCGTTACTGTGAGTGAGTAGCTACTCTTCACTTCGTAGTTTGGTGAGGCAGCAAATGTCAAAACTCCACTAGCTAAGCTAAACGAAGCGGCATCATCACCTCCACTAATCGTAAAGGCGATGGTGTCATTCTCATCATCACTAGCGGTAAGAGTTGCTATCGCTGTTTGGTTTTCATCAACTGCAAATGTTGCTGCTGATGAGAATACAGGGCCACCCTCGACGTTGGTCACGGTTACTGTTAGCGCCTGATCAACGGTTACCGTGCCATCACTAGCAGTGACTGTTAGGGTGTAAGTGTTATCGTCAGCGACTGGGTCTGTCAATTCATAGTCGGGGGCAGTAACAAAGGTTAAAACACCAGTCGATGCAACAATACTAAAGAGTGCCGAGTCAGTGCCTGAGATTGAATAAGTGATTGCATCAGATTCGACATCAGTTGCAGTAATAATCGCTGCCGCTGTACCGTTTTCAGGGGCAGATGCTGTGGCTGATGAGGTAAATACTGGTGCATCATTAACACCGGTAATGGTAATCGCAATATCTTCAGTTGTGCCATCCCCTGAGGTTACAGTTATAGTATCAGTAGTGCTTTCAGAAGCACCTAGAGCATCTACTGTAGCATGGTCACTATTAAGTGTATAGGTCCACACACCAGCACTGGTTACGGTGTAAGTACCATAGCCGTTAGCGGAATCTGTTGCAGTTGAAACTGCGGTAAAGACATTGGCGACATCATCAGAGTCGACATCCGTGTGTGTTGCGGTAGCCGATACCGTTGCCGTACCTTCAGCGATAGTATCATCTGCAGCGGTAATAACAGCCGCATCATCTTTACCAAAAACTGTAACCGTTACGGAGTGTGCATCATCATTGCTATCAGTGATGGTAAAGGTATCTTGATAACTATCCCCATCGGACTGCGCTTGTCCTTGTGATTCTGAAGTGTGAAGAGTGTAAGTCCAGGCGCCATCTCCGGCATCGGCAATATCACCATAAAAGCCGGTAAGTGATGTTGCCGTTCCTGCGACAGCAGTGAACGATATTGACGTATCATCCTCTGAAAGTTTTACCAGCGTGTCAGCCGACAATGATATTGAGGTGCCACTCTCAACAGCAGCCTTAACCTGTGTAGTAAGTGTGTCAGCGCCAATATTTAAGGTATCTTTTGCCGTAGCAACATCAAAAGCAGTAATTGAATCAATCTGAGTATTTACATTGATAATCGCTGTACTAACACTTGTTACAAGTGCTGTTATTTCGTCACTTACTTTGTCAGTAGTCGCCTCGACGTTTTTGGCAGTGACTTCTGCCTCTTTAGCAGTGACCGCGGCAGTTTGCGCTGCGGTAACGTCATCTCCAGCAGCATCTACAATAGCTTGAAGTGCATCGGCTTCTGCCTCAAGTGCAGCGGCTTCGCCATCGATTGCCTCGTTTGCTGCACGAACTGCAATTTCCTCTCCGATTTTTGTAGCGACCTCTGTCATGGCAAGAATGAATCCTTGCCCTGCATCAAGATCATCGCCTGCAGAAGAATCAATTGCTTCAGCAATCGTGTTGACTGTTGTAAAAAGCTTTGTTGCCACTTTTTCAAAGGCTATCGAGTTTGCGGTGCCATGATTTTCTGTTGAAAAAGGGTTAAAACTGTTAATATCAATTGCTGTATCGTCCAAGCCCAATATATCAAGTATATTAGCATTACTTATACCAGACTTAACTAATGAAGTTAATGGAGTAATAACTGTTGCTGAGGCATCAGCCATCATCATGATATTTGCCACATCAGAGCCAGAAATCATATCAACTGTTTGAGATACGCCGTCAATTTTATAGGCCTGACCTATCAAAGTTCCGGCTGCAATATCAGCGGCACTAATATCACTCAAGGTATATGAACCATCTTCTGCTGATAATGTCCATTGTTCACCCTCACCATCGTCCCATATACTATTGGCGTTTGCATCTGTCCAGTCTAATATAGCATCACCATCAAGGTCTAGAAAAACTTGTGCATTACTCAATAAGCCTTCTGATATTACACCTGCCAACGATTCTGTTGTTTCAGTTGTAGTAGTAGTAGTAGTAGATGACTTACTAATCATTGCAACAGCCATAACAACACCTGCAGCTCCCATAGCAACTAGGTCAACATCTATAGTGACACTAGCATTACTAATTAAACTGCCTTGAAAGTCAGATACATCAAAATCACTATAGTCGATGGTGCCACCATCTAAAGGAAGTATTTCTTCAAGAGAGAGTGACACAATATTTGACTGAGAAGCATCAGCGTTCGTTATTGTAAATGAGATTTCGAGAATACCTGAAGAAGATGGAATGAACTGATAAATTCCATTGCCAAGGTATATAAGTTGCCCATATGAGGGATCTGCTAAAGCTATAACAAGTTCCTCAATATCAGAAACTTCAATACCAGCATCTTTAGCTAATTTAGAAACATCTATTAAGTAACCTTTAATCTCAATCTTTTCGGGAGTTTTATTATCAGCGAAGATTTTGTCAGGCAATGCAGCCAGTGCGAGCACAGATAGCAGATAGTTATTTTTCTCTTTGGATAATTTTTGCTTGGTTTTGCTACTTACAATTAGTTTAGATAATGTATCAATGACTTTCATAGAGAACCCCATTTGTAAAATATATACAGTAAAAATAATTATACGATAAAGATAACTAGGTGAAAAGGAAGAATTGCTACTTAATTTCTTCTTGTAAATCTACTACAACCTGCTTGCGAGCAAGTATAGCTTTATCAAGTTGAAAACGAAGATCAACAACTTCTTTGTCAAGTTTTTGAACAAAGCCAATAATACTTTTAGCCTTGTCAGATAATTGATCTAAGTCATATTCAGTTCCATCAATATTAACTTTTGGTTTATCGTTTTTCTTTTCATCTGCCATCCTTTATCTCCTTCTATAAGCATCCGAATTGGTGGTTAATGCCTATATTTTTTTACTGTACCATCAGCTCATTATATATATAATGAGCGCCTGTCTATATTTGAATTTATATCAAAATATATCTTACATAACTAAGTAATATCTATCTGTAAGAAACAATCAACAGTTAAACTAGGTTAGCCTTATGCGGTTTGACTTTAAAATTGGTGCGTCCGAGGTGTTCAAATCCTCTCGTCCCGACCATCTTTCAATCTTTAAAATGCCTATATCATTAAATTTTCTTTATTTTTTTTGATAATATTAATATATCAATGTCAC
>Ga0207990_1000955_pt1 | contig 15674 bp, 24 predicted proteins | sample ETNtaG_8_FD_185780 | JGI IMG/M metagenome (GOLD analysis project Ga0207990, IMG submission 185780) | Marine microbial and viral communities from oxygen minimum zone, Eastern Pacific Ocean - ETNP201406SV75 (SPAdes) (version 2) | ecosystem: Environmental > Aquatic > Marine > Oceanic ...
TTATGCGTGCTTTGTGTTTAATTACAGTAAAACCCGGAAAAGTTGATTCTGTTGTTGAAATATTAAAAAAGAAACGAAAAATTGTTAAAAAAGTAATGGTTGTCACAGGAAGGGCAGACATTAGTGTTTTTTTACAAGGGAATATTGATGAGATAAATCACATGGTAATTGATTTTAAAAAAATCAAAGATATTGTTGACACTGAAACATTGATTGAAGTGGAGGTAAATTTAGGTTGGTAAGGGCAATAATATTAGTAAAATCCCCTAAAAAACTAATTGCTGCAAGATTACGTAAAATTGAATTTGTTATAGATTCTTTCCCAACGAGTGGGCAATTTGATGCAGTTGCAATTATTGATGTCAAAGAACTTGTAGGGATAAAAGATATAGCTACACAAATTCATAAAATTAATGGTGTTGATAGAACAGAAACAATGGTAGAGGTTCAATGAAAATGGATTTAAACAACTTCTAGGAAGGAATTTTATGAATATTAAAAAAGTAGGAAATGTGATTTTGGCCGTTAAAGATTTAGATAAATCCATAAAATTTTACAACGAAGTCATTGGTTTGCCAATTAGAAATCAAAGACGTAGTTGGGTTGATTTAGGCACAGGTGGTGCTTTATTGAGTTTACATCCTGCATCTCTTACGGCACAACATAGTGGTAGTTCCATCGAAAATGGGATCACTATAGGATTTCTTGTAGGCGATGTAAAATCAGCTTTAGAAGAACTTAAAGAAAAAGGTGTTACCATTTATCGAGATATTGTTGAAAAAGACTCAGGAAGAAATGCCATAATTTCAGATCCTGATGATTATTTGATTTCTTTGTTTGAACCAATCTTTGACGATAAAGATCAACAAACTGGCGGATACCATGGATTTACTCCAGCTTAAATAATTTTTTTAATTGAAGAAATTATTTTTTCTAAATTTTTTACCTTTCTGTTGATTGATACATAGTGGGTAATGTTATTTTTTTGGAATAATACAATTGTAACTTTTTGATGGTATAAAATTACATGTTCAAGTTTTCCAATAGAGATTGCAGAATCTTTTCGTAAAGTCATTAAATTAGATAAAATAAAAAATTCATTTTTTACTTGCTCTGATTTTAATAATGGTTTTAATTTTGGATTGACAATTCCTGTCAATGTTCTACCATAAAGATTAATGACGCCTGCATACCTAACATTGCTAGAAATTTTTAAAATTTCTTGGCATTGTTTTTTGTATTTGTTAACGATCTCTTTCCATTTTTCAGCAGGAGTTTTTACCACGTTAAAAATTGTTATTTGAAATTAATAAGGATTCTTGTAATCAAAATTTAAAATATTTTCTGAAAAGTACTAATGTTGTTTTGGGTTTGAGTCTTTATCTAGTTTTTTCTTTAATTCTAAATTCTCTTTAAGTAATTTGTCATTTTCAGTTTTTAGTGTATTGACAGAATTTTGTCGAGTATACAATGGATGGCCAGGAGGAACAATTGTAGTATTCATAGATAATAGTCCTGAAGCATATTGTTGATACATTTGTTGAAAACCCTGAAGTTTCTGATTAATTGTATCTGCATCTTGTGAGAATTTCTCTTTTAATGGATTCTCATAAATTTTGAACATAGGATGTGCACGTCCTGGAGGCAATCGTGGAAATTGAAATGCCATATGAGGAATGTTTGGATTCAAACCATAAAGGTCCTGTAAGTGTCTATTTACTTCAGTATCCATGAAATTCTTTCAAATTAACTATATTTCTGCCTTACTTTAGGTGTTTGATATACTATCTAGTAAAATCTCAGTCAGTTTAACTCAATTTCAGCTGATCGCAGATCCTTATACAGTTCAAATTTTGATCGCAATTACATATGATGGAATCAAAAAAGTCATGTATGAAATGTAAAAAGGAGATTATGGAGAAGGAACTTCATAAAATTATAATTTATGTTGTTCAAAAAAAATTCACTGAGCATCATTATGAACACATAGAATGCCCCGAAAAATTTACTATTTAGAAAATATGAAATTTTTGATAATCATCTAAATAAATAATATTTTAAATCAATTTTTATGTTCAAATACTTCGTAAATATCGCCTGTTAGTCTTGAACGGTATTTCCATTCGTCTTCTGTCCAAACTATTTGATTGAATTCTTTTTGTAAAGATGGGTGTAGTCTTTGAAATACGTCTCCTCCAACTAAAATTTGGTTAGGTTTTGCCATGCTTTGAATTTTTGACGCAATATTCATTGCAGGGCCCATTAAATCAACCTGGGAATTTTTAACATCTGCACCATATCGGACTACAAAATTTTGTCCAAAATCAAGTCCTACTTTTACCCTTAAATCAGGATAATCGTATTGATTAAGAATTGGATTAATTCCTTTTTGTATAACTGATATCATTGATTTTGCAGCCCCTACGGCATTATCTGATGCAAGTAATCCATTTTCATCTGCATCAAAATATCCAATAACTGCATCACCTACAAATTTTAACACATAACCATGATGTTGTCTAATTACGGATGCCATTTCTTGAGCAAATGAACTAATTATAATTGCAATTTTTTCCCCAGGCATTTCCAAAGTCATCATAGTGGAACCTACTAAATCCACATACAGAACAACCATGTTTAATTTTGAAAATACATTTTTTCTTAAATATTCTTCAGATTCGTTTGCAACACCAGTATATTCATAACCTTTTTTGAGCGCACCCCACACTCGTTTTTGGGTTTCTAAGATCATGTTTTCTGAATCTAATGTTTCAACTACAGGCTTGCTAAGTAACATATCAACTACAGAAGGGGTAACATCTGCATTAGATGAGTCATCAAGTTGCTTTTTTGATTTATTAATTTCAGTCATTTTTGTCTCTTTATTCTAAAGGGAAGTCAATTCCACAATTAAGACATTTCCCTCTATTTCCACGATAATGTTCATTATAATACTCCATTATCTTCCCATTACATTCATCACACGTAATCTTGGAATTTTTCACATCCATACAAAATTGTATAAAATATTAATTAATATGTAATTTTTCAAATTGTTTTTTAATCATTAATGCATATAGAAATTATGACAAGAACACAAAGAAGAAGAGATACTGCCCATCCTACCAGAGATGGAAAACACAACCCAATTTGTATTGATCCTGATTGTAAAGATTGTTCCTAAGTATGAAATAATAAATTTCATACCTATATTTTGTTTTTAGTTTGTAACATATAATAAAAAATATGTTTTAAGATTACTGAAGGTTTAAGGAGAACAACAATTTGCTATCCCTTGTGCGTTTAGGTACAAGGTCACCCAGTGAATTCATTCAATCATTGAACAAACAAAATGAATCAATACAAAAAACATTTGTCGAAAAAATGACAAATTTGACAAAAATGGTCGAGATTAAAGTCATGATGGGGGATTCTACAGTAACTGAACAAAAAACATTTGATCCAAAATCAGTATCAGACTATTTCCAAAAAATTGGTAAAAATCTCAAAGAATGGTCACTACAAGAAGTATCCATTTCAAACAATGAAGACCTAAGACGAATTTTTACAAAATTTGAAATCATGGAAGGCAATTATCTAATTTCAGGACATATTTCAATTCAATTTCATGTTTTATTATATTACAAACCTGAACAACGAGTAATTGATTGTCAAAAAGAATTATCAGAAATTATAGATTTGACAAAAAACAAAGAACAGGAACTTTCTGATAATAGTGATCAACTAGTCTTAAACAAATTAAAAGAATTAGGATACAAAGATTTTGATCATCAAAAATTATTTGAAGTTTTTTATGAAAATGATGAATTACGTGAAAAAATTCTTGCTGAAATAGAAAATGATGCGGGAACTAATTTTAAAGAATTGTCAGACAAAAAAACTAAATTGTTTAATGAATTGGACACTTTTTTGGTTGAAACTTATCAAATCGTTCCAGTGCTAATTGATGATACCAGACTAGTTGCAGGTGAGGAGGGGTGTTTATGTTCATTTGATTTAGAATTTGTAAAAAATGGCAATAGAGAAGGTGTTTTCGATCCGAGGAAATTATCAGATTTAACTAAAGAAAAAATTTCAAAACGTTTAGACGAAATTCAAACAATAATAAAATTATAAACAAACCTCCAGGCAACCAAAAAATGAGAATAATTCTCAAAGGGGAGATTTGATTACCCAGATTATTTTGAACAAAAGGAATTAGCTATTTAGCCATTTCTAAAAGTTTACGCATAAAATTTGACAACATTTGCAATTTTTGTATAGAAGAAGTCAAATACATGGTTTTACAACCAACATTTCCAATGAATCCGTCATATGATGAAATACTAAAAGCTAATTCCATGAGAGGGAATGAAATTAAAAAAACTCCTTTAATTCATTCGCCTACATTTAGTGATATAACAGAATCAGATTTGTATTTGAAAGCAGAATTTAGACAAAGAACAGGGTCATTTAAAATTCGAGGAGCATATTATAAAATAAAATTATTATCAGATGAAGAAAAAAAACGAGGTGTAGTTGCAGCATCTGCAGGAAATCATGCTCAGGGAGTTGCTTTTGCATCTGCATTAGAAAAAATACCATGTACAATTGTAATGCCAAAAAATGCATCACCTGCAAAAGTTTCTGCAACTAGAGGATACGGTGCAAATGTAATACTTGAAGGAGTAAACTATGATGAATCATCATCAAAAGCAAAAGAAATTGCAAAACAAACAGGAGCTACAATAATTCATGCATTTGATGATCCTCAAATAATAGCTGCCCAAGGAGTCATAGGTTTAGAAATATTAGAACAATTGCCTGATGTAGATGAAGTGTATCTTCCAATAGGAGGAGGGGGTTTAGCTGCAGGTACTTTAATTGCAATAAAAGAAAAAAATCCAAATATCAAAATTGTCGGAGTTCAATCCAGTTCATTCCCATCAATGTATGACTCACTCAAAAATGGTTCATTAACAGAGAGTGGAGGTGAGCGAACAATTGCAGACGGAATATCTGTAAAAATGCCCGGAGAGAAAACATTTTCAATAATCCGTGAGTTAATTGATGATATTGTTCTTGTAGATGATTCAGAAATTACAAAGGCCATGTTCTTGCTTATGGAAAGAATGAAGTTTGTAGTAGAGCCTGCAGGAGCAGCCAGTTTAGCATATTTAATATCAAAAAAGCCCGCACCAGGAAAAAAAGTTGTGGCAGTATTAGCAGGAGGTAATGTAGACATGTATCTTCTAGGACAAATAGTAGACAAAGGACTGGCTGCAATGGGTAGATTACTAGTAATATCAATGGAATTACCTGACAGACCAGGAATTTTCAAAGAAATTGTTGATGAAATTGCTTTGGCTAATGTAAACATCGTAGAGGTATTCCACGACAGGCTAACTTCTAAAGTACATGCAGGTTCAGTAACAGTTACACTTAGTCTTGAGACTCAAGGAAAAGAACAGGCTGATAAATTAATTGAGAAGCTAAAAGAGAAAAATATTCAATTTACTTTATTGACCTGATTAGTTTTGATATTTTTAGTACATCTCTATCTTAATTCTGAGCAAAAACTTTCTTGAGAAATACGAGAACAAAACCAGACTTGATAATCTATTTGCAATTTATTAAAATGAATGACGTAAAATTACTATGAGTGCAATACCAAATTTCAATAAAAGAGGTTTCAACTAATGCTGTTTCAAAATATTCTTGTTCCTGTAGATTTATCACATCAATCTACAAGAGCTTTTAAAGTTGCGTTAGATATTGCAAAAAAATATGATTCTAAAATGATGGTCCTCACATGTATTGAAGTATATGCCTCTCATCATCTATACTATCAATCAACAGTAATCTCTCAACAAATAAAAAAACAAAGCAAAATTATTGAAAATCATTTTAAAGAATTAGAATCCCTTGCTAAGAAAAAAGACATATCTTTAAAATTTAAGATTATGAAATCAGAATCTGTTGTTAAAGATATTGTATCTTTTGCAAAATCTAAAAAACATGATCTAGTTGTAATTGGCTCTCATGGAAGAACTGGATTTGATAAATTACTCCTAGGAAGCGTTGCTAATGGGGTATGTCAAAAAATTAAGTGTCCTATTCTAATCGTTAAATAATTTAATCTACATTACGGAGGTAATCATTTGAATTTCTTTTTTGCAAATTTTGAAAGTCCTTCTTTTTTTAGTTGTTCAGATTCTTTAATCACAGAATCATGCTGATTGGATTTATGTTGTTTTAATTTTTTCTTTAATGGAGAGAATTCGTTTGCAAGAATTTTAATTGCATAAATTCCGGCATTTCCTGCTTTGTTAATTCCTACTGATACTACGGGAGAACCAGAAGGCATTTCTGTAATTGATAATAATGAATCCAATCCACCAAAAGCTGAGAATTTTGAGGTATCCATTTTTTTTGGATGTTTGTCATTATAGACAAGTATCGGAACTCCAATTACAGGAATTGTAGTGTGAGACGCAATCATTCCAGGTAAATGAGCAGCCCCTCCTGCTCCTGCAATAATTATTTTAAAACCCATTTTTTCTGCATGCTGTGCATATTCTGCTAATCTTGCAGGGGTTCTATGTGCAGAAACAATCTGATCTTCATGTTTAATTTTAAATTCATCTAAAATTTCAGCTGCACCTTGCATAATTCGGCTATCGGAACTAGATCCCATTATAATGCCAACTAGTGGTTTTTTAGAATAAGGCACAATTTTACAAAAACAAGAGAGTAATTAACAATAACTATCAAAATGAGGAATTTTTCAACATAACTAACATTAGATATTTTTAATCGATAATTAGGAATTAGTATGATGACAAAGATTCTGGGCATTATTGGTGGAGGTCAACTCGGTATGATGATTGCCGAAGCTGCAAAGAAAATGCCTGAACACATATCAAAAATTATAGTATTAGATCCTACGCCTAATTGTCCAGCAGCACAAGTTGGAGCAGAGCAGATAATTGGTGATTTTAAAGATAAAGATGCAATTGTTGATTTGGCAGGCAAATCAGACATCATCACATATGAAATTGAGTCAGGAGATAGTCAAGTCTTAAAATCTGTAGAAAATGAGGCTGAAATTAACCCATCTCCAGATACACTCAAAATTATTCAAGACAAATTTTTACAAAAATCATTTTTATCAGAAAATAACATACCAATTCCAGAATTTATTCAAATTGAAAACTTGGATGATGTTAAAGAGGGATTGAAAAAGTTTGGATATCCAGCTCTATTAAAAGCGAGAAGAGATGCATATGATGGACGAGGAAATTTTAAGATTAATTCAGAAGATGAGGTTCAAAAAGCATTTGATTATTTTAAAGGCCAGAAATTACTATTAGAAAAATATGTTCCATTTAAAATGGAAGTTTCAGTAATTGCATCAAGGAATACAAAAGGCCAAATCAAAACATATCCCCTTGTGGAGAATATTCATGAGGAAAATATTTTACGTGAAACTATAGCTCCTGCAAGAGTTTCAATTGAAGTTACAAAAAAAGCTGAAGAAATTGCAAATAATACCATGAATGTTCTGAAAGGTGCAGGGGTTTTTGGAATTGAAATGTTCATTACTCAAGAAAATGAAATTGTGATTAACGAGATTGCCCCTAGAGTTCACAATTCAGGGCACCATACACTACAATCAAGTGCAACATCTCAATTTGAACAACATCTTCGAGCAATTTTAGGATTAGAGTTAGGAGATACAACTCTAGTTCGCCCTACAATAATGTACAATATTTTGGGCTCAAAAGCATTTGTCGGAAAATATAACCCAATTACAATTTCAGAATCAAATGTTTACCTAAAGATGTATGGTAAAGAGATCTCAAAACCTGCTAGAAAATTAGGACATGTGAATGTTGTATCTCAAGGAGATGAAACAATAGAGGATCTGTTAAGCAAAGTGGAATTAATCAAAGAAAAAGTCATCACACAGCCAATTCAATAAAAAATTAATTAAAAAAATCCAACTTTCATAATGGTTTATTAATTAATAAAAGTACAATTCAATCATGGTATCAGTTCCTCATGTGTTATCAGGAATTTCAATTATACTCCTAGTAATTTATGGTGCTGATGTAATTACAATAATGTCTGGAGATGGAGAAGGATTCATTCCATTAAACGGTCATGAACGTGGAATGATATTTGGAATGCCTCCTGTGATTTTATCATTTATTGCATTTTTCATCCCAAAACGACCGAGATTCAAAGGGTTAGGTATGATGTTTATTGTTACAGGAATTTTAATCATAATTGGCGGTGTCTTGACACTAGTTATGGCCTCAGGTTCTGAAAATGTAGAGAGAATGCTAGGGGAAGGCGGAATATTGTTTGCAGTTGGTGCAATTATTGCAGCACTGGGCGGAATTGAGATAAAAAAATCAACGAAATAACGATTAACATGCCAACATGTACAAAATGTGATAATAAAGTGCCCAAAGTTTATGATTGTGATCATACAGATTTTGAAGAATATTGTGTAGAATGTTATACAGAATTGCATTATTATTTAACAGAAAAGGAATGAGAATATGTTAACAAAGAAAGAAATTGCGATTTATGCATTAGGGAAAACTGAAGGAATTAATTCATTAGCTGAAACATTAGGGACTGGTTTTGATGATGAAAAATATATTGAATCATGGAACAAAACTATGAATCTTTTAGGAATAGAAATGCCTCTAAAAGATCTTGAAAAAATTTATAATGATTTTGCTAAAAAAATGGAAGAGATTGTTTCTAAAGACGAAATAAAAAAACCAGTACTGAAAACTAAATCATGAAAGAAATATCAATTTCAGAACTTTTGCAAATTATGAGTCAGGAGAATAATTATGCTGATGATATTTGGAAAACATGTCTAGACAAAAAAGGAAAACGGCATAAAAGAAAAGACATCACTAATTCATTAAAAAAATTACAAGTGTTGGGATTTATAAAAAAAATTAAAATTTCAAGTATGGATGTTTATTACAATAAACTGCAATATTCAAATCCTGAAGACTATCTAGGGTTTGTTAATGATATCATGTTTAGTAATGAATCTAAAATAAAAGATGCGTTAAGGAGATTAACGGATAGGAAAATATTTGTAGATATAACTAAAAATATCAATTCTTACAAATTAGCAAAAAATACCAAAAATGATTATGAGCGATTATTAGAATCACTTTCAAATATGACAGAACTTTCTTCTGCAATTCAGTTAGTAATGGATACAAAAATTAGTGAAAAAGTAAAAAATCAATTAAATATTTGCAAAGATGAAATTAAAGAAACTGTAGAACAAGCTAAGCAAAAAATCATCATAAATAGAAAATCAAATGAGATAATATTACTAGAAAGGGGATTTGCAGGAAGAATTCCAAACCCGGGATATCTTAAACTCTAAAAAAATAAAGAAATTAGAAAAACAGAATTATACTCTAGGGAAATACATTGATTATTGAAAGCAATAATTTTAGCTGGAGGTAGGGGTAAAAGACTCAAACCAATAACAGATTATGTTCCTAAACCACTTGTTCCAATAAACAATATTCCAATAATTGAATGGCAAATCAAGTATCTGAAAAAATTTGGCATTGATGAGGTAATTGTCTGCTCAGGATACAAAACAAAAATGATAGAAAATTACCTAACTATGAAAGATCTAGGAATTAAAATTAAATTTTCTGTTGAAAAATCCCCCCTAGGTACAGGAGGGGCAATTAAAAAAGCAGGGAAGATGATCAAAGATGACGATTTTTTTGTAATTAATGGAGATACAATTACCAATATTGATTTAAAAAAACTTGCAAAATTTCCAAATTCTATTGCTGCAATTGAATTAAAAACAAAGTATGGGATTTTAGAAACAGAAGACAATAAAATAGTTAATTTTAGAGAGAAAAAAGAAATTTCAGAAACATGGATGAATGCAGGAATTTACCATCTTCAAAAAAATATTCTTAAAGAATTACCAACTAAAGGAGATATAGAAAAAACACTCTTTCCAGATTATGCAAAAAAAGGTAAACTCTATACAATCAAATTCAAAAATTCAAAATGGTATTCAGTAGATTCTTTCAAAGATATGGAAGATTGTGCATTAGAGATTGAAAAAATAATAAAATAAAAATTTAAGAATTATGCACCAGTTCGGTGTAAAGTTACCATCATGTATGCAACTTCCTCAACAAATGATTCGTCATTACCTACAGATGCGTATTTTGTAGCATCATTCCAAAAGTTGGTAACATTGGAAGGTTTTTCTGCAAAAATCTGTTCATCCATAATTTCAATTGCCAAATAATCGGATAATGCGCAGCCTCAATCAAAATTAACCTATTACTAAAACAGATACACTAGAATATCCATTGTTCATAGTAATATCATGCGTATTGCATGTAGTCTAGGCTCATTATTATCAGTCAATCAAGTACTAGAGTGCTCAGAAATAATTTCTAAAACAAATGTTGATTCTATTTGGATACCTGAAACGTGGGGAATGGAGAATTTTTCAATGCTCGGGGCAGTTTCAAGCAAGACAGTAAATCAGAAAATAGGCTCATCAATTATCAATATCTATTCAAGAACTCCATCTACAATTGCAATGGGAGCAGCTACTACAGATATTTTATCAAATGGGAGATTGGTTTTAGGGCTTGGGACAAGTAGCGAACCAATAATTGAAGATTTTCACGGTGAGAAATTTGAAAATCCAATTCAAAGAATGAAAGAATATGTGGAAATTATTAGATTAGCATTATCTAAAAAACAAATTAGCTATACAGGAAAAATTTTCAATTTAAATAATTTTACTTTATTAATAGAACCAAAAAGGCAATCAATTCCAATTTACTTGGCTGCTATTAATCAAAAAATGGTAAACTTGGCATGGGAGATTGGAGATGGAGTGATTTTCTACCTAAGACCATTAGATGAAATGAAGAAGACAATTTCAAAAATGCAATCAGAGAGAGAAATTGATGTAGCATGTCAAATTATTACATGTATTTCAGATGACTCAGAAAAGGCAATACAACGTGCCAAAAAAACACTTGCGTTTTATGTATCAGTAGGTAAAATTTATCGAGAGTTTTTAGCTAAAAATGGATTTGAAAATGAAACAAATGAAATTTTTGAGGAATTTAAGAAATCAGGATTCAAATCAAATCATGAACTAGTAACAGATTCAATGTTGAATTCACTTTGTATTGCAGGTTCACCTGATGAAGCAAGATCACAACTAAAAGAATTCAGAGATACAGGAGTTGATTTACCAATTATTCAGTTCAATCCGATAGGGGATGCTATAGAATCATTTTCATTATTGAAAAAAACATTATTGGATGATAAATAATGTCAAAAGTTGGGATTATTGCACATGGAGCAATTCCATTTACTAAAGAAGATAGCAAAATAGAGTCAATATTACATAAATCTGCTAATGAACTTTTTCAAAAAAACCCCAACATCGATAAAAAAGATATTGACGCAGTATTAGTTTCCACAAATAATAATTCAAAATACTTGTCACCTATTTTGTCTGAAATGACAGGAATTCAACCTAAAATAGCACATTCAATAGAAAGTCTGTGTAATTCAGGCACAAATTCTATTGTTTCTGCATTTTCTTATATTTCCTCAGGTCTTGCAGATATGGTTCTAGTTACAGGAGCTGAAAGGTATGATAGTCCGGGACAAATACTAGAGTGGGATAATTCAAGAGGGGAATTCAAGCATCCTATATTTTGGGCATCAATTTTTTCAAAATCCTATAAAAAAGAATATGGCATTTCCAATGAGGAATTAGCGATAGTTTCAGTTAAAAATCATAAACAGGCAAAAGAAAATCCAAATGCATTATCAAAAAAAACATACACAATTCAAGATGTAATAAATTCTAAAAAACTAACTGATGATCTTAGGTTATTGGATTGTTCAAGACCATGTACAGGAAGTGCATCAATTCTTTTAGCATCTGAAGAAATAGCTAAAAAAAATTCAGATACTCCTGTATGGATTACAGGAATTGGGCAAAAAACAACATCAGCAGGATTTACAAAAAACACTTCATTATCATCTATGGAATCAACAAAAATGGCAGGGAAGTCAGCATTACAAATGTCAAATCACAATATTTCAGAAATTAATGTTGCAGAAGTACATGATGCATTTTCTGTTTGTGAGCCAATGGCATTAGAATCACTTGGATTTACAAATCCTGGGAAAGGGATGAAAATGATTAATGATTTGTATGAAACAAATAATTTTAAAATAAATCCACGCGGAGGATTAATTGGAACTGGACATCCACTAGGAGCAACAGGAATTTCTCAAACTATTGAAATTGTTCAACAACTTCAAAACAGTGCAGAAAAACGTCAAACAGATAATGCAGATGTAGGATTAGTTCATAACATGTCAGCTGCTGCAACGTCATCAACAGTATTGGTTTTAGAAAAATGAGTTTTGAATCTGAATTATCTAAAGGTAAATTTTGTATTCCCGAATGTTTGACGTGTAAAAAAATTGTTTGGCCTCCATCGGAATTTTGTGATTATTGTAATGGGGACATATCTCTAAAAGAAGGTGATTTTGAGGGTAAAGTCATTGAATTTTCTAGACAAAATGAAGACTATTTTTGTTTGGTAGAATTTTACAACTCAATTAGAATAATGGTTAAAATGACAAAAATTCCAAAAAAAGATCAAATAGTAAAAATTTCAAAATGTGGTATTTCTAATGGCAGTTATTTTTTTAATGCGATTTGAATTTTGTGAAAATATACGGTGTTTCAACTAATTGATCAAAAGTCCAGACAGTTGGTAATGAAACAGTGTCAATCACATCTAGTTGATGTTTTTCAATTAGAGAACTCCATCCTCCATCAGATAGATTTCCAGATAATTGTCTCTTAGTATTAGTTCCTGCAAAAACTATTCCAGTATTTATTTTCAAATCTGCAATAGAATTAATTTTTTGAATGATGCTTGTTGCCAAAATATCTCCACCCATTTGGGGAAGACCGCCAATGAAAAATACGGGTCTTTTCAGATTCAATTCAGAGTAATCACATTCTAATGCGTCTATACATTTTGGATTAAAATTTTGATTTGTTTGAGTAGATATGGTATCTTGTAATTCGACTAATACATCATCAATTTCAATACTATGAGGAGTGAATTCTAAAATTTTTCCACAAAATGCAATTCGGCCATCACCAGAACCAATATCCACAAGTTCTGAATAACCAAATTTCTTTGCAATTAGTGCCATTACATATGCAGACATTATCCATGTTGGATAAAACGGCTGACAGCTAGAACCGTGTTTGATACTGTTTAGCCAGTAATCATTAATGTCTCCCTCATACACAATACAAGGAATACCAGAAATTTCTTGTTCAAATGAATTAAAGTATATTGGATTTTTTTCTGCAAACTTGTGAAGTTGTCCTAAATGGTTTTCATCTATTTGGAATTCTTTTGAAGTTTGAGAAGGAATAACTTCTTGAATATGAGCACTTCCAGCGTAGTTTTTTGCAAAATCTTGCTTTATTTTGACTAAATTTTGAACTAGCTCATTTAACATTAAATTTCTAAAATTAACGGGTATGATAAACTCATTGTAGTCTAAGATGATTTTTGAGAAGTTAAAAAAGAAATTTCTTGTTCAATTTTTTTCAGTTCTTCAATTGTTAATGCTTGGGTTTTTTTGATCTCAATGATTTCTTCATCTGTAGGTTCAGTTACTAATTGGAATTCGATATGTTTTAGAGTATTGAGATAAAGATCTCGTTTTTCCAATAATTTTTCAATTATCATTTCACTCAATATTGAATTTATTGTGAGGACCTATTTAGAGATTAATCAAAACAATATTTGAAAATCAACAGAAAAATCAAACTAGAGTAATAATCAATTCACATTATAACAAATCAAGAAATGACCTTTACAGGATATTTTATTAAGAATGTAAAGATTGTAACATAATACCGAGTGATGTTATTCCAATCATTACATTTCAAATGGTTTTTGAAGATCTAAAGTTTTTGTTAAGGAGAATTTTACAAATTACTTAACACAATTTTTGATTAGTATATACAATCTTATCTAACAGAATTGGTAATTTTCACTAAGAGATAAAAAATGACTTTATTAGAAAATGCGGAATTATTTGCAAAGTCAAAACATGCAGGTAAGTCGAAGAAAAATGGAACGACATATTCAAATCATTTAGAAAATGTTGTCAACAGGCTCAAAAGTTTAGGCGTGGTTGATGAAGAGGTTCTGTGTACAGGGTGGTTACAAGATATCTTAGAAGATACAGATACAAAATTCGATGAATTGTTTGAAAAGTTTGGAAGGAGAATAGCCGTGTTAACACTATCATTAACAGAAGCGAAATTTGTAATTGATACAGATGATGATTCATCATTCTCATTAACAAAAAAGAAACGAATACCAAAAAAACAAAGACAGAAAGAATATGGGTTAAGAATTAAAGAATCAGAAACGGTTGCAAAATTAATCAAATTATGTGATATTTCTGCAAACTTAGGCGAATTAAGAAATCAGACAATTTCTAAAACAAAAAGAAGGCGAGTTCTTAAAGAATTACGATATTATCTTTCAGTAATTGAAAAGGAGTTAATAGAAAATACAGAATATCCCAAGGCCATAGCTTTGTTAGAAACAATTAATCAAAATTTAAAAAATCAATCAGAAAGCATGATTAAGAATAAAAAAAACTCACTCAGCCATAAAGTTCGTAACAAACTAGAAAAATAATACATCTGGGTCGTGGTATTATGTAACTTTTGTTGCATTTTCTTGAGTTATTATGTAATTACCTCGACTTACTATAATCAAAAGAAGAAACGATGGTATTGAAGAAGAAGATGGTATCTCTTACAATTACAAAACAAGAAGATGAAAAAATAATTAATAATAATCAAAAAGCATCAAGAATGCGTAGACAACGTGGATATCAATGGGAAGATACAATTGTAAAACGCTTCAACGGTACTGAAAAATGGAGGGGTTTTAGATTGGGTTCTCCAAGTATTGCGTTACCTGATGTTCTGGCAGTAAATACTGAAGAAAGTACAATTTTTACAATAGAAGCAAAATCAGGTACAAGTACATCTCTCCCAGTTCCAGCAGATCAAATTGAAAGATGTTTAGATTGGATTAAGACATTTGATATTTACAAAAAAAGAAATGTGCTTTTAGCGTTCAAATTCCTCTCAAAAAAGAGGTTAGGCATAGGGAAATACGAAAGTAGGGAATTAAGAGAATTTTTCAAAGTTTGGGATGAATCATTGGAGATTACGGACTGTGTCTGTACATATGATGGAAAATTCTATGCAAAAATTGATGGTAAGAGAAGAGAAATACATCTTAGAGAATGCAAAATGCCATTTAAAACAAAACAGATGAAAAATTCTACAGAATAAAACATTGGTAACCGTTTTTAATTGCGATTATTAATGAAAAATTGTGTCAGAAGAAAACAAAAAGAATGAAGATTTTGATTTAACAGTGGAAAAGTCAGCTGAACCTGAAGTAGAAACAGTATCAGCTGAACCTGAAGTAGAAACAGTATCAGCTGAACCTGAAGTAGAAACAGTATCAGCTGAACCTGAAGTA
>Ga0207990_1000956_pt1 | contig 15650 bp, 12 predicted proteins | sample ETNtaG_8_FD_185780 | JGI IMG/M metagenome (GOLD analysis project Ga0207990, IMG submission 185780) | Marine microbial and viral communities from oxygen minimum zone, Eastern Pacific Ocean - ETNP201406SV75 (SPAdes) (version 2) | ecosystem: Environmental > Aquatic > Marine > Oceanic ...
AATCAGGATTTTCAGTTCCACGCTTTTGTCTAGGCCCGAAGATCGCGGTACCGATACGCACATGGGTTGTGCCTTCGGCAACAGCAGCTTCCAGATCATCGGTCATACCCATTGACAGGCAATCAAGGCTGATCCCCAATTGCTGACTGGTTCTTTCCTGAAGTTCCCGCAGGTGGCCAAAGATTGACCGTTGCCGATCGAAATCGTTTTCGGGTGCTGGAATGGCCATCAGGCCACGCAGGCGAATATTGGGTAGTTCCAAAACTGTGGCGGCCAACCCGCTGACCGCATCCGGCGAGATACCCGCTTTTGTGGCTTCATTTTGTAAGTTGACTTGAAGCAGGATGTTGAGAGGCTTCATTTCCACTGGTCTCAGCTCAGACAGGCGTCGTGCAATCTTGAGCCGCTCAACGCTGTGAATCCAGTCGAAATTCTGTGCGATATCACGGCATTTGTTGCTCTGAATTGAGCCAATAAAATGCCAGGTGCGATTCAAATCCCCTAGTTCTGGAATCTTTGCTAGAGCGTCTCGTACCTGATTCTCGCCAAAGTCTTGTTGGCCCTGTTGGGCTACAGTACGAATATCTCGGGCCGGGTAAGTTTTGCTGACCGCTACCAGGCATACACTGTTATTGGGTCGATCAAAACGCTTCTCTGCCGCTCGCAGGCGCTGAAGTAGCCCCTGGTAGCGAGAAACAAGATTACCCTGTGAACTTGAATCAGACTCAAACACGTTTTGCATCGCGATCTTAAGTGGAAAGTTAGTCTTTCAGCTTAATGTCTACAGCTTTTGCGACTCTCGTCGCGATTTTGGCCACGGCGATCATTTTCAATTTTTGGTGAATTGGTATTCATTGCCATAAACGCAACACCCCCGGGATCGCTTGATTTGTTTGCCGAGCCATTTTAGGTGCCAAAATGAATTCCGGTGAATAACAGCATCCCAAGCATCCAAAGCCTGCAAACCAGCATAGAAACAAGTTGGTTGGCATTATACTGACAGGCGGTTGATAATTACCCGCAATTGGATTTTCATTGATCTTTTTCCATGGACTTATCTGAACTTTTAGCTTTTGCCGTTAAGAATGGCGCTTCCGATATCCATATCAGCTCGGGCCTGCCGCCGCTGATCCGGATCGATGGCGAGATGCGGCGCATTAAGGTAGACCCGCTGACTTCAAATGTTGTGCACGACATGATCTACGATATTATGCTCGACAGTCAGCGCAAGGAGTTTGAGGAGCGCCTAGAGGCCGATTTTGCGTTTGAGATTGCCAGCGTTGCGCGCTTTAGAGTTAACGCTTATAACCAGGCCCGTGGGCCTGCAGCCGCTTTTCGTACCATTCCTACCGAGGTTCTCTCACTCGAGGATATCAATGCGCCACCGATATTTCGGACGCTGTCAGAAAAACACCGCGGTTTGGTATTAGTCACCGGGCCAACGGGCTCTGGTAAATCGACGACGCTAGCTGCAATGGTCGATTACGTTAACCACTCTAAGAAAGGACATATTCTGACCATTGAAGATCCGATTGAGTTTGTTCATCAGAGCCATAACTGCCTGGTTAACCAACGCGAGGTGGGTCGGCATACGCAAAGTTTTAACAATGCGCTGCGTTCCGCGCTTCGTGAAGATCCTGATGTGGTTCTGGTGGGTGAGATGCGAGATCAGGAGACCATTAGTTTGGCGTTGACTGCAGCGGAGACGGGCCATCTGGTTTTCGGCACTTTACATACCTCCTCGGCAGCTAAGACCATTGACCGCATTATCGATGTGTTCCCAGCCGGTGAAAAAGAAATGGTGCGCGCGATGCTGTCCGAGTCTCTCGAGGGCGTGATTGCTCAGCGACTATTAAAAAAGCCTGAGGGTGGGCGGGTAGCAGCGTACGAGATCATGGTCGGCACACCTGCGATCCGTAATCTCATTCGTGAAGCTAAAGTCCCCCAGATCTACGGCATGATACAAACGGGCCGCGACGCGGGTATGGTGACGATGGACCAGTCTTTAGATGATCTTGTCAGTCGTAATCTGGTTACCCGCGAAACGGCTCGAACGCTGGCGGTCGATCAGTCAAAATTCGAGTAAGGCAAATGCAAGTGTTGGATCTTTTCAAGTTGATGACCAGCAAGAGCGCGTCAGATCTATTTATCACCGTCGGCGCGCCACCCAGCCTCAAGGTCAATGGTCAGGTGTTTCCGGTAAAGACCGATGTTTTGACCCCTGAGAGTTCGCAACAGCTGGTCGATTCGCTGATGAGTGAGGCCCAGCGTCAGCAATTTGAAACAGACAAAGAGGCCAACTTTGCGGTAAATCCACAAGGGTTAGGCCGTTTTCGCGTCAACGTGTTTCGCCAGCAAGGCCAAGTTGGCATGGTGGTAAGGCGTATCAGCGCGCATATCCCGACATTTGAGGAGTTAAATCTGCCACCGGCTATTCTGGAGAAGATAGCCATGGCCCGCCGTGGGCTGGTGCTCTTTGTCGGCGGTACCGGTGCCGGAAAAAGCTCTACCCAGGCCGCCATGGTCGGATATCGTAATCATCACACTCGCGGGCATATTGTCACGGTTGAAGACCCCATCGAGTTTGTGCACGCACATGATCGATGCATTGTGACTCAGCGCGAGGTTGGGGTGGATACCATGTCCTATCGGTCGGCATTGGAAAACGCGATGCGACAGGCGCCAGATGTGATCCAGATTGGAGAGATACGCGCCCCTGAGACTATCAAAAGTGCGATCGTCTTTGCCGAGACAGGTCATTTGTGCCTTGCGACTTTACACGCCAACAATACCTATCAGGCATTGGAGCGGATCATTAACCTGTATCCGGATGAAGGCCGTGATCACCTGTATATGGATTTATCCATGAATTTAAAAGCGATTGTCTCGCAGCGTCTGGTACCTAGAGTTACCGGCGGTGGGTTTGTTCCGGCGATCGAAGTCATGCTGAATTCTCCTCTGGTCAGCGATCTGATCCTGAAAGGAGAGATCGATAGCATCCGCGATGCTGTAGAAAAGTCGGTCGATGAAGGGATGATTAGCTTTGACCGATCATTGTTCGATCTTTTTGAAAAAGACCTGATCAGTTACGAGGATGCGATACGTAGTGCAGATTCCGAAAACAATCTGCGCCTTAAGATCAAGCTCGAAGGCAAGGCGGCAAAAGGGCAAAAAGACTTGGGCTCAACCTTTGAGCAGGTGGAGTTCTGATCAGCGTCGGGAGAACCTGACTTCACCAGCAACCAGGGTGGTCTCGACGACGCCAGGCAGTGATTGCTGGTCGAAAGGCGTGTTGCTTCCGTTGCTGCATAGTTGTGCCGCATTCACCTGCCACGAGGAAGCGGGATCAAACACGCATATATCCGCAGGTGCTCCGGGCCCCAGTTGGCCGATATCGATACCGAGGATTCGTGCTGGGTTGGCGGTTACCCTGGCAAGCGCATCGGGTAAAGGCAGGACGCCCTCATTGACGAGCTTAAGCGTCAATGACAATAGCGTCTCCAGGCCTGCAATGCCCGGGGCGGATTCGCTGAAAGGCGCCAGTTTGGCGTCGAGGCCATGCGGTTGGTGATCGGAGCAGATTACATCAAGAATTCCACTGGCAAGCCCCTCACGCAGAGTGTCGCGATCAACTGAACCGCGTAGCGGCGGGATCACATGACAGCGGGTATCAAATTCCCCGATGTCCTTTTCACTTAAGTGCAGATGATGAGCGGATACGCCGGCCGTAACGTTGAGTCCACGGGCTTTTGCTTCACCGATTTTGCTTACCGATCGCGCACAGGATAACTGCGTGATATAGCCACGCGTGCCAGTGGTTTCGATCAGTGCAAGTTCGCGTGCCAGTGCGACAACCTCGGCGGCTGCAGGTATCGCAGGCAGGCCCAAACGCGTGCTGACTTCGCCTTCGTGAACGCATCCGTTACCTTTCAGCCAAGGGTCGAGTGCTGTGAGAAATACCGTCAGGTCGAAAGTGCTGGCGTATTGCATGGCACGGCGCATCACCAGGGTGTTGTCTATGCTGCGATCGACGTTGCTGAGCGCGGTGCAGCCAGCGTCGCGCAAAGTGGCCATGTCGGTGAGTTGCTCTCCCTTAAGGCCGATGGTGAGCGCACCCAGTGGGTAGACCCGTGCTTTTTCAATCCGTCGGCCGCGCTGACGCACCATATGCACCATCGCTGGGGTATCGATTACCGGGTTTGTGTCTGGCGGTACACAGACGCTGGTGACACCGCCGGCGACAGCAGCACTAAGCTCGCTTTGCATAGTCGCTTTATGTTCCTCGCCAGGTTCACGCAGGCGCGCCTGCAGATCGATCAGTCCGGGACAAACGACCTTGCCAGTCGCATCGATTGTCTGATCGGCTGTGAAATCGCTCCCGGCAAGCTGCGGGTCAACGATCCGGCTGTCATCAATAAAAAGATCACGCACCTGGTCGATGTTGTTGGCTGGGTCAATCACGCGCCCACCACGGATGACAATTTTCATTGTCGACCGCCTTTTAGGCCACCTTGTACCAGTTGTGCCATGATGGCCATGCGCACGGCAATACCGTTGGTGACCTGTGAGAGAATCAGCGATCGTTCACTGTCGGCTACATTGGAGGCGATCTCAAGGCCTCGGTTCATTGGTCCCGGGTGCATCACCACAGCCTCGGGTGCAGCACGGTTCAGTCTCTCCATCGTCATCCCGTAGCAGCGAAAGTATTCCTGTGTACTAGGGATCAGTTGTCCTTCCATGCGCTCAAGCTGCAAACGCAGCATCATGACGACATCGATGCTCTCTAAACCGGCATCCAAATCGGTTAGAGCGCTTACCCCAAGGCTTTCTATCTCGGTAGGCAACAGGGTAGCGGGCGCGATCACGCGCACTTCTTTGGCTCCCAGAGTGTTCAGGGCGTGAATTTGTGATCGCGCAACACGCGAGTGCAGGATATCGCCGACGATCGCAAAGCGCAGTTTGGAGATATCACCCTTATGCTCGCGGATAGTGAACATATCCAGCATGGCTTGAGTCGGGTGGGCGTGCCGCCCATCCCCCGCGTTGATAATATGGACATCGGCAGGAACGTGCTTTGCAATCAGGTGAGCGGTTCCACTGGCGCCGTCGCGTACCACAAAAATATCAGTATCCATTGCCTCGAGTGTGCGAACCGTATCAAGAACGGATTCGCCCTTGTGCGTCGATAGTCGCGCAGCATTAAGGCTGATGACTTCAGCGCCCAGGCGTTTGCCGGCGATCTCAAAAGTGGTGCGGGTACGGGTGCTGTCCTCAAAAAAAAGATTAACCACGGTGTGCCCTGCGAGCAGTGCAGACGACTTGTTTAAAGAGTCCCCAGGGGATGGGACAAACTTCTTTGCCGTATCCAATATACCGATCAGCTGTTCCCGGCCAAGCCCTTCAATGGTCAGAAAATGTGTCAGGCGTCCGGTGTCGTCCACCTGGATACTCCTAAAAGGAGGATTTACCGTTTCAGGCAACATCAGATTTGTAGGGGTGCGCGTTTAAGTATGTTTGCAAAATGAGTTCAGCTGCAATCTGGTCACGCAGTGTTTGGCGCTTGCCGATTATGCGTTTGCCCGGGGCTGTGGCATCTGAAACCAGAGTTTCTGCAGCTCGGGAGGTCAGGGTTTCATCAATAAATTGCACAGGCAAATCAAAATATTCGCTAAGCGCTTGTCCGAATGCGCGCGCCGATTTGGCAAGATTAGTCTCGTTGCCATCTTTAGTCAGCGGCAGACCCACCACCAGAGCATCGGGTTGCCACTCTTTCACCAGCTTTGCAATCGCTGGCCAGGGGCCCTGCGCACCGGAATTGTTAATGGTATCAATTCCCTGAGCGGTGCCGGTCAGGTTCTGCCCTACAGCGATGCCAATGCGCCTGGTACCGAAATCAAAGCCGAGAAAAGTAGCACTCATGCGTGACCGACGCCAGATCCAATCTGGGTAATGTCTACGCCAATCGTCTGCGCTGCTTTGTGCCAGCGCTCATGCACTGAAGTATGAAAAATGATTTCAGGGTCAGCCTCGATCGTGAGCCAGGAGTTCTGCTGTATCTCATTTTCCAGTTGACCCGAGCCCCATCCGGCATAGCCCAGACTTAAGAGTAGATTTTGCGGGCCCGAGGCATTGGCAATTGATTCGAGCACGTCGCGTGACGAGGTTAGCCCAATGTCATTACCAACCGTCAGGGTTGATTGCCAGTCACCTTTGCCTTCGTGCAGTACCAGGCCCAGTTCGTGATGCACCGGGCCGCCGGCGTACACTGCGTGAAGCCCAGTAGGGCTGTCCATGGGCGGCTTAAGATCAAACTGACTCAATACGTCGTTGATCACCAGGTTATCCAATGGTCGGTTGATCACCACGCCCAGCGCTCCATTCTCGTCGTGTTGGCAGATCAGCGTTACAGTCTGGCTGAAGTTTGGATCCTGTAATTCGGGCATTGCTACCAGGAAATGGTTGGCCAGCGAGGGGAAATCACTTTGCGAAGCCATGCTCAACGCGTCACGCTTGTGCCTGCTGGCGTGAATTGCCAGGTGCGTGTGATATGCAGTACATCAGTTTTCGCCTGGATGGATTCGGGGAAGGCCTCGTAGGGCGCTGCAAGGCGGGCAATTCTCTGGGCAGCCTGGTCCAGCGTGTTCTGGCCTGAGGAATTCAGGAGTTTGACTGATTGCACGGAGCCATCGGCCGTTAGGCTAACCGCCAGCAGTACTGCGCCGCTTTGTTTGCGCAGTTCTGGTTGATCCGTAGCGTGGCGGTTGCCCACAATCTCAACGTGTTGGCGCCAGCGAGCCATATAGGCGCTGTATTCATCCTGATCGGTTGTGGCGTTAATAAAAGTCTCTCGCCCCAGGGTCTTAACCCCTTCTTGAAGGGCATCGATCTCCTCGCGGTAGCGCTTTACCAGCAGGCGTTGTACCTCGTCGGCCTCGTGGGTTGAACTTGGCACGACAGTCTGATTCTGCTGTGAAAAATGTCGCGCACTGAGCCTGTTTTCTATTGGCGCCGCCAGGTCCACCAAAGGCGTTGCCAAAGCGCTGTTTAAGCGGTTTTGACTTAATGAATCAGGCCGGTTCGCGGGGGTCTCCCGTAAAGCGTTAGCATTGGGGGGCTTCTTTGAGGTGGGCGCGAGTGTAACTTCCAGGGTGAGCGACGCCACTGGTTGAAGCGCCGGGACGGTAACCGCAAACCCGATACCAGTGATAAGGGTGGCATGGATGACGAAAGAGAGTGCCAAACTGCGCCGGACTCGTCGTGCCTGTGCGACCGGGGCAGAAAAAAAAGTACTGTTGATCGTCACAGGGGCTTCGTTTGGCCGGGGTCGATCAAAAAAGAGGGGGGGTCGGTGGATGTGCAGGTACAGTGCTATAGCTTTATTGAGTTAATTGTAACCGTTCGGTTGCACAAGGTCAGCGTCTGGTGGTCAAAAGTCCCAGGAAAAGGTTTGTTTTCCCGACTGACAGGAATAGAATCTGCGTCCGGAACCACTCCTCAATGCCCCTGTCTTTAAGCTTTCTCGAGCATTTCTCGGTTGCCAGGCTCTCCTGGAGTTCTAAGCCGTTGAATTATCGCCCTTGGGGCTGGCGCCGACCCCTCTCATGAGTGGCCTGCCTGAACTTGCCGCTTTGCGCCAGATAGTCATTGAGGCCGCGAACAAGGCGGGTTTGTCGGAGATTTGCCTGCATCCGGCCGAATCTAAGGCCGATGGCAGCATTGTCACAGCGCTTGATCACGAGATGCAGGCACTTATCTCAGCCCAGCTAGAGGCGCGTTGGCCACAATACCTGTTTATGGGCGAGGAGATGGATCACGGTGAGCAGGCGCGTATCGTCGATGGCGAACAGAGAGGTTTTTGGACTCTAGATCCACTGGATGGCACCACGAATTTCGCCATGGGGTTCCCCTTTTATGGAGTCTCGTTGGCTTTGGTCATTGATGGCGAGCCTCACCTGGGAGTCGTGTTTGATCCGGTCAGGGGGGAATGCTTCAGCGCCAGCGCTGGGGGTGGCGCTTATCTGGGCGACGAGCCCTTAAAAACACCTTCGGTGGATTTTGCTCTTCGCGATTGTGTCGCAAACGTCGACTACAAGCGGCTGGTGTCCGGGCTGGCAGATCGCCTGGTGCGTTACCCACCTTACCGTTCCCAGCGCAATCTAGGGTCGTGTGTGCTGGAGTGGTGCTGGCTGGCGGCGGGTCGTCTGCAGCTCTATCTGCATGGGGGCCAGCGGATGTGGGATTACGCCGCGGGCAGCCTTATCCTAAGAGAGGCCGGGGGGAAATTTACCACCGTTGCGGGCAATCCACTTGATTGTCGAAAGTTCACCAAGCGATCGGTAATCGCGGCGACCAGCCCCGAATTACATACTCTTTGGTTGGCCTGGATTCGAGAGAATCAACAACCGTGGGGTAAATAAGTAAATATTTATGTGCGGAATCAATAATACTTGCTATACCTTTTGGTTCGGTCTGGGCATAGTCAGCCACTGAGAATTTTCAGCCCTACGCTTACGAGTTGGTGTGGTGAAAACCGACATCCACCCTCGCCTGTCTCATTTTTGCCAAATGAAACAAGACTCCAGCGTGAAATTACAGTAAACGAGGCATCATCATGAATACCGCACCAGCAACTGCCCCCTCAGCGGTGGACCGGCGCACCAAGGCTAACGCAATCCGCGCACTCAGTATGGACGCGGTGCAAAAAGCCAAAAGTGGCCATCCGGGCATGCCCATGGGCATGGCCGATATCGCAGAAGTCTTGTGGTCCGATTATCTGCGCCACAATCCCACCAACCCCAAATGGGCTGATCGCGACCGTTTTATCCTGTCAAATGGTCACGGCTCTATGCTGCATTACTCTTTATTGCATCTGTCCGGGTACGATCTGCCGACCGAAGAGTTGCAGAATTTTCGCCAACTGCATTCGCGCACACCAGGCCATCCCGAGTATGGCTATGCGCCGGGAGTGGAAACCACTACCGGGCCACTGGGCCAAGGCATTACCAATGGCGTGGGCATGGCTTTGGCAGAGAAAGTGCTTTCGGCACAGTTCAACCGAGATGGCCATACCGTTATTGATCACCGTACTTATGTTTTTCTGGGTGATGGGTGCTTGATGGAGGGGATTTCCCATGAGGCCTGCTCTCTTGCGGGCACCTTGGGCCTGGGCAAGCTGACGGCTTTTTGGGATGACAACGGCATTTCTATCGACGGCAATGTTCAAGGTTGGTTTACCGATGACACGCCAGCGCGTTTTCGTGCCTATGGCTGGCAGGTCATTGAGAATATTGATGGCCATGATCCGCAAGCGATCGCCAAGGCGATCGATGAGGCCCAGGCTGATACGGCACACCCCTCGCTTATCTGCTGCCGAACTGTGATCGGTTGGGGCTCGCCCAACAAGCAGGGCAAAGAGTCCTGCCATGGTGCGCCATTGGGTGACGAGGAGATTGCACTCACCCGCGAGGCGCTGGGTTGGACTCATGCGCCCTTTGAGGTGCCTGACGATGTGCGTAGTGCCTGGTCTGCAACCGAATCGGGTGCAGCGATGGAAAAAGATTGGCAGGGGCGTTTTGAGGCCTACCGTGCTGATCACCCGGAATTGGCTGGTGAATTCGAGCGGCGCATGGCTGGCACGTTGCCTGCAAACTGGACAGAAAAGGCGGATGCCTTTATTGCATCGGTCAACGCGGATGCCAAAACAGTTGCCAGCCGCAAAGCGTCGCAGATGGCCTTGGATGGCTTTGGACCGTTGTTAAAGGAACTGATCGGCGGTTCGGCCGATCTCGCGGGCTCCAACCTCACCCTATGGTCTGGCTCCAAGGGCATCTCCAGTGATGATGCATCGGGAAATTATCTGTATTTTGGTGTGCGCGAGTTTGGTATGGCGGCGCTTTGCAACGGCCTTGCCCTGCATGGTGGGTTGATTCCTTACAGCGCTACGTTCCTGGTATTTGCTGATTACGCGCGCAACGCTTTGCGCATGGCAGCACTGATGAAAATCCGCCAGGTCTTTGTCTTTACCCACGATTCCATTGGTTTGGGTGAGGACGGACCGACCCATCAGCCCGTTGAGCACGTGGCCAGCCTGCGACTGATTCCCAATATGTCGGTGTGGCGACCTTGCGATGTGGTTGAGACTGCGATCGCCTGGCGCTGCGCCCTTGAGCGCGACACTGGCCCCAGTAGCCTTGCCCTGTCACGCCAGAATCTCCCCTATCAGGCCCGTGATGCTGCACAGATTGCCGATATTGCTCGAGGCGGTTATGTGCTGGCTGATTGTGACGGCACCCCTGAAGCGATTATCATTGCCACTGGCTCCGAGGTGATGTTGGCGATGGACGCGGCAGTAGTGTTACGCAAGAAGGGCCGTCGCATCCGGGTGGTATCCATGCCTTGCGCCGATGTGTTTGACGCCCAGGATGCCGCTTACCGAGAGGCGGTGTTGCCTGCGGCCATCAGTGCCCGTGTGGCGGTTGAGGCGGGGGTTACCAGTGGCTGGCTTAAATACGTAGGTCTTCAGGGTAGTGTGGTCGGTATCGATTCTTTTGGTGAATCAGCACCTGCTGAGGTGGCCTTTGAACACTTTGGCTTTACGGTCGATAACGTGGTCTCCCACATTGAGCCTTTGCTCTGAAGCGTGAGTTACTCGATTAAAGCTGTTTGCCAAGATGCTGGGGCCCAACGTAATTTTTCATTCTTAAACTGTAAGGAGATCAGCCCATGGCGATCAAAGTAGCAATCAATGGTTTCGGTCGGATTGGCCGCAATGTATTCCGGGCGATGTTCGAATCGGGCCAGCAGGGTCGCTTCGAGGTCGTTGCCGTCAATGATCTGGGTGACGCAGCAACGAATGCGCATCTATTGCAGTATGACACCGCTCATGGCCGTTTCGGTGAAGACGTCAGTGTCGATGATGATTGTTTTGTGGTCGGCGGTAAGCGAGTCAAGGTCTTGGCCGAGCGCGATCCCGCCAAACTTCCCTGGGGAGACCTTGGTGTCGACGTGGTTATGGAATGCACCGGTTTTTTTACCAGCAAAGAAAAGGCCAGTGCACACCTGGCAGGTGGGGCCAAGAAAGTGATTATCTCGGCACCGGGCGGTAAAGATGTGGACGCAACGATTGTTTATGGCGTCAACCATGATGTACTTAAGGCCAGCGACACGGTGATCTCGAATGCTTCGTGCACCACCAACTGTCTGGCACCGCTGGTCAAGCCGCTGCACGATGCCATTGGTTTGGTGGGTGGGTTGATGACGACGATTCATGCTTACACTAACGATCAGGTGCTGAGTGACGTTTACCATTCTGATCTGCGCCGGGCACGCTCGGCTACGCAATCGATGATCATGACCAAGACCGGTGCAGCCGCTGCGGTTGGCCTGGTTTTACCCGAATTGAACGGCAAACTGGACGGCTTTGCCATCCGTGTACCCACCATTAATGTGTCCATGGTGGATCTGACCTTTGAGGCAGCGCGGGAAACTTCGGTTGATGAGATTCACCAGATCATGCGTGATGCTTCCAATGGCGCCCTGAAGGGCATCTTGGATTACAACGATAAACCGTTGGTATCGGTGGACTTCAACCACTGTCCGGCCTCATCTACCTACGATGAGTCTATGACTCGAGTGGTTAACGGCAAGACGGTGAAGGTCTGCTCCTGGTATGACAACGAGTGGGGATTCTCCAACCGCATGCTCGATACCTGTGTGGCTCTGATGAATGCCGCTTGATCTTCTCTAAGATCAGACAATCGGCCAACGCGGCAGGGTAGGATCGACAGAAGCGGCTGGGCCGCGGTTCCAGCTCAATTCGCTGATCGTAAGTCAGTAGCATGAATATATTAAAGATGACCGATCAGGATCTCGCTGGACAGCGTATCCTGATTCGCGAAGATTTGAACGTTCCAGTTACCAATGGCGTGGTGACAAGTGATGCCCGCATTCGGGCATCACTGCCCACGATCCAGGCAGGAGTTACAGCGGGCGGTCGTGTTATGTTGATGTCGCACCTTGGTCGACCGATCGAGGGCGAGGTTGATCCAACTTATTCCCTGGCGCCGATCGCACAGCATCTGGGTACGTTGCTGGGGCAGCCAGTACGCCTGGTTTGCGATTGGCTCGACGGGGTTGATGTAGGCGAGGGTGAGGTCGTGCTTTGTGAGAACGTGCGGTTCAACGCCGGTGAGAAGGCTAATGATGAGTCTTTGTCACAAAAAATGGCGGCGCTGTGCGATATCTTTGTGATGGATGCTTTCGGTACAGCGCACCGAGCCCAGGCCTCTACCCATGGTGTCGCCCGTTTTGCGCCGATCGCTTGCGCTGGACCGCTGTTGGCGGCTGAACTTGATGCTTTGGGCAAGGCCCTGGATAACCCGGCCCGGCCTATGGCGGCGATTGTGGGTGGCGCCAAAGTATCGACCAAACTCACGGTACTCGAATCGTTAGCGACGGTCGTTGACCAGTTGATTCCGGGTGGAGGTATCGCCAATACTTTTATTGCGGCAGCTGGATTTCCCATTGGCAAGTCCCTGGTTGAGGTTGGCCTCATAGGGCAGGCCAGAAAACTCATGGACGATGCGACGGCTCGTGGCAGTGAGATTCCAGTGCCCACAGACGTGGTGGTGGGCAAAGCTTTTGCCGCTGATGCACCAGCGACGATCAAACCGGTCGCTGAAGTCTCTGAAGACGATATGATTTTTGATATCGGGCCGCAGACTGCCGAGCGTTTCGCGCAGATGATGCAAGATGCCGGAACTGTAGTCTGGAACGGCCCGGTCGGGGTGTTTGAGTTCGATCAGTTTGGTGAGGGCACCCGAGTGCTGGGAGAGGCCATCGCGCAATCTGGGGCTTTTTCCATAGCGGGTGGCGGAGATACGCTGGCCGCGGTAGACAAGTACAATATCGCTGACCGAATATCCTATATTTCGACCGGTGGTGGCGCTTTTCTTGAATTTCTGGAAGGTAAAACCTTGCCGGCTGTCGATATGCTGCAGCAACGTGCAGTCGGACAATAAACCCCAAAATGGGATTGCATCCTGCATACGAGGCAAATAACACGGTGAGCCCCAAGCGTCGCACCAAGATCGTCATCTCTCTCGGCCCTTCCACGGACCGGGCGAAAATGATGTCGGCCCTGATCGATAAGGGTATTGATGTGGCACGTCTCAACATGTCCCATGGTACCCGTGATGATCATCGCCGCCGCGCCGAACTGGTGCGCACCTGCGCAGCCGAAAAGGGTCGGGCAGTGGGCCTGCTGGTTGATCTGCAGGGGCCAAAAATCCGTATCGGTGGATTTGCCAAGGGTCCGGTGCAGTTGCGCAACGGTAAGCGCTTTGTGATCGACTCTGCTCTGGGTGGGCACGACGGGACCGAAGAAGGGGTTGGGACCAGTTATGCGGCGTTGATCGACGATGTCGAAAACGGTGATCGACTACTACTGGATGATGGCAACATCGTGTTGCAGGTCGAGAAGATCGAGGGCAGTGCAATCGTCACCCGCGTCATCGTCGGCGGCGAACTGTCTGACTCCAAGGGTATCAATAAGCAGGGCGGGGGCCTGTCAGCTGAGGCGCTGACAGCAAAAGACCACGAGGATATCCGTTTTGCGGCCGAGATCCAGGCAGATTACGTGGGCGTGTCATTTGTGCGTCACGGCGCTGATGTGGAAACCGCCCGCATGCTGCTGCGGGCTGCGGGTAGCGATGCCCACGTGGTTTCCAAAGTGGAACGGCGCGAGGCAGTCGATAACATAGACGAGATTATCGCGGCGTCTGACGTCATCATGGTGGCACGCGGTGACCTTGGTGTTGAGATCGGTGACGCTGAAGTGCCAGGTGTGCAGAAGAGCCTGATCAGTCAGTCCCGCACTCAGAATACAGTTGTGATCACGGCAACACAGATGATGCAGTCGATGATCACCAGCCCTCAGCCAACCCGCGCCGAAGTATCGGATGTCGCCAATGCGGTGCTCGATGGCACTGATGCCGTGATGCTTTCAGCGGAGACGGCCGTGGGTCGTCACCCGGTCAAGGTGGTGGCAGCAGTCGATCGGGTCTGCCTGGCGGCCGAGCGCCACAGTAGTGTGTTGGTCTCCAGCCATCGTATGGAGTCGCGCTTTTCTTCGGTTGAAGAAACCATTGCAATGGCGACCATGTACACGGCTAATCATTACAACGTGGTGGGGATCCTGACACTGACTGAATCTGGGGTTACGGCGAAATGGATGTCACGGATCAGTTCAGGAATGCCAATATTCGGGGTTACACGAAAGGTTGATACCGAGCGGCGGATGGCTTTGTACCGTGGCGTCTATCCGGTCCCGTTCGATGCGACCCAGCTACCCCGCGGTGAGGTCAACCGGGCGGCGGTAGCCGAACTGCAGTCGCTCGGTCTTGTCGCCGATGGCGATCGACTTATTATCACCAAGGGTGATTTTTCCGGCATCGAAGGCGGCACCAATTCAATGAAGATCGTCAAGGTTGGCGAGATTGCTGGCGAACGCGAGTAATGTTGATCCCGTTGGTGAGTCAGTCAGCAGACAATCAGTACTAATAAGTTTTAGGATTCACTTAAACCACTCAATTTTGGAACAATGATCAAGACTCGGTACCGATCACGATATCGGGCGCAGGATCATTGTTCTTTACAACCGAACTGTTAGAAACTTCAGGAGAAATCGAAAATGCCAATGATCTCAATGCGCCAGATGCTCGATCATGCCGCCGAGCACGGTTACGGTGTACCAGCGTTCAACGTTAACAACATGGAACAGATGCACGCGATCATGGAGGCGGCTGAACAGACTGACAGCCCGGTCATCGTGCAGGCATCGGCGGGTGCACGCTCTTATGCCGGCGCGCCGTTCTTGCGTCACCTGATAGTCGCTGCGGTAGAGCAGTGGCCAGATATCCCCGTGTGTATGCATCAGGATCACGGCGGCTCACCTGGGGTATGTCAGCGCTCTATTCAGTTAGGGTTCACCTCGGTGATGATGGATGGCTCGTTAGGCGAAGATATGAAAACCCCGATGTCTTTTGAGTACAACGTCGACGTGACCCGTCGGGTGGTTGAGATGTCCCATTCCTGTGGTGTGTCTGTGGAGGGTGAGCTTGGGTGCCTGGGCTCACTTGAGAGTGGCATGGCAGGCGAGGAAGATGGCTCCGGAGCTGAGGGAAAATTAAGCCATGATCAGTTACTGACTGATCCTGAAGAAGCAGCACAGTTTGTGAAGGAAACGGGCGTCGATGCGCTGGCAATTGCCATTGGCACCAGTCATGGGGCGTATAAATTTACCCGCCCGCCGACAGGGGATATTCTTGCCATCGACCGAATCAAGGAGATTCACACGCGGATTCCGGATACCCATCTTGTAATGCACGGCTCTTCATCTGTGCCACAGGATTGGCTGGCCATCATTAACGAGTTTGGCGGCGACATGGGCGAGACCTATGGCGTGCCGGTTGAAGAGATTCAGGAGGGCATCAAGCATGGGGTGCGTAAGGTCAATATCGATACCGACCTGCGCATGGCCTCGACTGGTGCGATCCGTCGCTACATGCATCAGAACCCTTCGGCTTTCGATCCACGCAAGTACCTAAAAGAAGCAACCAAGGCCATGAATGAGATCTGTGTTGCACGCTACG
>Ga0207990_1000958_pt1 | contig 15649 bp, 18 predicted proteins | sample ETNtaG_8_FD_185780 | JGI IMG/M metagenome (GOLD analysis project Ga0207990, IMG submission 185780) | Marine microbial and viral communities from oxygen minimum zone, Eastern Pacific Ocean - ETNP201406SV75 (SPAdes) (version 2) | ecosystem: Environmental > Aquatic > Marine > Oceanic ...
AAGCAAAAAAATTTGCAACCTATGCGGTCATAGTATAGCCTGGTTAGTATTCGGGGTTTCCAACCCTGTGACGCGGGTTCGAATCCCGCTGACCGCATTTTTTAATCCGATCCAATTTTTAATGACATAATTATCTAAAAAATATGAATCCATCAAGAAAAAAAATTGCACTTGAACGTATGTATATACTTGTTAAGATAGCAATTTCAAATGCCAGATCAGATCCTAATTTAGCTGAAAAACAAGCTAACTTGGCTAGAAGAATTAGTACACATTATAGAATTAGAATGCCATATGAATTAAGAATAAATTTTTGTAAAAAATGTAAAAAATTCATAGTTCCTGGCATCAATTCACGAATTAGGATTGGTAGAACACATTTGAAATCAATTCGGATAACTTGCAATTTTTGTGAGCATACCTATCGTAAAGTAATAGCTCAATGATTTATAAGACGATTTACAAGTTTTACATTAAATGGCTAAAGTTTATGATGTACCAGCGGATGTTTTTATCAGTAGACTTGCTGAAATTTTAAAAACTGAAGATATACCAGCTCCAAGTTGGACAGTATTTATTAAAACTGGTGCTCACGCAGATAAACCACCACAAAATCCAGAATGGTGGCATACACGTTGTGCATCAATCTTGAGAAAAATTTACCTACAAGGTCCAATCACTGTGAACGAATTACGTTCAATATATGGAGGCAGTAAACCACATGGGTATGGCGCTGCTCGTCACAGATATGCAAGTGGAGCAATTATTAGAAATGCAATTCATGGACTTGAAAAATTAGGATATGTAGAAAAAATTGAAAAAAAAGGTCGTGTTATAACAAAACAATCAATGCAGAAACTAGATAGATTAGCCACTGAAATATTATCAGAATTTATTGCAAAAGAACCACGTTTGAAAATTTATTCTTAGTGATGTTATGAGCTATCCTAATCCGGATAACGAGAATAATATTCCTCAAGAAAAAGACTCCGAACTAAAAGCACAAAAGGAAATGATGTTAAAGCAGGCTTTATCATCTGATGCTAGACTCAGATTAAATAATGTTAGAATGGTAAAACCCGATTTAGCTGATATGGTTGAAAATTATCTTTTGAATCTAATAATGCAGGGGAAAATTCCTGGTCAAATATCTGATGAACAACTGAAACAAATATTGTTGTCAACTCAGAAACCCAAGCGTGATTTCAAGATCAACAGAATTTAACAGCAAGAAAATATAATTAGGGGAAAAACTCAAAATTTTTCATGAAAGGTTTAGTGTATGAAGAATACGCACCTGATGATGATTTTAAAAAAATTCTTAAAGTAAAAGATGTTGATGATCCAAAACCAAAACCAGATGAAGTGGTTTTTAAGGTAAAAGCCGCAGCACTAAACTTTAATGATATTTGGGGAATGCGAGGTCAACCAGTGCCTGTTCCATTACCTCATATTTCTGGTTCTGATGCAGCAGGTGAAGTTATTGCTGTTGGTGATGAAGTAACTAAGATCAAAGTCGGTGATAGAGTAATGTCACACTCAAACATGTCATGTCGTGTATGTAGTGCATGTACGGATGGCAGAGAATTTGATTGTGAAAAAAGAACAATCTGGGGTTTTCAGACTGGTCCAAATTGGGGTGCATATTCAGAAATCACCCATCTTCCAGAAGTTAATATTGTTAAACTTCCTGACAATGTAAGTTTTGATGATGCCGCTGCTGCATCAATGACTCTTTTAACATCATGGCATATGTTAGTTGGAAGAGCCAAGATTAAACCTGGACAAACTGTACTCATCATGGGAGGCGGTTCTGGAGTAGGAAGTTTTGGAGTTCAGATTGCAAAATTATATAATTGTAAGGTAATTGCTACGGCAAGTCCTGACAAACTGGATAAATGTAAACAATTAGGGGCCGATTATGCTGTAGATCATAGAAAAGATGATTGGCATAAAGAAGTTAGAGCAATAACAAAAGAGATTGCAAAAGAGACAGGTGTTTCTCCTGGAATTGACATATCTTTTGATCATATAGGTCAAACACATTGGAATAAACAACTTCAGAATCTCAAATATGGTGCAACTCTAGTTTCATGTGGTGCAACAACTGGTTATGATGCAATGACTGACCTTCGTCATGTATTTTTCAAAGGAATTAACATACTTGGTTCAACACAAGGAACACGTGCTGAACTAGAAGAGGGTGTATACTGGATGGGTCAAGGAAAAATAAAGGCTACAATTGATTCTACTTGGTCATTTGAACAGGCTCATGAAGCTCATACAAAAATGCTAACTGGTAAAGGTTTGTTTGGCAAAATCCTAATGAAGCCTGAAGGCGCTTAATCAGTTAATGCCAAACCTATTTCGTAGTCTAGTTTTTGTTCCAGGAAACAATCCAAGATTTTTAGAGAAAGCAAAATCGCTTACGGCTGACATTGTTTGTTTTGATCTGGAGGATTCTGTTCCAGACAAAGAGAAGAAAAAAGCTAGAGTACTGATCAAGAACGCACTAAAGAAAAGAAATCAATATTCAGCGTCCATTTTTGCAAGAACAAATTCACCAGACTCTGGCAAGATTGCGGCAGATCTGAAAGAGATTGTTCAGAAGGGGATTGATGGAATTGTCATCCCAAAGGTAAATTCAGCAAAAGAACTCAAAAAAATTGAAAAAACAATCTCATCTCTAGAGAAAAAAAGGAAAATCAAAGGAATTCGTTTGATGCCTTCAATAGAATCTGCTCTAGGTGTTGTAAATTGCTATGAAATAGCCTTAGCAAGCAAACGTATTGATGCTCTGGTTTTTGGTATATTTGATTTATTGAATGATATGGGAATAGAATATACCAAGGGAAATCCTAGAGGAGGAAAATATTCCCGATATAAGGTTCCAGTAGCAGCCACTGCTGCAGGTATTGCCGCTATTGATGGAATATGGCAAGATTTGAAGGATAAGAAGGGTTTTACTAAGGATTGTCAAGTTGGAAAAAGTTTAGGCTATGCTGGAAAAAGTGTCATCCATCCAGATCAAATTAAAACAGTTCATAAGATTTTTCACCCAAACAAACCAGAAATTGCATGGGCCAAGAAAGTTTGTAATGTTTACAAAAAATCAACAAAAAAAGGAAAAGGTGCAATCGTTGTTGATGGAAAGATGATCGACGAAGTTCATTACAAACGAGCCAAAGCAGTTTTAGAAATTTAGCATTTTATTACTTAGCACTAAATATAGCTAAAAGAATGAGAAGCCTTCATCAAAGTGGGAAATAATAATTATTATTTTTTAATATATTTTCCTAGAATATCTGTCTCAATGTTGAGTTTATCTCCAATTTTTTTTGATTTAAAATTAGTAACCTTGATTGTATGTGGTATCAAACAGACAGATACAAGATCTTTTTTTACATCGACTACCGTCAAACTAATTCCGTCAAGTGCAATTGAACCTTTTTTTACAACATATTTTACTAATTTTTTTGGAACTTTGAACCAAAACTTTACTTCTTTTGGTTTTTTTTCAATTTTTGTTAGTGTTGCTACTCCATCTATATGTCCTAAAACAAAATGACCTTCCAACCTGTCGCCAACTTTTAAACTGCGTTCAATATTAACAACACTTCCTGCTTTAACATTTCCTAAATCAGTTTTCTTTGTTGTTTCATCAATCATTTCAAAGATACATTTTTTACCTGAAATTTTTGTTGCACTCAAACAAACTCCATTTATAGCAACACTCTGACCAATTTTTAATCCCTTTGCATATTTACCAAGATCAACTGTCATTTGAATTGCACTTCTGCTTTTTGGCTTTGCAAGTTTTGTGACTTTCCCTTCTCCAATAATTATGCCAGTGAACATTATTTTAGTAATTTAGCGATAATATATGAACTACACCTATTACCAGAAAAGTGGTAATTACCATATATTTAGTAGGTTTATAAGATCCAAAAACCAATTTTCAATAATGACATTTGATACTGCAATATCTTCTCTAAAAGAAGGCGAATTTGTTATGATTTATGATTCAGATGGACGCGAAAGTGAAGTTGATCTCTGCGTTGCAGCTCAGTTCATCACTCCTGAACATGTTGCCAGAATGAGACAACATGCAGGTGGTTTGCTTTGTCTTGCAATTTCAAATGGTTTAGCAAAAAAATTAGATCTAGAATATATGCACAACATACTTGCAAATTCAAATGATCTTGATATAGATTCAAAAAATATGATAATGGGAACAGCACCATATGGTGATCATCCAACTTTTTCAATATCTATAAACCACAAGCGTACATACACTGGAATCACTGACAGTGATAGGGCTTTAACTATCAAAGAGATGGCAAACTTGTATAATACAGATAATCCAAAAAAACAATTCACTTCCTCATTTAAAACTCCGGGTCATGTTCCATTACTACTTGCATCAGACGGTCTCCTTTCTTCTAGAAAAGGTCATACAGAGATGTCAGTTTACCTAACTAAGCTAGCAAAATTACATCCAGTTTCTGCTATATGTGAAATGATGGATGCAGAAACTTATGCTGCACTTTCAGTTGAAAAGGCAAAAAAATATGCAAAAGAGAATGCAATTCCATTTATTGATGGAAAAAAACTTTATGAATTCTCAAAGGTGAGGTAATTTTGAATATTGCAATAGTTGTTTCGGAATTTAACAATAAAGTGACATCTAGAATGCATCAGATTGCACTAGAAAAAGCAAAAGAACTAAAATTAAAAGTAAAGTATGACTGTAAAGTACCTGGTATTTTTGATATGCCATTGATCTTGGATATTTTATTACAAAAAAAAGACGTTGATGGGATTGTAACATTAGGTGCTGTAATCAAGGGACAAACAAAACATGATGAAGTTATTACAAATGCAGTTACAGCAAGAATTTCTAAATTATCAATTAAATATCAAAAACCAATCTCATTAGGAATTTCAGGTCCTGGTATGTCTGAAAGACAAGCTTTTGCAAGAATTCGTCCAGTATCTGAAAGGGCTGTTCAGGCAATTTCCAGTATGGCAAAAGAGCTAAAGAGGATAGAATAGATTGATCCAACTCACGATAATGAAAATTACGGGATATGGTCCATGGACTTTGACATTAGGAAGTGATAGAGAGCATGAATTACAAATGCTTCAAGCATCACTTTATCAGCAAGTCCAAAATTTATTCTCTCAGAAAAATGGTCTTGTTTTTTCAAATCGCTCAGATGAATTTTTTGCAGTGACAAATGGTATAACATTAGAAGATCATATAGAAATTCAGAAGAAACTTGAATCATCATTTGATTTAAAATTATCAATGTCAATAGGATATGGCTATTCACCATTTGATGCAAATATCAGAGCGTATGATGGAAAAAAATCTGGGAAAATGCTAAACGAAAAACACAATATTTTTGGATTTATCAATGGAAAAGAGGAATCAAAAGTAACAATCATGCATTTGGATATTGATAATTTGGCTTCTACACGAAAAACAATATCGCCATATGAAATTTCTTCATTGATGTTTAAATTGTATGCAAAAATGTCTGAGCATTTTCTGGCAAAAAAATCACTATCATTTTTTATGGGCGGTGATAATTTTATGGTTGTTGCAGATTCGGATTATAAGAAAAATGCCAAGGAATTCATTGATATAATAAAAGATGAATTTAAAATCACATTAAATTGTGGTATAGGTACCGGAAAAACTGCTAGAGATGCAGTTAAACTCGCAACAAAATCTCTTGATACAATTAGAGACATTCGTGATTCTGGAAAAGAAAAGCCGGAAATCTATGAGCTTGTATGATCTTAAAAAACATAAGTGTACTTTATGGTACTAATTTACAATTCAAAGAAAAAACAAATGTTCAAGTAACTAAAGATGTATACAAAACAATCTCTCCAAAAATTACATCAACAAATACTAAAATTATTAATTGTGAAGGTTTACTTTTAATTCCAGGATTAATTAACTCTCATACTCACATTGGTGATTCTATTGGAAAAGATATTGGTCTAAACAAAGATCCTGATTCTAAAATACATCCTGTTTTTGGAATCAAACAAAAAATCCTTAAAAAAACACCGTCAAAAAAACTGGAACAATTTATGAGGAAAACTGTAAGATCTATGATAAAAAAAGGTATTACAACATTTGTTGATTTTAGAGAAGGTGGTTTAGAAGGAGTTCTACTTGTTAGAAAAGTGGTAGATAGTATGCCAATTCGCAGCATAATATTAGGTAGAATAGAATTTTATCAATCAAAAAATCAGATTAAAAAGAATATACCAATTTCTGATTCATACCAAAAACAATTAGATATTTTATTAAAAAATTGTGAAGGTTTAGGAATTAGTGGTACAAACGAAAACAGTGATTTTACTCTTAAACAACTATCTAAAACAAAAAAGATTAGAGCAATTCATAGTGCTGAAACAAAAGAAAGTGATTTGATATCAAAACGAATAACAAAAAAAACAGAATCAGCACGTTGCATGTTACTCAAACCAAATTTTCTTGTTCATATGACATATGCCTCAAAAAATGATCTAAAACTTGCAGCAAAAAACACTAATGGTATAGTTGTTTGTCCTCGTGCAAATGCATCATTAGCAGAGGGCATACCAGATATAGAAGAAATGATAAAAATGAAATGTAATCTAGCAATTGGGACAGATAACGTCATGATTAATTCACCAGATCTATTTAGGGAGATGGATTTTTTATGGAAAGTGACTATGGGAATTCAGAAAAAACGTATTGACCCAAAGCAAATTCTGAAAATGGTTACAGTAAATGCTGGAAAATTACTAAATAAAAAAATTGGATGCATCAAGGAAGGATATCTAGCAGATGGAGTTTTTATAAAAAAACAGGATTTAGATCTAGATCCTATACATAATCCGTACGCATCTATTGTACATAGAGCGAATGAAAATTCAATTAAGGCAGTAATGATTGGAGGTAAAATAATTCATGGTAAGATCTAGACCACATGTAACATTAAGTGGTGCCATAACCTTAGATGGAAAGTTAGCAACACGGACTGGAGATTCAAAACTTTCTACAAAAAGAGACAAAATTAGAGTTTACAAACTTAGAAGCAAAGTAGATGCAATTATTATTGGAAAAAATACTGCTAAGATTGATGATCCACTTTTGTCTACTCATAACATCAAGGGGAAAAATCCAATACGTATAATTCTTGATTCAAATGGAACCATAGATACAAACTCAAGGATTATCAAAACGTGTTCAAAAATACCTACAATCATAGCAGTATCAAAAAAAGCAAAATCAAAAAACTTAGAAAAATTAAAAAAATTCCCTATCACGATTTTAGTTTGCGGTAATGATAAAATAAATATCAAAAATTTATTAAAAATCTTAAAACAAAAAAAGATTAAGAATATTTTACTCGAAGGCGGTGGTATTACAAATTGGACATTTGTAAAAGAAAATCTGATTGATGATATTATAATTACAATTACACCTTATTTGGTAGGTGGTCATATTTCTACAACTTTAGTTGATGGCACTGGATTTTCTAAGATAATAGGATCAACAAAACTAAAACTAAAAAATGTTAGAAAAGTAAAAAATGAGATTATACTACATTATCAGTGTACTTAATCATTTATCTAGAAATGCATAAAAACAATAAAATATTTTATTGTGAGCATATTTTTCTTTATTTTGGACAATTTTATGGAATAAGAATATTTAGTAATTGGGACATTTTTTGAGTACTAGATGAAAAAAATATTGCTGACTATTTTTACATCGTTTATAATCTCTTTCACAATATTTGTAGTTTTGATGCAAACTTTTCATGATCAACAAGATGAAAAATTATTTGAAGATGAAAATTTTTTTTATGAATCAATTCAGGATATAGAAAATAAAATATTTCTTGTAGGAGGAAGTCATATCAGTTCGTTAAATCCATTCTTTATTGAAGAATATCTTGCAGAAAACGGTAAAGATTTTGAAGTTTTTAATTTAGCAAAAATGGCAAATAAACCACAATACGAAATAAAGAATTTAGATCTTTTGATTTCATCTGAGCCAAAAATTGTCGTGTATTGTATATCTTCAAGAGATTTTGCAGACATTCAGTCTGTAAATGAGCCAAGGATCAAATCAGATCAACCATTACCAGATCCTTTATCTCTAATTGACACTTGGTTTAATAATCAAAATACAGATTTATTGATACTAGAGCCTGGTTTTTCTCCAAAATTAATTACTTTGAAAGAACTTCTTGGTGTTACTGCAAATCCTGACGATTACATAAAGGCTCCATTTTTTCGATTTGATTATAAACGAGATTTTAATGCAATGCCAGATAAGCAGTTAAAATTAGATAGTATCGCTGCAGCAAAACTAGTCAACATTAGACCACCCGGTGAAAATCGAGATCTTTCATCTCTTAAGGAAATAATTGATAGGTTACAACAAAACAATATCAAAGTAATTTTATTTGCTTCTCCTCAACACAAATATTTGTATGATCTTGTTGACGACTCTGAAAAAATAGCATTTAAAAAAATTCTTACTGATCTACATGATACTACTAATTTAGAAATACATCTGTTTACACACAAATACTCTGATTTAGAAATATGGAGAAATACTAGTCATATAGCTGTGAGTAAATCTGCTTCTATTTTCAGTATTGATATCGCAAAATTAATTGTAGAGGAATTGAAATAAAATGCTTTTCAACACAGTTGAATTTGTTATTTTTTTTATAATCATTTTATCCATTTTTGTAATTTTAAAAAATAGATACTTTCACCATATTTTTCTTTTAGGTGCAAGTTATCTCTTTTTTTATTGGTCAAGTAATTATTTAATTACACTTTTAATTTTTACTTCCATCTGGGTTTTCTATTTTGGAAAAATAATTCATCATACAACAGATAAAAAAACAAAAAAGATCCTTCTTGCTATTAGCTTAGCGGGAAATCTTGGTTTGTTAGGATTTTTTAAATATTCTGATTTTGTAATAACAGAATTTAATTTTTTAGGACAGTACTTAGATTTAGGTACTGAAATACCTTTACTAAATATTGCATTACCAGTTGCAATTTCATTTTATACATTTCAATCAATGAGTTACACAATAGACATCTACCGTGGAAAGTTGGAACCATCAAAATCATTACGTGAAGTTGCCATTTTTGTTGCATTCTTTCCTCAGATTATTGCCGGACCAATACTCAGAGCAAAAGACTTTCTTCCTCAATTGAGAGAAAAAATGGATAAACTCAAACTTACTAAGTTGCGTTTTATCAGATTAGAGAAAGCTAACTTACAGATAGGTGTAACTATGATGGCATTAGGATTTTTTAAAAAAATGTTTTTTGCTGATAATATTGCTCCGATGGTAAATGAAATTTTTTCTATGCCTATGGGATTAGAATCTTTTACAATTATCTGGGGCACGATCGGATTTGGCATTCAAGTTTATTGTGATTTTTCTGGATACTCAGACATTGCAATTGGGGCTGCTCTAATTCTGGGATTTAAAATTCCACTTAATTTTAACAAACCATTTTTTGCAACATCTCCAGCTGATTTTTGGAGAAGATGGCACATCAGCTTATCCAGCTGGGTTAAGGATTATCTATTCATCCCAATAGTGTATAGGAAAATTGGCTCAGATTTAGTTTTGATTTCTGGAGTTTTATTCGCCTTTCTTTTATTAGGTCTCTGGCATGGTGCTGGCTGGAATTTTATTATTTTTGGATTAATGCATGGAATTTATGTAGCATTTGAGACATATATTCGAAAAAGTTCACCTAGATTTGCCAATAATCGGTTTTTTAAAACAAGAATAGGGCGCATTGTTTCGATACTGTTTACGCAATATTTAGTATTCTTTGCTTGGATCTCTTTTAGAGTCGAAGATGCTGATTTAATGATTTACACAATGCAAAAATTCCTAATTTGGGATTTTCAGATTGAAAATACCATCGGTTTTATACGTGCACATAAATTTGAATCAGGACTCATCTGTTTATTCTTAATTCTACATTTCATTTCATATCGTTTAGGAAATCTCATCCAACGAATTTCCTCAAGGAATATTTTCTTATTTGTATTCTTAACAGTAGTGATAGTTTCAATATTATTTTTTTATGATGGAAATTCAGAAGATTTCATTTATTTCAAATTTTGAATTTTAATATGGTTTGTTTGAAATCATCTGCAATTTTTTTCCAATTAAAATTATTCGAAACATAATCTTTACCTATTTTACCCATAGATGTACCTAGACTTGGATCATTTAGTACTAAGTTTATTTTATTAATTAATTCTTGATAATCACCTTTTTCTATTAAAAATCCACTTTTACCATCATTCATTAATTCAGGTATTCCACCAACATTTGTTGCAATTACAGATTTCTGCATAAGTTGTGCTTCGAGTAATGTTAATGGCGCCATATCAATTCCACTGATCAAAGCATAAATGTCAATTTCACTTAAGAAATCTCTTACCTTTCCTGGGTATTCTAAATTTCCTAACCAATGAAAATTATCAAATTTTTCTAATTCTGCAAGTATTTTATCACGATACGGTCCATCCCCTGCCCAATAGAAATGAATTTTTGGCATTGATTTTAAAACTCTTTTTAACATTAACATTTCACGGGTTTTTTCCCAGATAACGGCACCCTGTATCAATCCTACACACGGATGTTGTAATTTCATCCCACTTGTAGGATACCAATTTTCAGGGGTTATTCCTTGGTATAAAACAGCAGTAGGTTTTCTTGGATAATGCTCTTTCACAACATTTTCTAAATATCTGCAAATGGGCAAAATTATCTTTGAATTTTCAAAACATTTACTCCCAATTTCTTCCCATTTGTTAATGGCAACGCTTTTTGGAGGAGATTTGTATAATGTTTCTTTTGCCATTTTCATTTCTTCCCAATAATTTCCTCGAAGATGAACTAATAGTGGAATATCCGTTTTAGTAGATTCTAATCCAAAATGGCGTTGCCGATCAACAAAAATGGCATCAGGATTAAATTCATCTAGCAAATTTTTAAATTTTTTATTGGAATTAAACCAAGAATTTATCTTTCTACTAGGAAATCCATCTGCATAATCTGCATCAAAAACTAGTTTACATTCAATATTTATTTTTTTTAAATAATTAGTAAATTCCTGGAGATGAAACATTTTTGAGCTTGAAGCACCAATTAACAGTTTCATTTTTTTATTATTTCCTTTAGCCATTCTTGAATTCTAATATCAGGTTTCCAATCAAATGATCTTTTAGCTAACTCTATGTCAGCATGGCTTTTCTCTATATCACCTTGGAGTGCTTCAGTAAATATTGGATTTAATTCCAATTCAGATATTTTGATCATGATGTTTGCTAACTCTAAAACTGAAATGGCATTACCTGAACCAATGTTAACTAATAGATTTGATTTATTACAATTCATAGCCATCAGATTAGCCTTCGCAACGTCATTAACATAAATAAAATCTCTAATTTGTGAACCCTTGCCAAAAATTATTGGGGATTTTCCTTCCTTTAACCTCTCTATAAATTTCGTTATAACTCCTGCATATTCTATTGTTTGGCACTCGCCAAATATATTGAAATATCTTAATCCAATTATTGATCCACCTAACTTTGAATATTTTTCAAACAGATGCTCACACTCAAGCTTTGTTTGTCCATATGGATTTATTGGGTTTCTTTCCATATTTTCTTCTATTGGCATTTTTTGTTTGTGACCATAAACGCTTGAGCTACTTGCATATACTACTTTGAATTTATTTTTGATTGAGAGTTTGAAAATATTTTCTGTTCCTTGCACATTCACATCATGATATTCTTTAGGATTTGAAAATGAATCTTGTACAATTGTAAGCGCTGCCTGATGAAACACCCCATCTATATTTTTCAAGATATTTTTCATGGATTCATGATTTCTAATATCTAATTCTTGAAATTCAATCTTATGTATCACAGACCCAAGATTTTCTTTTTTTCCTGTATGGAGATTATCAATTACTATTACATCATGGTCATTCTTGAGGAGATGTTTAACCAAATGGCTTCCCACAAATCCTGCGCCACCTGTAACCACAAAACGCATATGGCAACTAATATTTGTCTGTCTTTAAGTATTAGGCATAATAATCAATAAATCCAAAACTACAAAAACAACAATTTACGCGATTAAATACATGATCAAAAACTTTTCAGTGTTAGACGATTCTCAAATTCAGGAATGTCTTAACAATAAATCATTAAAAATTGGAGTTATAGGTATTGGCAGAATTGGACTACCTACTGCATTGTGTTTTGCAGATTCTGGATTTGAGGTAATCGGAATTGATATCAATAAAAAATTAGTCGATATAGTAAACTCTGGAAACTATCCTCTAGAAGATGAGCCTGAATTTGATAAAATATTTGAGAATGTATATAATAATAAAAAAATTACTGCAACAACTGATATTTCTGAAGTAATTCCTCATTGTGATGTTATAATACTATCTTTGCCTACTCCGATGGATGATCAAAATATACCTGATTATAGTACATTATTAACTGTCGGAAAAAATCTTAACCAATTACTGTCTAATGGGCAAATTGTTATAGTAGAAAGTACTGTTGAACCAGGATTTATCGAAAATGAATTACTTCAATCTATTGAAGGCCATGATAGAACTATTAAATCCGGAACAGATTTTCATTTAGCTGTTTGTCCTGAAACTGCTAATCCGGGAGAAATAATGAATGATTTTAAGAAATTACCCAGACTTGTTAGTGCAATTGATGAAAGAATTTCTTCAATCGTATCTCAAATTTATGCACATGTTTTTAATGTGGAATTAATTTCAATGCCCAACTGTAAAACAGCGAATGCTGTAAAATTAACGACAAACGTATTTCGTGATGTTAATATCGCATTTGTAAACGAGTTAGCAATATTATTTGAGAAACTGGGTATTGATACATACACTGTAATTGAAGCTGCAAGGCGTAAGTATAACTTTCAGGCTCATTATCCTGGACCAGGTGTAGGTGGACCATGCTTACCTGTAAATTCATACCAATACATTAACTCGTCAAAAAAAATTGGACCAGATTTATTAAAAATCGTACAACATGCTAGGAAAATCAATGAAAAAATGCCAGAACATGTTATTGAACTTACTTCTGATGCATTTAAAGAATGTAAGAAAACCATGCAAAATAGTCATATCCTGATTCTTGGTGTTTCATACAAACCAAATGTAAAAGATGTTCAATTATCTCCAGCTGAACATATAGTAAGAAAATTCCAAAATTTAGGCGTGAATGTTCACATATATGATCCCTATTTTATTTCAACCGAAGTATTTGGTATCAGGGTTGAAGAAAACATTGATGATATATTATCAAAAATTGATGCAGTAGTAATTGTGACAAACCATGATGATTTTAAGAAAATTGAAATTTCTTCTTTCAATAAAATGAAAAATCCAATATTAATTGATACTAGAGGAATTTTTGATCCAGCATCTGTAAAGCATCATAACATAATTTTTAGAGGATTAGGCCGTGGAGATTTCTAGTTCGTCAATAACGAATATTCTTACTCTTAGATATGATCCATCTATAAATCCAAATTTACCTAAGAAAACTTGGAAAGATTTTGAATCTATTAGCGAATCTCCAGATATTGATTTTATTGAGAATTCAATATTGAAAGAAATTGAAAATAAATTAAAATCTCTAAATTCGAAAAATGTCTCAATTGCTCTTAGTGGAGGAATAGATTCCACATTAGTTTTATCCTTACTTCGCAAAGCAAATCCTGATCTAAAAATTAATGCAGTCTCAATGAAATTTGCAAATAGTGTTGATGAATCATCTACTGCATCAAAGATTGCAGAAAAATATAATGCCGAATATCATATAATTCATTTAGAAAATTATTTAACTGAATTACCAAAAGCAATCAGTATTATCAAATTACCATTTTGGGATTTACATTGGTATTATCTGGTAAAAAAATCACAGACCTTTTCTAAAATATTAATTTCTGGTGATGGTGGTGATGAGCTTTTTGGTGGCTATACATTTAGATACAAAAAATTTCTTTCTTTAACGTCTGAAAATTCAACTCCTCTTGAAAAAGTTAAGGCATATTTACAATGTCATGAAAGAGATAGAGTAACTGATCAAGAAAAAATTTTTGATGAAAAATGTGGATTTTCATGGAATTCTATTTACAATATGCTTTTACCATATTTTGATAACAATCTTCCACGATTAGAACAAGTTTATCTATCTGATTATAATGGTAAGCTTTTGTATAATTTTAATCCAATAAACTCTCGGTTGACTGATTATTTTGAAATGAAACAATTAACCCCATTACTAAATAATGAATTGTTAAATACTGCTCCGCATATTGCTTCTAAATACAAATATGATGTAGGTGGTGAAGTAGGGAAATTACCTTTACGTGCTATTTTAGCAAAAAATAATGCTGAATCATTGGTAACTAAAGAAAAATTGGGATTTAGCGTGAATACAACTAATCTTTGGAAATCATATGGACATAGTTTATGTAAAGAATTCTTAGACAATTCAAGGGTAGTACAAGATGGATGGATAAACAAGGATTGGATTCTGAAGCATATTGATAATTCAGAATTGGATGTAAAATATATCAATAAATTCCTGGGTATTTTGGCGTTAGAAATATGGTTTAGAATATTTGTTACCAAAGAAATGAATGGTAATGAATCATTATAGCCTTAAAAACTACCTAAAAATAGAAAACTTTCTTTTTAGTTAGACAATTTTTTTGATAGTATTATTGATATATAATCAATCTAAAATTTTATGATTGGCTAAAAATAGACCGTTTCGTGCTTGGTTTTATTTCAGGCAAGGATGGACAGCTTACTTTGCATTTGTCATGGCAGCAATCAACGTGTTAACAGTTACGTATTTTCTTGCAATAGACAACTATCCTGTTTTACAAGCGATATTTCCAACATTTGGACATTACATAACTATTGTAGTTAGTATAGGAATACCTCTCTTGGTATTAGTTGGTTATTTTCATTATAAAAGAAGTCAAGCATATGCAGCAGAAGCAGATATCAATATTGAAGCTAATCCGTATTGGTATAAAATTCCACCAGGTTGGAACAAAGAGGTTGTTTTTCCACTATATCTTAACATGATAAATTTAATGCTAAAGATGTCAAAAAATGAGAAACTTACTCCTGATGAAATAGAAAAAATGTCAAATATTCAGAAATCTTTGTCAAATTTGATTGATGGTGGATACGTCGGAAAACCATTTAGGATGAAAGATGACTGATTTCGACTATCAATGGAAAAATCTTCTTGGAAAAGAGGCTTTGAAGGATATGGAACAAATGTTCGAATGTAATAATGATAGAGTAAAAGAATTTCTTAAATTTACGGGATTAAAATCGTGGTATTCAAAAGATTTTGCAATAGGAAAATACAGGTTTGACTTAGACATAAAATCTTTGTATAAAAAAGATTCTTTAATAAAAAATAAAATTTGTTTAGATGCTGGATGTGGTCCTGGCAGATGGACATGTGCAATGCAGAGACTTGGAGCAAAAAAAATTGATA
>Ga0207990_1000965_pt1 | contig 15617 bp, 11 predicted proteins | sample ETNtaG_8_FD_185780 | JGI IMG/M metagenome (GOLD analysis project Ga0207990, IMG submission 185780) | Marine microbial and viral communities from oxygen minimum zone, Eastern Pacific Ocean - ETNP201406SV75 (SPAdes) (version 2) | ecosystem: Environmental > Aquatic > Marine > Oceanic ...
TGAGCGGCAACTCCCAGCAAAGTATCCATGGCATAAACCCGCTCGGAAAGCGCCAGTACCAGGAGTGCCATGGCCAGCGCTACAACCAAAACCCCGATAAATATCGACAAAGAGAAAGCCAGCGACAGCGCCACACCGAGGATTGCGGCGTGAGACGTGGCATCACCAAAATAAGCCATGCGCCGCCAAACCACGAAACAACCCAGCGGCCCAGCCGCAAGCGCCAACCCGGTGCCCGCAAGTGCTGCCCGGACCAGGAAGTCATCCAACACGGGAGTCAGCCTCGTCTGCATGATCGTGACTGTGATCATGTTCGTGGCGATACAAGGCTAGAGCCCCTTCAGCGCCAAATCCAAACAGGGCCTGGTATTCCGGTGCAGCGGAAACCACGGTTGGCGGACCCTCGCAGCACACGTGCCCATTGAGACAGATCACGTGATCGGAAGATCGCATCACGACGTGCAGGTCATGGCTAACCATCAGCACGGCGCAGCCGATCTCTTTGCGCACAGCCTCAATCAAGCGATAGAAAGAAGCGATTGCCGGCTGATCCAGGCCCTGGGTTGGCTCGTCGAGCACCAACAGGGCCGGTTGCGTCAACAAAGCTTGTGCCAGCAGGGCACGCTGGAATTCGCCCCCAGAAAGCGAGCCCATCTGCTCCCCGAGTAATTGGGCAATACCAACACGCTCCGCCATATGCTGGTAATCAACGGCTTTAGGCGCACCCGACAGGCGCAGCCAGCGGGCAACCGTCAACGGCATGGTGCGATCAATTGCCAGGCGTTGGGGCACATAACCGATGTTCGCGCCAGCCTTGCGAACGACCTTCCCCTCAGTTGGGACCTGCGCACCGATCAACACCCGTAGCAGTGTTGTCTTACCCGAACCGTTAGGGCCTACGATTGTGACAATTTCCCGGTTGCGTATCGATAAATCGATGTCACGCAAGATACGCCGCCCGCCGAAACGCACACCGACTCCCTGTGTGTAAACCAGACTCACAAGATCACGCCGCTTGGCAGGCCGCACAAAGGCCTTCGGCCTCAACCACTGTACTTTGGATATGAAAACCGATGGCCCGGGCCTTCTTGCCCAGGGTTCCACTTGCCCGCTTACCGGGCGTCTCGGCGACCTGGTGACAGTTGTTGCAGATCATGAATGCCGGGGCATGACCTGCCTGTGGCTGGTTGCAGGCCACAAAGGCATTCAGTTTTTCGATCCGATGCACCAGGCCGTGCTCTACCAGGAAGTCTAAGGCCCGGTATGCAACGGGTGGCTGGGAGCGAAAGCCCGCCTGCGCCAGCCTCTCCAGTATCGCGTAGGCTCCCAGTGCCTGGTGGGACTCGAGCAGCAACGTCAGCACTTTTTCCCGAACCGGCGTGAGTCGCAGCCCGCGGGCAACACAAAGTTCATGGGCTGCCTCCATCGCGGATCGGGCGCAGGCCCGATGATCGTGCTTGACGAAGACCTGAGTCGAGGTGATTGGCAAGAAATCTTTTGGCATCATTAAACGTTATATACGAGAACTTGGGCAACGTCGGCCATGACTAAATCTTTCCCACAAGCGGCTATCTCTTTGGCAATACTCTCCAGCAACTTCGTATAAAAGGCTATTCCAAGCTCCAGTTCAGCGCCTAGCGAGTCTATAGTTCCTCTTCTTATATCGGCGTCTCCAACAACACTCGTAACCAGACCGGGGCTGTACTGTGGTTCTGAGAAGACACAGCTAATACCCAGTTCGGCGACTTTTGCTCTAATCTTAGCGACCCTCGCCGGACTCGGGGCCGAGGCATCCCCAAGCGAGATAGACCCTGACGCCGAGATACCAAAGCGTTTTTCAAAATACTGATAAGCATCGTGAAAAACGATGAAGTTAACCCCACGCACGGAAGCAAGGGTGCTGTCGATTTGTGCCGCCACTTCTGATATTTCCGCTTTTCCAACAGCGGCATTCTGGGCATAAATACCGGCATTCGCAGGATCAATTTCGGACAACTCTGACGCGATCACATCGAGCCAGATCTTGCCATTCTCCGGGTCCAGCCAACCATGAGGGTCGACATAATCCTTATGCTCATCATAGCTTTGATGATCGTCATGGTTTGCAAAGGTGGCGCCTTGCCGAAAACTCAATCTGACTGCGCCATCGACCTCCATCAATTTGATGACGTGCGCTTTGCCAGCGAGGGTTTCGAGTCTGCTCTTCAGCCATGGAGTTAACCCTTCAGTAACCCAAAAAACCAAGTCCGCTTTTTCAAGCGCCACCGCTGCCGATGGACGCAGTAAATATCCATGCGGTGAGGCCCCGTGTTGGATAATGAGACTCGGCACCCCAACTCCATCCATCACTCGTGCTGCCAGCGAATATATCGGAGTTATATCGGCAACCACCCGAGGAACCACTGCCGATACGCTTGTTGCTGATGCTGACAAGAGAGCTGCGATGATTGTTCCAGATATTTTTCTCAACATTATTTTGGTTTTAAAAAGTTCTACTGCAGGCGGCATGTATTAAGAAATGTTATATCATAACTTTTTTGTTCAGGCAACAGAATTGACCCCCCCTAAAACCCTGATTCAGCTGAATCGCATCAAAAATTCACCAACAAATACAAACTGAAAATTACCCTGCTCTCTGCCCCGAATCACAAGGTTATAGACAGGTATGGCGCTTGGGGTGAGAAAAACATGTATGGCAAGATCACCCTGGGGCTGAACCGCTCGCCTGTCTTAATCGCCCCAAGGGTAAAGTGATAAAACATTGGAAACGCGTCAAGGCTAAAGGGCGTGCGGCGGCAGCCCAAGAAACTCTGAACAAGGTGCTGAAAGCTTAACGGTCAAACTACGAGGAAATGCTAATGCCTATCTATGAAAAAATGCAAAATGCTTTCAATACCCATGACACGACCGGGTATCTCGACCTGCTACATGAGGATTATCAATTTGTCCGGCACCAGTCCCGGACCTGCTTCATCAGTAATGCTGACTGCTCACCAACTGTCGCTGTGACCGGGCTGGTATAGGTATTTACAACAAAAGAATGAACGGCACTACCAGCCCGGGACTGCTCGGCTTCGAGAGTTTCAGATTTAACCGGGTAATTGGCGCCGGCAGGCGATAGGCAAGAGCTTTATCAGTTAATGGCCAGTACCGATACACCGAATAACTGATCGTGAAACCAACTAAGAGCGGCCCAGGCTGCCAGACCGATAACCACCGCGGCAAGATCCGCCATCAGTGGCTTTCTGTCCAAGCCCGGCACTTTAGCGCGGCGGTTAGCGCTGACGATGCCGTTAACGGCAAAGCCCAGAAAACCGCCGAATAACAATACCGAGGCAAGGTCACCGTTCACCAGCAGGTGGCCCAGAGCCCAGAGGGCTACTGCAATAAGTTGCGGGTGGCGTACCAGCCGACGCAGATTACAAGGCACGATTGATGCTGGGAACAGCACAAATGCAGCCAGCACTAGCAATGTCGTCGCGATCCGCAGATCTTCTAAAGGCGCATATACGTGCACAGACTGCGCTACCGATTTGCCGTAGACGATCAAGCCCAGACCCACCAGCGCAGCCAGAGAAAATGCGCCCTTGTAGCCGCCCTCACCCAGCCTTTGCAGCAGGAACCCACGGAGCGTTGGCAGTCCCGGCAACTGGTGAAGGCCTATAAAGACAATCAACCCCAGCAATAACGAAGTCATGTGCGCTTTCCTAGATCATGCACTGTTGCGTATGTTAGACATCCTAATCGTCGTAAGCCAGAGCGGTCGCGGACAACCATAAAGCGCACCACCTTTATACCCAGGGCACGGGGATCTTTGACGTCGTTGTGTTCGTGAACTCCGATATGCACCATCATCTCAATAGTAACACCCTTCTTTCGTACTGCTATGGTAAACGTTTCCCGGTATGGCCTGGAGTAAATAACCTCATCGGAGATAAGTGAAACCCATTCCTAATGGTCGTACCTGCTGCCTCTGCTACCGCCTACCATCACCGCGTCAAAAAGGACAGGCTGCTCACGCGAATGTGGCTTACAAAAAAATTAAAACTCCATTGGCCGACTAGACCACTGTGCGATAATACCTGGCAGTGCAGGACTGAGCGTGACTTCGAATCAAAGTTGAGGGTTATTCCAAGGGCCAAGCGAAATAATTTGGGTCGGCGTACGCTGGGTGACTGGTAAGCAAGATCGTGGGGCGCGGTCGCGAGTTAATGCCGGGTTGTTGAAATACCTGGCATCGTCTTTCGCCAAAAAGCGCGGTAGTTCGGCACTGGCTAGAGGCAAACGCAGCCAGGACAAGCTGGCACGAATGATGGCGTCAACACTGATTCCGCTGGCACTTTGCAGAGAGCTGCACTGCGTCGATGCCCAGCAATCAAGTCACGGCCGTGTATGACTGAATGGCAAGTAAATGCTGCGTTCTAGACGCTTTGTAATTGGTTTGTGAAAACATCTCAACGGACGAATCCTCACTGACACCAGCACAATGAAAAAGTCTTTTTTCCTTGCCTTTCTGATCTTGCTGGGCGTAATCGGCTGGCTGGCATCAGGGCTGATCGACAACTACTGGAGTGACCGCAGTACCGAAGCGGCTGAGCGGACTGCATCCAAAGGCAATTCGACAGCTGAATTGTTGCCGCGAGTGAGAACCCGCCTCATCGAGGCGCAGACCGTACCGGAACGGATCATTCTACTGGGCTCGACTGAGGCGAAACGCAGAGTCCGTCTACGGGCTCAGACTGCGGCAGCAGTGGCGGAGGTCTTAGCGAGCAGGGGGCAAATCGTAAAACGTGGTGATTTGGTCGTTCGCCTGGCTACAGACGACCGGCCGGCCCGCTTGCGCCAAGCCGCGGCGCTGCTGAGACAACGGCAGACCGAATACAAAGCCGCATCGTCATTATCGAAAAAAAACCTGCGTTCAAAAATTGCGCTGGCGGAAGCGGAAGCGCAGTTGAATGCCGCACAGGCAAGCCTGGAACAAATTCGGGTCGACATCGAGCGGACTCATATCCGGGCACCGTTTGACGGAGTCGTTGACCAACGGATGGTTGAACTCGGCGATTACGTCAAGATTGGTGAGCCCGTTGCGACCATACTGGATCTGTCTACAATCATCGTCGTCGGCGACGTGTCAGAACACAACGTTGCCAAAATCACACCGGGTGTTTCTGGAACAGTTGTGCTGGTAGACAAGCGCGAGCTCACCGGTCAAATCACCTTCGTCGCCCGCTCAAGCAACAGTTCGACCCGAACGTTTCGGGTCGAACTCGACGTGCCAAACCCGGGTTACGAGATTGCCGAGGGAATTACGGCAAAGATCACGCTGGCGGTGGGGGAAACCCTTTCACACAAACTGTCTTCCGCTGTGCTGACGCTGGATGATGACGGGGTTATCGGAGTAAAAGCCGTCGACGATGACGGCATTGTAGAGTTTCTACCAGTCACGCTGGTGGCCGATACGCCGGATGGTACCTGGCTTGGTGGTCTGCCGCGAACGCTCCGGGTCATCACGGTCGGGCATGAGTTCGTGCGAGTCGGGCAGAAGGTTGAAGCCGTTCCTGAGCAACCGTCCGGAACTTGATCTGAATGTTGTCTCTGATTGATCGTAGCGTCGGCCACTCGCGCACCGTGCTGGCGACCCTGGTGTTTATCCTGATCGCCGGCTCGCTGGCCTACCGGGATATTCCCCGGGAATCGCAACCAGATATCAACATTCCAATCATCTACGTCACCGTTACCCATGACGGCATATCACCGGAAGACTCTGAACGCCTGATCATACGTCCGCTGGAGCAGGAGTTACGGGTTATCGAGGGCATCAAGGAGATGCGCTCGACTGGTTACGAGGGCGGGGGCAATGTGCTGCTCGAATTCGAGGCCGGCTTCGATGCCGATACTGCTTTGCAGGATGTACGGGACAAGGTCGACGCTGCCAAGGGCAATTTTCCGGCGGCTACAGAAGACCCCGAAGTGCACGAAGTGAACTTCAGCCTGTTCCCGGTGCTGGTAGTGATTCTTGCCGGCAACGTCCCGGAAAGAGCCCTCTACCACCTTGCCCGGGAACTCAAAGACGACATCGAAAGCATACCGTCGGTGTTGGAAGCCGTAATTACCGGTGACCGCAAGGAGATGGTAGAGGTACTGATCGACCCGGTCGAGTTGCAGAGTTATGGTCTTGATCCTGCTGTTGCGGCAGGGACGGTAAAAGGCTCCAACCTGCTGGTGGCAGCAGGCATCCAGGATACTGGCCGGGGCCGATTCTCGGTAAAAGTACCCGGCCTGTTCGAGAGCGTTAAAGACATCATTGAGCTTCCCGTTAAAGCCGATGGCGATGCCGTGGTACGGGTCGGCAACATCGCCGAAGTTCGGCGCACCTTCAAGGATCCCACGAGTCTTGCCCGGGTCAATGGAAGTTCGGCGGTCGCCCTGGAGGTTTCCAAGCGTTCGGGCGAAAACGTGATAGAAACCATTGAAAGCGTACGCAGCATCGTCAAAGAAGAAAGCGCGCTCTGGCCCGAAACGCTGCGTCAAGCGGTTACGGTCAGCTACTCACAGGATCGATCCGATCACATCCGCACACTGTTGAATGATCTTCAAAATAGTGTCATGAGTGCCGTGCTGCTGGTAATGATTGTCGTCATCGCAGCGCTCGGAATACGATCCGCCGGGCTGGTCGGCATCGCCATTCCAGGGTCCTTTCTGACAGCCCTGCTGGTACTTTATTTACTCGGTGTGTCGCTGAACATGGTGGTGCTATTCAGCCTGATCCTGGCTGTTGGGATGTTGGTGGACGGCGCCATTGTCGTGACCGAATACGCTGATCGGCGGATGAGCGATGGTTCGCCGCCCCGACTTGCCTACACTGCCGCATCCCGCCGGATGGCCTGGCCGATCATCGCCTCTACAGCGACCACGCTGGCCGCTTTTCTGCCACTCACTTTCTGGCCTGGTGTGGTGGGTGAATTCATGAAGTATCTGCCGCTGACGGTCTTGATTACCCTCTCGGCCTCGCTGCTAATGGCACTTATCTTTGTGCCGACCCTGGGCACGCTGGTCGGTCGGCCGGGTAACACCAGCCCGGCTGCCATACGAGTGATAAAGGCGGGTGAACGCGGGGAACTGGATTCGATTCCCGGATTCACCGGCTCTTACGTAAAGGTGCTCAGGGCCGCCCTGTCCCATCCGGCCAAGGTACTGGCAGCCTCCTTGGGGCTGCTCGTCGGGGCGCAGGTTCTGTATGGCACTTTCGGTTCGGGAATCGAATTTTTTCCCGAGGTCGAACCTGACAATGCCAAAATTCAGGTCCGTGCGCGCGGCAATCTGTCACTGGATGAACAGGATGCGCTAATGCGTGAAGTCGAGGGGAGAGTACTCGACATCAGTGGCGTGGAGACCTTCTATACCCGGGTCGGCCCGAACGCCAACAGCGAAGAGTCGGAAGACATCGTCGGCAGCATCTCCATGGAGTTTTCCGACTGGCGATCACGCCCCAAAGTTGAGCAGATCTTCACGACGATCCGGGCGCAAATAGCCGATCTCGCCGGTGTCATCATCGACTTGCGCAAGGAGGAAGGGGGGCCACCAGTCGGCAAACCGATCCAACTCCAGCTGGCTTCCCGGCACCCCGATCTGCTGGCCCCGGCGGCAGCAAGGGTCCGCGCACAACTTGACACCATGAGGGGCCTGCACAGCATTGAGGACTCACGGCCACTGCCGGGTATAGATTGGCAGGTTATCGTTGACCGTTCTCAGGCAGCCAAGTACGGCGCTGATATCGGCTCGGTCGGGAACATGGTCCAGATGACGACTATGGGTTACAAGATCGGAACCTATCGTCCGGATGACAGTGACGATGAGATAGAGATTCGGGCGCGGTTTCCTGAGAAACATCGCACCATAGAAGAACTGAACCATGTTCGTCTGAACACAGCTGCCGGCTCGGTACCGATATCGAACTTCGTGGTTCGGCAGGCGCAAAAGAAGACCGGGATGGTCAAGCGTGTAGACGGCCGCAGAGTGATCACGGTCAGGGCCGATGTCGACGAGGGGCTCCTGGTCGATGATAAAATCAAGGAAATCGTCGAATGGCTTAAGACGGCGGAGATTGATCCACGGATCCAAGTGGTGTTCAAAGGGGAAGACGAGGAGCAAGCCAAGGCCCAGGCCTTCCTTAGCAAGGCATTTCTGGTTGCCCTGTTCGTAATGGCGGCAATCCTGGTTACCCAGTTCAACAGTTTCTACAGCGCTTTTCTGATCTTGTTCGCAGTTGTGATGTCAACGATTGGTGTTCTGATCGGGCTTTTGATCACAGGTTCTCCCTTCGGTATCGTGATGAACGGTATCGGGGTAATCGCTCTGGCTGGTATCGTCGTCAACAACAATATCGTCCTGATTGATACCCATGATCGGCTGCGCGAATCTTTGCCTGACCCACTGGAGGCAATCCTGCGTACCGGTGTGCAGCGGCTGCGGCCCGTCCTATTGACCAGCGTGACCACCATACTTGGGCTGATGCCGATGGTGTTGGGTATCAATTTCGATTTTCTGACGCGGGAGATCACCTATGGCGCACCCTCTACCCAGTGGTGGAGACAACTGTCGACATCGATCGTGTTTGGCCTGGGTTTCGCGACGGTCCTGACACTGCTGGTAACGCCCAGTGCGCTGATGCTGAAGGCCAACATCCATAGTTGGCGGGAAAAACGGCGTGAACAAAAAACGGTGGCAGTATCATCACACGCTTGAATCAGGTGCAAAGCAAACGCAAGGCGCTAAGTGGCCGCCTCCAGCCAACTTTGCATTAAGGGCTCACGGAGCGCCGATAGCTCCGGTAGTTGCCTGCCATGGCACGATGTCCCGCCACAGGTTAACTCGCTCGAAATGATGGCGCTCTCGATGGCCTACCCCGCTGCTCTGCCAATCGACCACCAGGCTAAGGCTGATATTGCTACTGAGCTCCATTAGGGTAACGGGGCCTAAAGTCGAAGATCGAAACGGCAGCCCATGTTGCGACCTTCACTACGAGTTACATTAAGGCCGTATCAAAAAGGACTCAAGGTGTGCCCAACAAAACCATGGTGAGGCCACTGCTTTCTTACATCTTGCCTGCAATACAGCTAGTCGCTCTGTGACCGGGCCAGCGCCTGCTCTATATCCCACAAGATATCCTCGAGGGTTTCCAATCCCACCGATATACGGATCATGTCGGGCGTGACACCCGCATTCGCCTGCTCTTCTTCGTTCAATTGCCGGTGGGTAGTTGAGGCCGGGTGGATGACCAGTGACTTGGCATCGCCTACGTTGGCGAGGTGGCTCAGGAACTGCGCGCTCTCGATAAAGCGCACCCCTGCCGCCTGACCACCACGGATACCGAAAGTCAGAACACCCCCTGCGCCCCGCGGCAGATACTTTTGTGCCAGCGCGTAATAAGGGTTGTCCGGCAGTCCGGCGTACTTCACCCACTGCACCGCTGGCTGTGCCGCCAGGAACTCTGCCACCGCCAGTGCGCTAGTGCAGTGCCGCTCCATCCGTAGCGGCAGGGTCTCAAGGCCCTGCAGGAACAAAAACGAGTTGAACGGGCTCAACGAAGGCCCCAGGGTGCGCAGAGTCTCCATCCGGGCCTTCATGGTGAAACCAAAATCGCCAAAGGTCTCGTAGAAACGGATACCGTGATAGCCTTTGGAGGGCTCGGTCATGCCGGGGAAATTGCCATTGTCCCAGGGGAAGCGGCCGGATTCGACTAGCACTCCACCGATCGAAGTACCGTGACCGCCGATCCACTTGGTCGCCGAGTGCACCACGATGTCAGCATCGTGCTCTATGGGCCGGCACAGATAAGGTGTGCCGAAGGTGTTGTCGATCACCAACGGCAGACCGGCCTCGTGCGCAATACCGGCCACGGCCTCGATGTCGAGGATGTTGTTCAACGGATTGCCGATAGTCTCGGCGTACAAGGCCTTGGTCTGCGGCGTAATGGCCCGAGCAAAGTTCTGCGGGTCATCGGGATCTACGAAATGGGTGATGATGCCTAAGCGCCGGAACGCATAGTCGAACTGTGAGTAGGTGCCACCGTACAGGGTACTGGCTGAAACCAGTTCATCGCCGGCCTCAAGCAGGGTCAGCAGGGTCACCATCTGTGCCGCCATGCCTGAACCAACTACCAGGCCAGCCCGACCCGTCTCCAGCGTGGCCATGCGCTCCTCCAGCATAGCGTTGGTCGGGTTCATCATGCGCGAGTAGACGTTGCCGAAGGTCTGCAGGTTAAACAGGCTGGCAGCGTGATCGGTATCGTCGAAGACATACGACGTGGTCTGGTAAATGGGTGCTGCCCGTGACGCAGTGGCACTGTCGGGTAGTTGGCCGGCGTGCAGGCACAGCGTCTCAAATCCGAATTTCCGGTCAGCCATGGCGTCTCCTTAGTAAACCAGCCACTTCGGGCGCCGCGCCGAGATCACTCCGGTAGCAACCCCGAAGAGGTTCAGCCCCCCCAGCAGGCGGCCATGCTCGATCTTCATGCAGCGGTCCATTACCACAGTGAGGCCGCCCTGCTGGGCGATCGCTGCGGCTTCCTCATTGACCACCCCTAATTGCAACCACAGCACCTTTGCGCCAACAGCCACCGCGCTGCGAGCGATGGGCGGCGTGACCTCGGGGCGCTGAAATACATCCACCACGTCGACCTTGTCCGGAATCTCCTCCAGTACGGGATAGCACTTCTGCCCGAGAATCTCGCGGTAGTTCGGGTTGACGGGAATAACGCGGTAGCCGTGATCCTGCAGGTACTTGGCCGCGAAGAAGCTGGGCCGCCACCAGTTAGCCGAGAGTCCCACCACGGCAATCACCCGGGCCGTTGCCAGGATTTCCCGTATGCCTTCAATGTCGGCGATCGTTCGCTGTTGTTCCATCGTCTCCATCACTTTGCCGGCGCCCGCCCACCCCAGGGCCGGATTGTCTACAGGCAGCAATGGCGCGGGTGCACCAGCCACCGTCGATCACAAGTTACTGCAGTATATCGCCTCGCAACATGGCCACGGCAACAGCCCGGCCCGCGCCGCCACCCCAGACGTCGACGCAAATGCTGCCCCTTGCCGGAGCCAACTAGCCCCCGACTGGAAATTTGCGATGGTATGGCATGGGGCCTGGACCTTACAATCGGTGCTGCCGGTGTGCGCCCGAGTGCTGCACCGGAAAAACAGCTGCCGAGCCGGCCGCGGGCAAACCCACAGACGACGGCCAGCAAAAACGGCTAGATTTGCCAGGCGCCACGGACACGGCATAGGTTTCAGGGCAATTCCATGAAGGAAAATTATTACTTTGACAACGCGGCCACCACGCTGCCCAAGCCGGAACCGGTCTACGAGTTCATGGACCAGTTTTTCCGCAGCCACGGGGTGAACCCAGGGCGCTCGGGACATCAACTTGCGGTCGAGGCCGAGACCATGATCGTGCAGACTCGCCGACTGCTGGCAGAGTTTTTCGGCTTTGCCGGCGACCCGGCACGGGTAACCTTTTCCCTCAGCGCCACCGACTCGATGAACATCGCCCTGCTCGGCCTCATGCAACCTGGCGATCACATGATCATCACGCGCATGGAGCACAACGCGGTGTTGCGGCCCGCCAATCATTTTGAACGCGATCGGCAAATCTCGGTGACCCGAGTGGCGGCAGACCAAGCCGGCTACGTCGACCCGCAGGAGATTCGCAGGAGTATCCGGCCCAACACTCGGGTAGTGGTAGTGAACCATGCGTCCAACGTTACCGGCTCATTGCAGGACATCGAAGCTATTGGCCGGGTGGTACGGGAAACCAACGCCATCTTAGTGCTCGACAGTTGCCAGACCGCAGGCGTAGTGGCCATTCCCATGGACGACTGGGGCATCGACGTACTCGTCTACACCGGCCACAAAGGACTGTTCGGCCCGATGGGCATAGGCGGCATGATTGTCGCCGCCGGGGTCGACATTCGCCCGCTCCGCACCGGCGGTACCGGGGTCGACTCGCTCTCGCCTTTTCACCCTGACGGCTACCCACATCGACTTGAGGCCGGCACTCTATCCTTGCCCGGAATCGCTGGACTGAACGCGGCACAAAAATGGTTTGCCGACCTCGGCCGGGCCCGCGGGGCAGGCCCTGCTGCCAATCACGGCCAGGCCTGCCGGGTTGCCCAGGAACACATCCACGCAGTTGAGACCGGCTTTACCCGGCGGCTGATCGAGGCCTTTGAGGCGCTGCCGGACGTGGCCGTCTACGGGCCGCGGAACAACCAGCCGCGGGTCGCGACCCTATCGATGAACATCGGTGATATTCCGGCCGAGCAGGTTGGCGCCATGCTCGACGCCGATCACAGCGTGTGCGTACGGCCCGGGCTGCACTGCGCCCCGCTGGTGCATGAGGATCGCGGCACCCTCGAGCGCAAGGGCACGGTGCGTTTTGCACCGGGCTTTTTCACCGACGAGGAAGATATCAACCAGGCCATCGAGGCGGTGCGTGCTATTGCCGAGTACTAGTCCCGCAGTGCGGCCTGAGCGCCGACTTGTCCCGCCAAGCCGGGTCCAGTCGCAGCAGGATACCGAGCCATGGACAGACTGAGCCGCCGCCGATACCCGATACAGGAGACCACTTGATGCAGTACTACGAGAACATTCTTGATCTTGTCGGCAACACCCCGCTGGTGCGGCTGAACAACATCGTCGAACCCAATATGGCAACCGTGTTCGCGAAGATGGAGAACCTGAATCCGTCGGGGTCGGTCAAGGACCGCATGGCCATCAACATGGTCAGACGAGCCGAGGAAGAAGGGCTAATCAAGCCGGGCGGGACCCTGGTTGAGAGCACCTCGGGCAATACCGGGCTGGGCCTGGCCATGGCAGCGGCAACCCGGGGCTATCGTTGTGTATTCACGATCCCCGACAAGATGAGTCAGGAAAAGATCGATATGCTCAAGGCCTACGGGGCCGAGGTCATCGTCACCGCTACTGACCTGGACCATCATCATCCAGACAGTTACGTCGAGGTGGCTAAACGCGTTGCAGCCCAAACCCCCGGAGCCCTGTACACCGACCAGTACTACAACATGTACAACCCCGAGGCACATTACCTGACCACCGGCCCGGAGATCTGGCAGGCCACGGACGGCATGATTGACTCGTTTGTGACCGGTCTTGGCACCGGCGGCACCATCTCCGGGGCCGGCAAATATCTTAAAGAAAAGGCCAGGGAAGCCGGGCGCAGCGTGCGCGTGGTCGGCCCGGACCCCTATGGCAGTATCTACAAGGAGGCCTTCGACAAAGGTGAGTGGAGCGAACCCTCACTCTATCGGGTAGAGGGCATTGGCCACGACTTCATGGTCGGAACGCTGGATTTCTCGGTGATCGACGAGGTGGTCAACGTTTCCGACCGCGATTCGTTCCACATGGCCCGCAGACTGACCCGGCACGAAGGGATATTTGCCGGTGGCTCCACTGGCACGGTCTTCCACGGCGCGTTGATGGAGGCACGCAAACTAGGTCCGGGGAAAATCGTGGTCGCGGTCATCTGCGACTCGGGAGACCGATACATCAGCAAGTGCTTTAACGACGAGTGGATGCGTGACATGGGCTATTTTGCTCCGGACTCTCACCTGGGGACAGTGCAGGATCTACTGGCCTCCCAGCAGCACCAAGTGGTTTTTGCCGAACCCGACGAGCCACTGAAAAATGTGATCACCCACATGGCGGAACTCGGTATTTCGCAGATGCCAATGAGCATCGGCCAAGGTGACCTGAGAATGGTCGAGGAACTCGATATCCTCCGCGCCGTGGCTGGCGGTGAACATACGCTGGAAGACGAGGCAAGAGAGATTGCCCGCCCCCTGCAAGGCCAGGTGGGGCCGAACGAAACACTGGATCAAGTACAACGCATCTTCGAAAATGACAATGTGGCCGTGGTTGTGGACGAGGGCCAGGTTACAGGCATCATCAACAAGATCGACATGCTTGAATTTATTACACAGAAGAACCGGCAGGCCGCCTGACCGGACATTGCCTGCAACCAGGGAGAATAGCGTTGAAGTTTGATACCAAAGTAGTTCGCGCCGGCATCATTCCAGACCCCACCAGCGGGTCGATAGTGCCCCCAATCTATGAGACCGCCACCTATGTCCTGCCCGAAGTGGGCAAAGACCGGGGCTTCGATTACACGCGTTCATCGAACCCAACGCGGCAAGTGCTCGAAGAGAATCTTGCCGCCATCGAGAACGGCAAGTACGGCGTTAGCTTTGCCAGCGGCATGTCGGCCGTGGACGCCGCCCTGAAATTGCTGGGCAGCGGCGATCACGTGGTCAGCGGAGATGACGTATACGGCGGCGTGACCCGCCACTTCGACAACGTGCTGGCGCGGCACGGGCTGGAGTTCACTTACGTCGACAGCACCGACACCGAGTCGGTGCGTGCAGCAATTACCTCGAAGACCCGGATGCTGTGGATTGAAACTCCGACCAATCCCCTGCTCAAGGTGACCGATCTAGAGGCCATGGCCAGCATCGCCCGCGAGCACGACCTGCTGCTGGGAGTGGATTCCACCTTCGCTACACCAGTCTTCCTGCGGCCACTGGAATTCGGTGTCGATATTGTCATGCACAGCACCACCAAGTACCTGTCCGGCCACAACCAGATCATCGGCGGCATCCTGGTCACCAACCGGCAGGATATCTTTGAGCAGATGAAGTACATCCAGAAGACCATTGGCGCGGTTTCCAGTCCGTTTGACTGCTGGCTGAACCTGAGCGGTCTGAAAACTCTCCACCTGCGCATGCGCCGACACGAGGAATCAGCAATGCAGGTAGCACAATTCCTCGAGTCACATGACAAGATCGAGCGGGTGCTCTATCCGGGCCTGCCGTCCCACCCACAACACGCGGTGGCCAAGGCACAGATGTCGGGCTTCAGTGGAATGATCACTTTTGAACTGACCGGGGGCACCGAAGCCGGTAAAACCCTGATGAACAACGTGCAGCTGTGCGGGCTGGCCGAGAGCCTGGGCAGTGTCGAGACCATGATCACCCACCCGGCCAGCATGACCCACGTCGACGTGCCACTGGCGGATCGGCACAAACGCGGACTGACCGACGGCCTGGTGAGATTGTCGGTCGGCATCGAGGATGTCGAAGATATTATCAGCGACCTTGAACAAGCACTGACACAGGCCTGAGGCCACCGACCGATCATCCTGGCCCGTTCCAGGCCCTACTCGGCGGCGCCGTTAGGCCCGACCGAGTGCGCCGTTAGACCCGGCCGAGCGCGAAGAAGCAACCATCGCTCCAGACCCCAAGGACACCGGCATCACCTTCACTGGCCGGTATCACCATTGCTGCCAGCTGGTAGTAGACGGCCCGCGAGATCAGTGCCTCGAGGCCATCACGCACCAGCAGGTAGGGGGCGGGTTCCGCCGCCGGGCCGTGTTCCACCACCCGCATCGGGTGTTCGCGCCCGGCCGCCACCACGTCGTTGACGTTGGTGCGAAATAGCAGACGCTGTGTCTGCCCCTGGCCCTCGCTTTCCATCTCGACCGCAACGAACGGGGCGTCGTCCACCCGGATGCGCAATTTCTGTTCCGGCGAAACCAGGAAGTACTCGTCACCC
>Ga0207990_1000967_pt1 | contig 15600 bp, 18 predicted proteins | sample ETNtaG_8_FD_185780 | JGI IMG/M metagenome (GOLD analysis project Ga0207990, IMG submission 185780) | Marine microbial and viral communities from oxygen minimum zone, Eastern Pacific Ocean - ETNP201406SV75 (SPAdes) (version 2) | ecosystem: Environmental > Aquatic > Marine > Oceanic ...
AAGAGAAAAGCAGCTCCAAAGAGAAAAGCAGCTCCAAAGAGAAAAGCAGCTCCAAAGAGAAAAGCAGCTCCAAAGAGAAAAGCAGCTCCAAAGAGAAAGACAGTATCTAAACGTCGTTAGTACTGTCTATTCGTCCTTTTTTCAGAATCACTATACAATGTTTTTAATATTTCTAAATTCGAATTTAGAAATAAATAAAATCATTCACTCATATTCAATTCAGGTAAAACAAATACACGATTAGGCTTAATTTTCAAAATAATTCTTTTTTCATTTTCACGTTTAAACGGATAATGTTCTCGATTCATGTATTGTTGTGTTAGTTTATCAGCATGGGTATAATCATAATCAGGGATTATCTCTTCAACGGTTCCACGAATTGTGGTCATATCAAGAGGATTGTCATTTGAAACAACAGAAACAGCAACACGTGGATCATGTAAAATATTTCTATGTTTAACCCTGCCTTCAGCGGTATTTACCAACACACATCCATCTTCATAATTTGCCCAAACAGGGGAAACTTGAGGAGCCCCATCTTTCATCACCGTTGCAATAAAGACGAGATTTTTTCCAGAAAATAACTGGATTACTTTATCATCCATTATTTTTTTGCAGAATTTTCAAATATGTTAGTCATTGCTCTGTTCACAATTTCCATTAACAAATATTGTGAATATCCTTCAGATTTTTTCCCCTTTGATTTAGTAGTTTTTGGAGATATGCCTTTCAAGATTTTTTCAATTTTTGCAGTGGTGTTGTCAATTATTTCAGAATATTTTGAATCAAAATCTTCAGGAGTTTTAAAACCCAATAGTTTGGTAGATGTGCTATAGAATTTTGTAATTGCACCTCGAGATTCATTGATTTTAACAATTTGAATTAATCCAGAAACTTTTAGAATTTCTAAATGATGTCTTACTGTAGTTAATGCTTTTTTGTATCCTGCCTTTGTTAAAGCAGAGCATATCTGATCAGCAGATAGTGATTGACGGTATAAAATTTCCACAATTTTTGCTCGTGCAGGGTCTTCAATTGCACGTGCATGTTCAATACTTGTCGTAACAATACGATTTACTTTAATTGGTTTTTCTAATAATGTTGACATACTAAATCTACCTTCAAATGTGATCTAAAAGATCCTTGTATCACATTTTTTTGTCTAATAGCATTAATTTATTTTTGTTACTAAAAATATCATAGCATTATTAAAATTATATCCATTAATACTAAAAATATCATAGTATAATCAATAATATCAGTACCACTACTAGATGTATGGTAGTAACAAAATAATTATGATAGGGGTTTGAAAAATATGATAAAATATCAAAAAATCCTTTTTTTGAAAAGATAGGTCATCAAAAAGGGTAGTAAGGCATGGTTTTGCATATGATAAAAGAATGAATTGAAGTTGAAATCGAATTTCTAGTCAATAATTAATGAATTATGAAAATTAAAGCGATTTTCCAGATAATTTTTCATATGCAGTAACATACCGTTGAGTCATTTTTGAAATAATTTCAGATGGTATGAGTGGAGCAATTGGTTCTTTACCATTATCACGATATTCATCGAATTGTTTTTGGTATCCATTTGCAGTCAGCCAATCACGTAACAATTGTTTGTCATATGCTTCTTGAATTTTACCTACTTCAAAGGAATCTTTAGGCCATAAACGGTATTCATCTGGACCAATAGAGTCACCCAAGGTGATTTTTCCATCTAAAATACCAAATTCTAATTTTAAATCAGCTAAAATGAATCCAACATTATCTGCAATGCTTGCCATTTTTTTATAAATTTCAATAGATGTTTTTTCTAGCCAATTGAATTGTTCTTCAGTAACTAGATTCATCTCTAATGCTTTAGTTTTATCAATTGGAATATCATGTTCAGATTTTGTAGTAGGATCAAATATTGGATAAGGTAATTTTGCAGCCATTGTAGTGTCAGTACCTTCAGGAACTTTGACTTCACCTTTTTTCCATCTGTTAATCAAACTTCCATAAAAATACCCTCGAACTACACATTCGATAGGTAACATCTTCATTTTTTTTACAAGAATTTCAGTATCTGATTTTTTTTCAATGAAATGGTTTGGTATATCTAATTCATTAAACCAAAATTCTGCAAAACTGCACAGAACTTTACCCTTTTGAGGAATATTTTGTTTAAACTTTACATCATATGCTGAAACTCTATCTGAAAATTTGAAAAGAATTGAATTTTCATCCACATTAAAAAGATCCTTTACCTTACCACTTGTAATAAACTCCAAACAATTATTGAATATTTTGATAGAATTTAACTGCTGAGGAAAGAATTACAAAAATTGTTTGACTCGACATTATAAAAAAGCAAAATTATTAAATTGAAAAGTATTTTTTTGAAATTTTTTTAACAATACTAATGGAAGAGAAGTTCAAGAACCCATCATGCCAACCATTTTTGGCATTTCTCGATAAGATTTACTAACAAAGACATCATGATCAGCAGAAATCATGACAAATTCCATTGGGTTGTCAGGAGGGGGAGACACAATAATTTTTTGGCCAATTGCAAGAATTTCAAGATCTAGAGTGTCACCTGCACCAAAATTTACATGAATGTTGGTTAGAGGTTGAGAACCAATATTTTGAATTGTTACTCTCCCCATAACAAACATACTTTGTTTATCTAAAATAGGATCTACAAAGAGATCATATTCTTGTGTAGATATTGAAAGTTTTAGAATATCCATTCCAAAAATTATGGTCATAACAACAATTGCACCAACACCCAGGCAAATAATCATGGAGTACTGATTCATCGATTAAATATCATTTTATAATTATTAAGATTGTTTTTTGAAACATAACATTTTGTTAAGTTAGGAAATATTTGGAAGCCTGAGTATTTACGTCTTGTAGCAGGAGTTTACAACAATCCAATGAATTCTATTTCAATTAAATGGCAGATCAAGCTTCCAATTAACTAAAAAATAAACAATCTATTAAAAACACAACCACATTATCAAATTTGGTATTTGTGATTTGTGCATCATCAAAATACTTGAGAAATTAATTTAATGGTTGGATTTTTCATGTCAGTGAATCCTTATTCTTAATTTCGGTTTGAGCATTTATGGTAGTAAAAGTCAACATTAGTATCGATCAAAGTGACTTAGATTTATTCGGCACATATTTCTAAAATTAATTCATTTAATATACATTGGATTCAATCAATGAAAAACTCAATTTTTGGCTTTCAAAAACTGATGAACATTTTAAATTGTCAAAGAGTAAAAAATTAAAACATATTGTTTTGTATTTTGATGATAATTATCTAAACTGATATTATTCTACATTGACGCCATTCCAAAAGGCCACCATTCCCTTTATCTTAGAGGCAGCGTCATTTGGTGTTTCATAATACCATGCACAATCTTTGTTTATTTTTCCATCAATAGTAACTGAATAGTAATTTGCCATTCCTTTCCAACCACAAAAAGTAGTCAATTCAGTTTTAGTGAATAATTCTGCTTTAATTGAGTCAAATGGGAAATAATGATTTCCTTCAACAACAACAGTGTCATTACTTTCTGCAATTATAGTACCATTCCAGATTGCTCGCATTGCTATCAAGCGAATTTAACTTCTTTAAAATAATTTCTAATTATTTTATTTTAATTGATTATCTTCCTTAGTTCTGATTTTATTGATTAAACATCGTCTATTTTCCCAATTAGTAAAGTAATTTGAGATCAATTTCTCAATTTTTTATCTTAGATCGATACAAAACTTGACCTGATTCTTTGAATCGTTATTGTTGAGAATCATTCCATGGTAGGTCTTTGTCACAAATGTTTTTCCTCAGGCCACGAGGTAATTTTACACATAGATACAGGATTAGTTTATTGTGAATCCTGTATGCCAAACTAGAAAGCAGAATTGCTTTTTTCTATTATTTTTGAATATTTAACGTGTAAACCGATTTAACTAATGGTTTTGTTAACCAAACCGATATTGACGACTAAATATGATGATAGAATCTTAGAATTAACTTCCAATTGGCGACATACAAATGATATTGTAAGAAAAGTTGGCGGAGATAAATCTGCAATTAGTCAAGCTCTTAAAAGATTAGTTGAGATAGATCATCTTCAAGTTAAACCAAATTCAAACAGGATTTTATACAAAAGAAAAGATACAGCACAAAGTGAATATGATTTTCTTTCAATGATGAATACACTTGAAGCAAATCAAAAAACAGAATTGAATCGTCTAAAACAACTTCCTACTTTGATGATGGATGATGGTAAAAGACTCAGGGCCAAGGGTATTGATTTATTGGAACATATCTTAGAAGAAGTAAAACGTGCTGAATTAGTCAAAGTCAGATTAGATTATCAAAAAAATTTATCATTAATTCCCTCTAATATTGCAGATGAAAGAATTGAGATTCTAGGAAAATATATTGAAAAAATCATGAGTGCTGTAATGAATAAACATAAGGAAACACAGACTATCAAAGCAATTCAAGAATACTTTCAAAATCACACTACAAAATTAGAGTTTAAAATTTAATTTTATTTTACCTTGTATTCAGTAATTTCAGGAGACATCAAAATATTACAAATATCCCAAGATGTCACTATCCAGTCTTTGTAAATAACATAAGGATGCTCCATGTCATACATCATTGCAGATAATTCATTAATCTTCAAATCCTGAGGAATTATTCTAGCTTTTTCCAAGGTAACAATATCTATTGACTCATTAAGAAAATCATCTGTTTTTTTGAGACATTTCATTTTTTCTGAGATCGTATCTATAATTAGACGATCACTGATGTATTTGTTTGAATGCTCAAGTAATATTTTACGAGTTTTATTCTCAAACATGGAATCAATTACAGAACCAAACGTATCTCCTTTTTTGAAAGTAATTGGTTGTTTTTTAGGTAAATCTTGAATTGAAATATTTGTTTTACATCGCATACCAATCTCTAAAATCTTTTGAGCAGAAATTGCTGAATAAAACCCCCATTCATTGGGAATAACTGCATATGCTAGACGGTTTTCTTTCCAATAACTCATCAATTCTTTAAATTTTGTATTCTTGGAAACAATTACAGGTTCAGGGCCCATGATGTCTTCTACTTTACAATCATAAAACAAACTCTGAGTTGGATTTTTCAACAAGTTTTCAAGAATATTTTTTCCTCCAATCAATCCGATTGGTTTTTCATGTTCTCTTACAATTACTGAATCAGTCACAGATTCTAAATATTGTGCAAGTATTCCTGCAACTACCCATACTTTTTCACCTTTGTCTATGTGAATACAAAGAGAAAAAGTTAACGTGTCTGGCAATAACTCTCCCAAAGTTTTTTCTAAAATTGGAATCTCTTGTGACATTGTATATTATAGATTTCATACCATAAATCTACAAATACTCATTATCAAAACTAATAATCAAAAATCTTTTGAAATGTAATTAATGCATATATTATTTATTGAGACCATGGGCAACACCTCCAAAATATGATATTTCTGAACAATCTTTAGAAGAAATATTTTCTGACACTCTAACTGATACCACATGTACCTATCTTAATGAAGAACGTGAAATACATGTGGCAACTGAAATGTGTGTACAATATCTTGAATCAGTTACAGATTCAATTGTAATTAGAAACAATGATCTTGAGCCCGTTGGGATTATTGGAGGTTATGATCTGCTAAATCATTTAAGGGTAAATCCAACACGTGATGCTCAGTATGAAACAAAAGTCAAGGAAATCATGTCAAAAAACTTTCTTGTGACAGATAAAACAATGCTTTTTGGAGATTTGATGGAGAAATGGACAAAGTCTAGACGTGCTTTTGCAATTATTCCAAATTCATTTCAAGGGTATTCTCCTATCTCTGCAAGAAAATTATTGGATGTGGGTATTAGATGTAAAACAAATACTAGAATTTCATCAATGCCAAAAAAGAATATCGTTACTTTTCAACCAGATAATACATTAATTGAAATAATTGATTTGATGTTTGAGAATAAAACTCGTAAACTAGTCTTGGAATATTCCAATCAATACATCAGTGATAGAATAATTCTCAAAGAGATCTCAAGACTACTAAAATTTCATCCTGGTGTGGAGGATTTTTTGGAGATTCCTGTGAATCAAATTAAATTAGAAGATATTGAAACAGTAAAAGAAGATCTTACATTAAATCACCTTTGTGAAAAAATGTATCAAATGGAACACCCTTATGTTATTTACAAAGATATATCGATAACTCCATGGGATATTTGTAATGCATTAATGTCAGAAAGACTAGCTGAATCATATGAATTACAATATGGAAATATGTTTTGTCCTCATTGTAAGAAGGAAATTAAAATGAATGAAATGGAAAACTGATTTTAGATAGATAATATCAGATAATTTTTCCACAAAAAGAAAAAATATCCAATTTTAGAAGATTGATTATAAATATAATATTAAAAATATTTTTGAATTGTGTTAGGAATTAATTCCAAGTTCTTACTTTACAATTAAAACTGGTTTTTTTGATTTATGAAGAACATAGTTTGAAACACTACCTAAGAATATCTCTTTTACAGCACCCATTCCTCTGGAACCAATCACTACAAGATCAAAATTTTTTCTTTTTGCAATATCCACAATTCTATTCCCATCATCCCCATAAGAAACCATATCAAAAAATAAAATTCCTTTTTGTGCCGCCTTTAATTTAGCTTTTTTCATTATTTTTTGTGCATGTTCTAAGAATATTTTTTCAAGTGAGGTAATTGGGTCATTTGTTCGCGGTTTAGCCATGCTTACTACATACAAACCAGTAATTGTGGCCTTACATTGTCTTGCCATATTAATTGCAGTATCAAGACCACGGAAAGAGTTAGCTGAACCATCTAAAGGTACAAGTATATTTTTTATTTTAATTCTCACACAAACAATAAAATCATTTTAAGGTTTAAAGACTATAATCGATTTTCTTCATTGATTTTTAATATGGTCTGTCCCTTAGTTGGTGACAATCACACAAACAACCTTTCTGGCATTTTATTCGTTTACAGTCTGAACAGATTTTTTTGTTCCAATATGGAGTATTCATTTTAGTACAGAAATTACAGACTTATTCATGACATTTGCAATTGTCATAGTTTTTGCATTATTCAATTATTATGTGATTATACATAATTAGATATTTTAGAACCCATCAAGAATATCATAGATGAGAATCAATATGGACAATCATAATTTACTTTAAATGAAAAATCAACGTATTATATTTATGCCAATTACAACTAAGAAAATTTTAGTTCCACTTGATGGCTCAAAAAATTCTATTAGAGGTTTGGATATGGCAATTCATATTGCAAGACAATCTCACGGAATAATTACTGCTATAGCTGTAAGATCTGTGCCCGGAATATACGCAATTCATCCTGTAGGATTTTTAGATTTTGATTCCAATACCGAACTAAAAAAAATATTAGATGATGCAAAATTACGTGCAGCAAAAAAAGGAATTAAGTTGGTGGGAAAAACAATGGCAGGGGATCCAGGATATGATATTGCAAGATTTGCTAATGCAAAAAAAAATGGAATTGATATGATTGTAATTGGAGCTAGGGGCAGAAGTGCTGCTAAAGAAATATTCCTAGGTAGTGTTTCAAATCATGTTTTACACAAATCAAAAAAACCAGTTTTAATTGTAAAATGATTTCAATAATTGGTACTGGGAAAGTTGGAGTAGGTATTGCATTTCTTTGTGCATCAAATGGATTAGATGATATTTTATTGATTAATCGTACCAAGGCAAAAGCAATTGGGGAATCATTAGATATTGTAAATTCAATTCCCGCTACTTCTCAATTTTCTATTCATGGTACTGATGATTATTCTAAATTATCAGGCTCAAAAATTGTAGTAATATCTGCAAGTGTCAGTATTTATCTAAAAAACAGAGTAGAAAATTTAGATTTACAGGTAAATATGATAAGAGATATTGCAAAAAAGATTAAGCAGTATTGTCCTTCTGCAATAGTTTTGATAGTTTCAAATCCACTTGATGTTCTGACATATTTTTTCCATAAAGAATCACAATTAAACAGATTCAAAGTTATTGGAATTGCATCCAGTTTAGATACAAGCAGGTTTCATCATTTTCTTTCAGAAAAATTCAAGGTACCATTATCTTCAATTTCCAACACATTGGTTTTAGGGGAACATGGAGATACAATGGTTCCAATTTTTTCAAATATACTAATCAATGATACACCTCTTCTTTCCATGATAAATGAGCATGAAATTGACATTATGACTAACAATGTTAGAAATTATTGGGAGGTATTGAGAAAATACAAGAGTAGATCTCAATTTGGTATTGCCAAAAAAACTTATGATGTAATTGAGACAATTATCAATTCAAAAGAATTAGAGATTCCTGCAGCAGTAGTTCTGAAAGGAGAATATGGAGAAAAGGACGTATCTATGGGAATTCCTGTTAAAATTAACAGTGAAGGAATTATTGAAATCCAAAAAATTAGCATAAATGAAAAAGAGTTAGTATTATTGAAAAAGTCCTCAAATCAAATTCGTAATAATATAAAATCTGTTCAAATTCAAGTTTGATTAAACAAAGTTGAAACCACCCTCAAACAAAATCAATAATTTCCAAAACTATAGAAGAAATATCAGTAAAACCCACTAAACTAATTTACAATTTTTGATAGATTATTTTGCTTTAATTTGTTCACGTTTAGTAAAATCAGGTTCTATACCAAGGGATTCATAATTTCCAGATGAACATGTAAAGCACATAGAGTCTTTTGGAATTCCCACTGCATCAGCTAGATTTTGAGCGTCATTATATCCCAAAAAGTCAACACCGATATTTTTTCTAACCATCTCAGTAATCTCCTCACTAGTCATTTCTTTACCATCAGTAAATGTTGCAAGTTCATCCTGAGATGGAAAGTCAATTCCTGCATAACAAGGATAATTAATTTGAGGATATGTGATTAACATGCTAATTTTTTTGGCGCCAGCACGACGAAGAGCCTTAATTATTGCTCTAGAACTAGTTCCTCTAACTAAACTATCATCAATAACTACAACATGTCTGTCTTTAATTATTTCACTAATTGGGATAATCCATCGGTTAATTTCAACTCTATCACTTTGGTGTGGCTCAATGAAACTACGTAATGGTCCTTTTTTGCTATATCTGTCTTTAAGTAAACCTTCATCAAATGAAACACCAAGTTCTTGAGCATATCCTAATGCAGCAGGTCTTGCCGAATCAGGAACTGGAATTACCAAATCAGCATCTTTGAGTGGGAATTTTTTTGCCATAAATTGTCCAATTCTTTTTCTTGAGACGTAAATGTTACGTCCCTCCATATTGCTTGAAGGATGTGCAAAGTAAGTAAATTCAAAAGAACAATGTGCACGAGATTGATCATCTGAAAATATTTCAGTTTCTATTCCAGATTTACTTAATTTTATTAATTCACCTGGAACTACATCTCTTTGAAGAGTAGCACCAACTGCTGTTACAGCAGCAGATTCAGAAGTTACAATGTATGTATCATCAGATTCTTTATGGCCCAAAACCATTGGACGAAATCCTTTAGGATCACGAGCTGCATAAACAGAATTATCATCAGAAATAAATGTAAAGCAATAAGACCCAACCATTTCATTTTTTAAAATGGATAATGCTTTTCCCATTTCTCCGTTTTCAGAAATTAGCGAAACTAATCTTTCTGCAGCAACCAAAGTATCACTTGCATTTTGAGGAGTGAAAGAACAACCTCCAACTAAATTAGATAATTCTTGAGCATTTGCAATAGTTCCATTATGAGCAATACAAAGATCTTTCACTTTGAGGGGTTGAGCATTTTCCAAAGTACTTGTTCCCATTGTAGAGTATCTAACATGACCAATCACACAAGAAGATGAATATTCTTGAGCAATTTTTTTAAATTCGGATGAAGAGTGTGATACTAATCCCACTCGTTTGAATGGTGCCTTGTTAGGAATGGCAAAGCCCCAAGCTTCTTGTCCTCTATGTTGTAAAGCACGTAATGCATCAAAAACCATAGGAACAACGTTCTTTCCAGAAAGACTGTAAATTCCAACAACTCCACAATTTTCTTTAACTTTAGGCATGCATAATCAACTCCTCTAACGAATTTAACCAAGTTTTTTGTGTTTTATCAACCATCAGATCAACGACTGGTTTTGAATCATTTGAAAATAAAATAGAATTTCCACCGAAATTTCCAATTATTTCAAATGATGTGTGATTTTTTTCAAGAATTGTTTTTAGATTATCAAGATTATTTTTTTCAACAGATAGAAGGTATCGAGAATGGCTCTCAGAAAATAGTGTTTTATCAACAGGTAATGATTCTCCAGGAACTTTATCCAAAAATACAGAACATCCAATATTGTTTGTCATGCAAAGTTCAGAAACTGCCACTGCCAATCCTCCTTTTGAACAATCATGTACAGATTTTACAAGTTTGTTTTCAATAATTTCAAGAATAGATTGCATATTTTTCTTTGATTCATCAAAAGTCACAACTGGACATTTGCCGCCAATGAATTTGTGAATATATTCAAAGTATTCAGAACCACCCAATTCATTTTTTGTATCACCAACAATTACAAGACAATCATCAACGGAGATTTTTTGAGAGATTTGTGGATGTTTGTCAATTAGACCTAGCACACCAATAACCGGAGTTGGTTTTATCGAACCTAGTGGTGTTTCGTTATACAGACTTACTTTACCGCCAACACATGGAATATCAAAATCTTTTGCAAAATCAGTTAATCCTTTTAGGGATTCCAGAAATGTCCAAAATATTTCAGGGTCTTTTGGATTTCCAAATTGAAGATGATCAAGCATTCCAATTGGTTTTGCTCCAGTACATACAACATTTCTACACGCTTCTTCAAAACACCCAATTGCACCTTCTCGGGGATTAATGTAGCAGTGTTTTGGATTTCCATCAATTTTTATGGATAAGAATTTTCCATTATCCAAACGTAAAACTGATGCATCAACGCCTGGTTTTATTACAGTTCTAATTCCAACTTCATGATCATATTGACCATAAACCCAAATCTTACTTGCAATATTTGGAGATGATAATAGTTTCAATAGAGTTTCAGAATAATCATCAATTTGAGGGAAATCTTTTTCGTGTTCAATTGCTTCGAGGTATACAGGTTTTTTTGAAGGCAAGTCAAGTAAAGTGGCATTTGTTACAATATCTGTAGAAATTTTTGCAAGCGTTTCTTCTCCTTTTTTTACATGCATCAAACTATCAAATGTCACATGTCCAATTACAGAATATTCAACACGGAATTTTTTACAGATAATTTTTAATTTTTCTAATTTTTCAAGATTTGTGACAATTAGCATTCTCTCTTGAGATTCGGAAATCATTATTTCATCAGAGTGCATATCAGATTCTCTTGTGTGTACTTTGTTGACATCCATTTCAATTCCAATACCCAAAGACTCAGCAGTTTCAGATACTGCACATGATAATCCACCACCGCCAAGATCTTTCATAGCATGAATTAATTTTTGAGTTCTTGCTTCAAGAATTGCTTCAATAATTAATTTTTCAATAAAAGGGTCAGGGATTTGAATAGCTGAACGGTCTTCAGATTCTAAAGAATCAGATGCAAACTGAGAACCACCAATACCATCTCGTCCAGTTGCACCACCCAACAATACTACAACATCGCCTTTTTGGGCATGATTTTTTATCAAATTTTCTTTTTTGCCAAAACCAACTGCGGCAACATCAACTAACGCATAATTTTTGTAACATTCATCAAATTCAACCTCACCACCAATTGTTGGGATTCCTAAACAATTACCATATGCAGAAATTCCACGAACTGCATTTTTAAAAAGCCATTTTGCTTGTTTGTCTTTTTCAATATCTCCAAAACGTAATCCATCAAGCAATGCAATGGGTCTTGTTCCTGTAGATAAAATATCACGAATAACTCCTCCAACTCCAGTTGCAGCCCCACCATATGGTTCAACTGCAGAGGGATGGTTATGACTTTCAATGTGTGCAGTTACAACATATCCATCACCAACATCTAAAACTCCAGAATCATAACCTTTCTCAGTTATAACTAAAGGTCCAGTCATAGGTAACATTTTGAGATGTCTTTTTGATGATTTGTAAGAACAGTGTTCAGACCATTCAGCAGCTACAATTTGTAATTCTGTCGAAGTAGGATCTCGTCCAATTTTAGATTTTAGTTCATCTAATTCTTGAGATTCTAAACTCAATTTTTTACACCCATTTTTACTAATAATGATTCAAAAATTAGAGAAGACGGTTTGTTATCTATGGGGTTAATTTCAGATTCAACTGCACGTTCTGGATGAGGCATCATTCCAACTACATTTCCATCTTCATTACACACACCTGCAATTCTATTTGAAGAACCATTAACTACATCACTATAACGAAATACGATTTGATTATTTTTCTTTAAATTTTTCAAAGTTTCATCATCGGCAAAATATTTTCCTTCACCATTTGCAATAGGTATTGGGATTTTTTGATTTAATTCAAATTGATTGGTAAATGGAGTTTTATTATTTTCAACAATTAGATTGGTCCATTCACACATAAAATTTAGAGAATCATTTTTGAGTAAAACACCTGGAAGAAGTCCTGATTCCACAAGAATTTGAAAACCATTACATACACCTAAGATTGGAATTCCTTTCTCAGACATTTTTTGAACATCTTTAATCACAGGGCTATGTGCTGCAATTACACCTGCCCTTAGCCTGTCACCATAAGAGAAACCACCTGGAAGAATTACGGCATCTATATTTTCAGGCAATCCTTTGTCATGCCAATAGTATTGTGCATCAAGATGAAAAACATCAGTCAAAACATGAAACATATCACGATCACAATTACTACCTGGAAAAACTACGACCCCTACTTTCACAATTGTTTTTAAATTCAGAGATATTTAATTGGAATTGAGAGAAAAGGATTTTTTTATATCAGAATTTAGATCGCTTAGGCATCAAATATATCAAATGTGACTTTACTTACTAAAGGATTGTAAATTCTTACTTCATCACAAATTTCTTGGACCTTTAATTGTGCAGATTCTCTACTGTTTTCTTCAATTGTGAATCTTAGCATTTTTGCAGATTTTATTTTTGAAACAGATTCATAATTTCCTCTAAGAACTAAATCATTTAGAATGGTTTCACCTTCAGGATCACTGATTCCAGGTTTGTTTTCTATTGTCACATTTACATTAAAAGTTGCCATGAATAATTTCAAAAGCAAAATGTGGTTAATCTATCTTCCGAATAATTTTTTGTTTTTATGCCTATTTTGAAATATTCGTTAAATAACTCATCTCTCTGAACTTGAATTTTGAGATTTTCAACTTAAAATTAATTACTTGTTGGAGTTATTTTTGACAAATTCCACATGTAGTCGGTAAAGGCCAGGAACATATCGGGGATTTTTTGTTATCATAAATTTATTTTTTAAATCTTCTTTTGATTGATACATATTTTTCTCAAAAATCCCTCTATCATCTAATGTAATACAGATATCTTGCCATGTTTGTACTTCTGCAATATTCCTATTTGCTGTAGAATAATACACATACATCAATCGGAGTTTGTTGTATTCATCCAAAGTCATTTCCTTTCCTAAAATGTAATTTCTTTTCAAAGTTTGAAAATATACCAACCCCTGTGCAGTAAGAACATAATCAAAGAGTTTGGGATAATCATTAATTTCAATTGGCAGTAAAGGATTAGTTTTATCCAAATTCATAATCATTAATAGAATAATGTTTAGAATAATTATTCATTTTGGATAAAATTTTGATTATGTTTGGATCAAATCATATAATGAATCTAAAGTCTTCAGATTCACCCGTGATTACATCATATTGGAATTTATAATAGAATGATTCAAGGAAAACACATGGCAAGAATGCGTTACTGGAAATTAACTTCTAGTGAAATGGATAGTTTGGCATATGATGAAAGTAAATTATTGAATTGGGAGATCAAATGTATTAGAGAGCCTGAAGATGAGGCTCATTTTATCGGTGTTTTCATGTATAGGAATGGTACAGCATATGACTATGAATCAGTTAAGGGGATTTGTTATTTTTACAATAATATCGACAGGGAAGAACTTCCAAAAATCACCAGTTTCCTTCAAGGAAAATACAATGGAAAGGAATTAGAAAAAGGGGAAAGGGTTTTGTTAAAAGATTCAAAGGAAATCTATTCCAATAAAGATATTGGAGATTTGGCAAAAGAGATGGAAACTGAATTTAACACTAGAGCAGTAATTTCATTAGAATTTGATGGAATATCTCAAGAAGAACTAAAAGAAGCAGGAATGCCCGAGGCTAAATTATTGCCAATTCCCACTAAATAGATATAGCTTAAATCATAAAGATATCAGATGTCCGAATTAGACGGTATCACCAAACATTTTGAAGAATTAAGAAAAAGACTGTTAAAAATTGTATTAGTGATTGGTGTTATTACAGTAATTATTTTGACATTTCATGCAGAGCCAATCACTGTTGGGGAAATATCTTTGTACTACATCACACCCGAACCACTAAACAACATTGCAGCACAAATTACACAACATATGAAAGACAACCTTGTTCCAGAGAGTGTTCAATTAATTCAAACTGCCCCAGGACAAGCTTTCTTTTCACAAGTATACATTGCAGCACTGGTAGGAGTAGTTGCAGGGATGCCAATAATCATCAGAGAGTTGGTAGGATTTATCAAACCAGCATTAAAAGAAAATGAAATCAATGTAAGTAGGAGCATATCACTTCCAGCATTAGGATTATTCATTGCAGGTTGTGTGTTTTCGTATAATTTTGTCATCCCATACATTTTAGAATTTTTATACAGATATGGTGAATCGGCAGGACTTGTAACGTTTCTAAATATTATGGATTTTGTAACTTTTATTTTACAATTTTTGTTAGCATTTGGACTTTCATTTCAACTCCCACTTGTGATGTTTGCAATTTATGCATCAGGTGCAGTTGATTCTAGTTTTTGGCGAAAAAATATTCGATATGCAATTGTCATTATTGTGATATTTGGCGCAGTAATTACACCAGACGGTAGTGGGGTTACAATGTGGTTTATTGCAGGACCAATGATTGCACTTTATGTCGTAGGCATGGCATTCATTGAGCGCAAAGAACGTAAAAAATTGAACATTTAAATCTAAAATCAACTGTAGCTGGATTATGACAGTTTTTGGTCCAGAAATGATCATATTAGTAGTGGTAGTTGGAATATTGATTTTTGGGGCTGCTAAGATTCCAAAATTAGCAAAAACATTTGGTAAAGCCAAAGGTGAATTTGAAAAAGGAAAGATCGAAGCAGACAGGGAGTTAAAAGATTTCAAAGATGAAGCAAAATCAGATACTAAAGATGAAGCAAAATCAGATACTAAAGATGAAGCAAAATCAGATACTAAAGATGAAGCAAAATCAGATACTAAA
>Ga0207990_1000968_pt1 | contig 15597 bp, 16 predicted proteins | sample ETNtaG_8_FD_185780 | JGI IMG/M metagenome (GOLD analysis project Ga0207990, IMG submission 185780) | Marine microbial and viral communities from oxygen minimum zone, Eastern Pacific Ocean - ETNP201406SV75 (SPAdes) (version 2) | ecosystem: Environmental > Aquatic > Marine > Oceanic ...
AAAAGATATATTCAATCTTCTGAAAGTTGAAAATGAATTTTTATCTGATGAAAAAATAACAATCGAGACCGATAATAGATTTGCATTTAAAATTGATGAGAAAAGAAAAATCAATGATTTAAAAATCACATCAAATTTAAAATTTGAAAAGTTAGTTTTAAATTATAATTCATCTAAAATTAAAGATTATTTAAAAGATTATAAGGATTCAGTTTATTTAAAAGATGGAAATGTTGATATAGATTATTCGAAAAAACTAATATCTATTAAAGGAAACAGCCAATATTCTCTTGATAAAAAATTTGATAATTTAGAATTTGATATTTTAAAAAATAATAATGATTATAAATTTAATGTAAATTTAGATATTAATAACAGTTCATTGAGAGTAGATGAAATTAAATATGTTAAAGAAAAAAATAGCAATTCTTCACTTATATTTAAAGGAAGTATCTTAAATTCAAATACTATTGCTCTTGATAAAATCTTATTCACTGAAAATAATAATAATTTTGAAATTAACCAAATTAAATTTAATAATAAATATAAAGTTTTGAGCATTGATAGTTTGGTATTAGATTATGATAACTCTAATAAGATAAAAAATAATATAAGATTATCTAAAATTGATAATAACTATATTTTAGAAGGACACTCGATAGATTTTTCAAAATATTTAAATCATATTCTTACAAGTGACGAAGATAAAAGTTTTTTTAGTAATTTTAAAAATCTAAACTCAATTTTAAATATTAATATTAAAAAAGTATATTTAGATAACCAAAACTATCTTGTAAATCTTAATGGAAAATTTAACTTTGTGAACAATAAGATAGAAAATGCAAATCTTAATTCAAAATTTAAAAATGGCGATAAATTTTTATTTTCAATTAAATCTACAAATAATAACGAAACGGTTACTCAGTTACATTCTGATAGGGCAAAACCTTTTGTTTCTAATTATAAATTTATCAAAGGTTTTAAAGATGGTGTGATAGATTTTCATTCAATTAAAAAAAATAATGTTTCTAAATCAGTATTAAAAATTGATAATTTTAAAGTCAAAGAAGTTCCTGTATTAGCAAAACTATTAACTTTAGCATCTCTCCAGGGAATTGCGGACTCTTTGACAGGTGAAGGAATAAGATTTACTGACTTTGAAATGGTTTTTTCAAATGAAGATAAGTTAATGACTATTGATGAAATTTATTCAATTGGACCTGCTATTTCTATTTTAATGGAAGGTTATGTTGTAAAAAATAAACTAATCAGTCTAAGAGGAACATTGGTCCCTGCAACAACGATAAATAGGACTATTGCTTCAATTCCAGTAATTGGTGACTTTCTTATAGGAAAAAAAGTTGGAGAAGGAGTTTTTGGTGTAAGTTTTAAAATTAAAGGTCCTCCGAAGAATTTAAAAACAACAGTAAATCCAGTTAAAACATTAACTCCAAGATTTATTACAAGAACTCTTGAAAAGATTAAAAGAAATTAACCTATTTCTACTTTAACATGTTTTTTTTTACCCAAGGATAGTTTTAAAACGCCTTTTTCATTAAATAAACTTTTTTTAATTAATAGTTTTTTATCTTCAATAACTTTATTATTTATTTTTATACCTTTTCCTTTGATTAATCTTCTAATCTCACTTTTTGAAGTTTCAAGCTTTGTTAATAAAACTAAATCTATCACATTTATTTTTTTACCAAGCAAATTATTATTAATTTTATATGAAGGTAAATTTTCTCCAATTGAATTTTCTTCAAATGTTTTTTTTGCTGTTTCTTCAGATTGTAATGCTTGATCTTTTCCATGCAATATGGAGGTAGTTTTATTTGCTAAAACTATTTTTATTTTATTTATGTCTTTATTTCCTAAATTCTGAATTTCATTTATTTCTAAATCTGTAAACATTTTTAGGAATTTTATAACATCGCGATCATCTGTATTTCTCCAAAATTGCCAATAATCATATGCAGATAAAAATTTCTCATCTAACCAAACAGCTCCACTTTCGGTTTTGCCCATTTTTACACCAGATGTTAAAGTAATAAGAGGCGTCGTCAAACCATAAACTTGTTTGTTAGAATGTCTTTTTATTAATTCAACACCGTTTACAATGTTTCCCCATTGATCTGATCCTCCAATTTGTAGAACACAATTATCATTTTTATTTAATTCTAAAAAATCGTAAGCTTGTAATATCATATAGTTAAATTCCATGTAGCTCAGCGATTGCTGTCTATCTAATCTTAATTTAACACTATCAAAATTTATCATTTTATTGATAGTGAAATGTTTTCCTATTTCTCGCAAAAACGAAATGTAATTTAAATCTTTAAGCCATTTATAGTTATTTACAAATATCGGTTTAGTTGTTTTATTATTTGTATCTAAAAAATTTCTAAGTATCTTTTCAATATTTTTGATATTTTTTTCTATTACATCCTCAGTTAACATTGTTCGGGTTTTGTCTTTACCAGAAGGATCTCCAACTCTAGTTGTTCCGCCTCCAAGCAAAACTATTGGTCGATGCCCATGTTTTTGCAGTAGTCTAAGACACATAATTTGCAAAAGACTACCAACATGAAGACTTTCAGCTGTACAATCAAAACCAATGTAAGCATTGATTTTATTATCGTTTAAATGATCAGACAATCCCTTTTCATTAGTACACTGATAAAAGTAGCCTCTTTTTATAAATTCTTTTAAAAAATTATTCATAAATTATGTTATGCACTATACATATTTTATTAAAAATAATAATCAATTATGGACAAAACCTATACAGTTATTGGTTTAATGAGCGGAACTTCATTAGACGGAATAGATGCTTCTATTATTCGATCTGATGGAGAAAAATTAATTGAAATAAAGAAAAATTTATATGAGCCATATGATAGGAATTTTAAAGATAGTCTAAATGATTACATTAAATCGATAAATTCTATAAAAAACATCAATAATTCACATTATAAGTATAGAGTGCTAGAACGAGAACTAACAATCAAACATTCAGAAATATCAAGCGAAATTATTAAAGAAAATGAGAATGAAGAAATAGACTTTGTAGGTTTTCATGGTCAAACTATCATTCACAAACCTGAAGAAGGATATTCAATTCAAATGGGAGATGCAAAATTATTATCTCAATTATTAAAAAAGAAAGTATTTTTCAATTTTAGAAAAAATGATATTAAAAATAATGGAAATGGAGCACCTCTTGCTCCTATTTTTCATTACAACTTATCAAAATTTCTTAAAATTCCAGAGCCAAATATAATTCTTAATATTGGAGGGATTTCAAATTTTACTTATATAAATAAAAATATTGTTAGAGCACAAGATATTGGGCCGGGAAATGTGTTAATGGATGAATATTTAAGAAAAGAAAAAAAATTAGATTATGACAAGGATGGAATTTTAGCCGAAAGAGGATCTGTAAATTATGACATTGTTAATCAATTTATAGAGCATGTATACTATAATTCTAAAAATAAACATTCATTAAATAGAAATGATTTTGATTACTCCTTCATTAAAGGTTTGAATTTTGAGGATGCAATTGCAACATTAACTTATTTTACAGCAAATATAATTGCAAAATATATAAATAAAAATTTTGAAAAAAATTTATCTGTAATTATATGCGGCGGAGGCAGAAAGAATAAAACTCTTGTAAATTTTATAAAAAAATTATCAGTTAAAAATATAGTTCTTATTGACTCTTATGGAATTGATGGTGATTTTGTAGAGTCACAGACTTTTGGTTATTTAGCAATAAGGTCATTTTTAAAGAAAAATATTTCTTTTCCAGAAACTACAAAAGTTAATCAACCTATAACTGGTGGTGAATTAGTAGTTAACTTTCAGTAAAGTGATGACTCTTTTTTGATATATTTATTTAGAGCTTTAACTAGATTTTGATTTGCATTAGCAAAGAAATGATTAGCTTCAGGAATAGATTCAAATTCAACTTTAATACCTTTTTGAGTACTCAATCTTTTGTTTAATTCATTTAAATGTTGTACTGGAACAAGTTCGTCTCTTTTTCCAAATATCATCAAACCTGATGCTGGACAGGGAGATAAAAAAGTGAAATCATAAACATTTGGCTGAGGAGAAATTACTACAAATCTATTTATTTCAGGTCTTCTCATTAATAGTTGCATTGCAATTAGTGAACCAAAAGAAAACCCGGCGATCCAACATTGAGAATTGTCAAAGTTTTCTCTTTCCAGCCAATCGAGTGCTGCTGCTGCATCAGCTAATTCTCCTTGACCATTATCAAACTTTCCATCACTTTTTCCAACACCTCTAAAATTTACTCTACAAACTGAAAAATTATTATCCATAAATGCATGGAATGTATCTACAACTATTTTATTATTCATTGTTCCGCCATATTGAGGATGTGGATGCAAAACTAATACAATTGGAGAAGTATTTTTTTTGCTTTTATAGTATTTCGCCTCAAGTCTTCCTTCAGGACCAGGAATAAAAATTTCAAGTATTTTGTTTTCCATAAGCTACATTGATTATTATTCTTAAAAAAAATACATTTATCATAACAGAGTGACAATTTGCTAGTATTTTAAACACAGTATATACTTGACTAAAATAGTCGGGTATATATATAAAGCGCATAAACAAAGGATTATGAAGTTAACTACTAAAGGAAGATATGCTGTGATGGCTCTAGCAGATATCGCAAAATTCAATCAAAATGAACCTATTTCACTTAGAGATATCTCTCTAAGACAAGGGATATCCTTACTATATTTAGAACAGATTTTTTTAAAATTAAAAAAAAAAAATATTGTTGTCAGTGTAAGAGGAACAAATGGCGGATACGCTCTATCAAAAGCACCTAAAGAAATTAAATTAGCAGATATTTTTTCTGCAGTAGATGAGGAATTAAAAACTCTAAATTGTAAAAAAGATTCAAAAAAAGGGTGTAATAGCAAAACTGCTAAATGTATTACTCATAATTTATGGAATGAACTAGAAGATTATATAAATAACTTTTTTGAGAAAAAAAACCTTAGCGATTTAATTGAACAAAAAACAGAAAGCAGAATTTAGATGAGAGAAAAAGAAATAGAAAAATTAAAGGATTATAAATACGGTTTTACCACTAACATTGAAAATATCAAATCGCCCAAAGGACTTAATATAGAAGTTATTAAATTCATTTCAAATATAAAGAAAGAACCCAAATGGATGTTACACTGGAGACTGTTAGCTTTTGAGAGATTAAAAAACTTAAAGGAACCAAATTGGCAAAAACCAAAATACCCTAATATTGATTATCAAGATTTATATTATTATTCAGCTCCTAAAAGTTTGAATGAAAAACCTAAAAGTTTAGATGATTTAGATCCAAAACTTCTAGAAACATACAATAAACTTGGAATACCTCTTCAAGAACAAAAAAGATTAAACGGAATTGCGATTGATGCAATATTTGACTCAGTTTCTGTTGCAACAACTTTCAAAGATAAACTAAATGAGAAAGGAGTCATTTTTTGTTCTATTTCTGAAGCAATACAAAAACATCCTAATTTGGTTAAAAAATATTTAGGCTCTGTTATTCCTTTAACAGATCATTTTTTTGCAACTCTTAACTCAGCTGTATTCACCGACGGTTCATTTGTTTATATTCCAGAAGGAGTGCGATGCCCAATGGAATTATCAACTTATTTTAGAATTAATGCCTCAGAAACTGGACAATTTGAAAGAACACTAATTATTGCTGATAAAGGAAGTTACGTAAGTTATTTAGAAGGATGTACTGCACCTATGAGGGATGAAAACCAATTACATGCTGCAAATGTCGAATTGATTGCATTAGAAGATGCAGAAATAAAATATTCTACTGTTCAGAATTGGTATCCTGGTGACAAAGATGGTAAAGGTGGAATTTATAATTTTGTTACAAAAAGAGGCGCATGTAGAGAAAAAAATTCAAAAATTTCTTGGACGCAAGTAGAAACGGGATCTGCAATTACATGGAAATATCCTAGCTGTATATTGCAAGGAGATAATTCTGTAGGCGAGTTTTATTCTGTAGCTATAACAAACAATCATCAAAAAGCTGATACTGGAACAAAAATGATTCACTTAGGAAAGAACACAAAAAGCAAAATTATATCTAAGGGAATTTCAGCTGGATTAGCTGATAATACTTATAGAGGACTAGTTGATATTTCGTCTAAAGCTGATAATGCAAGAAATTTTACCCAATGTGACTCACTTTTAATTGGTAATAAGTGTGGAGCTCATACCGTGCCATATATAAAAAATAAAAATTCAAGTTCAAATATTGAGCATGAAGCAACAACCTCAAAAATAAGTGAAGAACAGTTATTTTACTGCAATCAAAGAGGTTTAAATCAAGAAGAAGCTGTTAGTTTAATAGTAAATGGATTTTGCAAAGAAGTTCTACAGCAATTGCCAATGGAATTTGCGGTAGAAGCTCAGAAGCTAGTTAGTATTAGTTTAGAAGGAAGCGTTGGTTAAATGCTTAAAATAAAGGATTTAGTGGCTAAAGTTGAGGGTAAAGAGATTTTGAAAGGATTAAATCTAAATATTAATCCGGGTGAGATACATGCCATTATGGGTCCTAATGGTTCAGGTAAAAGTACTTTATCGAATATTATAACTGGTAAAAAAGGGTATGAAATTTCAGGAGATATAATTTTTGAAAACAAAAGTCTTTTAGATTTAGAAATTGAAGAAAGAGCTCAAAAAGGAATTTTTTTAGCATTTCAATATCCTCTAGAAATAACTGGTGTAAATACAAACAATTTTTTTAAAACTTCTTTGAATGTAATTAAAAAAGCAAGGGGAGAAAAAGAGTTAGATGCAATTGAATTTTTAAAATTATTAAAATCAAGAGCCTCAGAATTAAAGTTCGATAATAAATTTTTAAGCAGGCAGTTAAATGTAGGATTTTCTGGAGGAGAGAAAAAGAAAAATGAAATTTTGCAAATGTCATTATTAAATCCTAAGCTATCTATTTTAGACGAAACAGATTCAGGATTAGATATTGATGCACTTAAAATTGTAGCTGAAGTCGTTAATTCTCTTAAATCTAAAGATAAGTCATTTTTGATAATTACACATTATCAAAGACTACTTAATTATATAAAACCAGATTTTGTACATGTTTTGATGAATGGAAAAATAATTAAATCTGGTGGACGAGAAATAGCTTTAGAACTTGAACAAAAAGGATATGAAAATTTAAACAAATGATTGAACAATTAAAGACAGATTTTGAAAGATTTTTTAATTCTAAAAAAACGATAGAAAATTTAGATTTAAGAAAAGAGAATTTAGAATATTTTTTGAAACAAGGTTTTCCAAATAAAAAAAATGAAGATTGGAAATACTCTGATTTAAATTCAATAATAAGTTTAAATTTTGAAAAATTAAATTTTTTTTATGATGATGAAGTTCAAAAAAAACCAGATATTAAATATATTGATGATATAGATTGCAATAAACTGATTTTAATAAATGGTAAAATTGCAGAGATAAACTTTGATCAAGTAGACAAACAAAATATAATAATTCTTAATGACAATAAATCAGATTTTTCTTTAGAAAACAAAAATCCCTTAATTTACTTAAACAATGCTTTAACTCAAAATGTAGTAAAAATTTTAATTGAATCAAACTATCAAGTTAAAAAGCCAATAGTAATTTATCATTTATTATCAGAAAATTTAAAATCAACATTATTAAATCAAAAAGTTGAAATAGTTTTAGGAGAAAATAGCCAATCAAGAATAGTCAATATTTTTCAAGAGAATAATAATAAAAATTTTATTAACTCAACTTCTAAAATCTTACTAGCAAGAAGTGCGATCTTAAAAAATTATAAACTAGATATTAGTTATAATAATAACATTAAATATTTGTTTGATAAAATTGAATTAGATGAAAATAGTAACTTTGAACATTTTATATTTTCTCAAGGTTCAAAGTTTATTAAAAATGAAATAGAGTGCGATTTAAAGGGTAAGCATAGTTCTGCATTTATTAATGGAATTTTAAATTTAGATAAGTCAAATCATCATGAAATAAAAACAAGAATAAACCATATATCTGAATCTACTAAAAGTTATCAATTGATTAAAAATGTTTTAAAAGATGAATCTAAAGGAGTTTTTCAAGGAAAAATTTTCGTAAATAAAAAGGCTCAAAAAACTGATGGATATCAATTAAGCAAAGTCCTTTTAGTAGATAAAAATACTGAATTTGATGCAAAACCTGAGTTAGAAATTTATGCGGATGATGTGAAGTGTTCTCATGGATCTACCTCTGGAAATATTGATGAAAATTCTATATTTTATTTAATGTCACGGGGATTAAGCCGCGTACAAGCAAAACAATTAATTATTGAAGGTTTTTTATTAGAAGTGGTTGAACAAATAACCGATAGTGAAATTAAAAAGTTTGTTGAAAAGCAAATAATTTAAAGATTATGATCGACCTAGGTATAAAGGAACAATTTCCAATTTTTAATCGAAAGATTAATAATAAAAAACTTGTATATTTAGATAGCGCAAATTCATCTCAAAAACCAATTCAAGTTATTGATCGTTTGAATAATTTTTATAAAAATGAATTTTCAAATGTTGGGCGGAGCGTTCATTCTTTAGCAGTTTCGGCCACAAACAATTATGAAAATACTAGAGAAATTGTAAAAAAATACATTAATGCAAAGTTTAAAGAAGAAATTGTATTTACTAAGGGTGGTACTGAAGCAATCAATCTAGTAGCAAGCGCTTTCGGTCAAAAATTTTTAAAAGAAGGTGATGAAATAATAATTACAGAGCTAGAACATCATTCTAATTATGTTCCTTGGCATTATTTAAGGGAATTAAAAAAAATTAAAATCAATTTTGCTGAAATCAATAATTTAGGCGAAGTCACTCTAGAAAGTATTGCTAAAAAAATTAATGATAAAACAAAAATGATTGCTGTAACGCATCTTTCAAATGTAACAGGAGCTATACTCCCGATTAAAGAAATTTGCGAATTAGCGCATTCAAAAAATATTCCAGTTCTTATTGATGGCTGTCAAGGCGCACCTCATCTTAAATTAGATATGCAAAATATTGATTGTGATTTTTATGCTATTTCTTGTCATAAAATGTATGGTCCTACTGGACTTGGTATATTATATGCAAAAAGAAAATGGCTAGATGAAATACCTCCATATCAGGGTGGAGGTGGAATGATCCAGGAAGTTAAAAAAGATAAAATTACTTATGCTGGTTTACCAAATAAGTATGAAGCTGGTACAATGCCAACAGCAGAAGTGGTAGCGTTTAGTGAGTCTATTAAATTTTTAAATAATATTGGAATAGAAAAAATAATGTTACACGAAAAAAAACTAATGGATTATGCAATAAATTTATTAAACGAAAATAATTCTGTTAAAATAATTGCGAACCCAACAAAAAAAGGTGCGGTAATTTCTTTTATAATAGAAGGGATTCATCCACATGATACTGCTACTATTTTAGACGAAGATGGAGTTGCTATCAGAGCAGGCCATCATTGTTGTCAAATTTTACATGAAAAATTAGGTGTTGTAGCTACTGCTAGAGCTTCTTTAGGAATTTACAATACCGAAGAAGATATAGATCAACTTAATGAGTCAATAAATAACTGTAAAAAAATATTTAGTTTAAAATGAATTTAAAAGAGTTATATCAAGAAATAATTTTAGATTATGGAAAAAACCCAAGAAATTTAAGAAAAATAGAAAATTTTAATAAAGATGCCAAAGGTTATAATCCACTTTGTGGTGATAAAGTTCACATATATTTAAAATTAGATGATAACAAAAAAATTAAAGATATTTCATTTGAAGGTAGTGGTTGTGCAATCTCTATGGCCTCAGCATCAATCATGACAGATCTTATAAAGGGCAAAAAAGAAGGAGAGGTAAAAGATATAATAGATGATTTTTTAGAAATGATAAAAGAAAAACCTGAATTAAACTCAAAAAATCTCAAAGTAGATGAAAAAACGAAATTAATGAGTTTATCTGGAGTTAAACAGTATCCAATGAGAGTTAAATGCGCAACATTATCCTGGCATACTTTAACTTCAGCTATAAATAATATTCAAGAAGAAGTTAACACAGAAAGATTTGATTAATTATGAAATTAAAAGATAAAATTATTACAGAAATAAAAAAAATTTACGATCCAGAAATACCAGTAAATATTTATGAGCTAGGCTTAATTTATGATATAATTGTAGACAACAAGAATAATGTTAAAATTAATATGACTTTAACAACACCTAATTGTCCTGTTGCCGAAAGTTTACCAAATGAGGTTAAAAACAGTGTGAAGGTAATAAAAGATACAAACAACGTTGATCTTGAATTAGTTTGGGATCCCCCTTGGGATAGGTCAATGATGTCAGAGGCGGCAAAGCTGGAGTTTAATTTATGAGCAAGCAAATAATTACTTTAAGCGATAGTGCAGCAAATCGAATAAAAGAAATAATAGCTAAAAATCAAAGTAATTCAGTAGGAGTCAAAGTTGGCGTTAAATCAGGCGGTTGTGCAGGCATGACTTATATAATGGAATATGCAAAAGAAATTAATCCAAATGACGAAGTTATTGAAGACAAAGGAGTAAAAGTTTTTGTTGATCCTGGAGCTATTATGTATCTCTTAGGAACTGAAATGGATTATAAAAAAGGGGAATTTTCCTCAACTTTTGTGTTTAAAAACCCTAATGAAACTGAAAAATGTGGATGCGGAGAATCTTTTAAGATATAATATAGAATATGAGAGAGACTAAACATTTAGAAAAACATTCTAACAAGTTAGCAGAAAGTAAAAAAGAAAAAGCGCTATTTAGAACACAACGCAAAGCAGTTGAAGCTGGTGCTCATGGAACTTTGGATTACACTATTAAAAAAGGTGTGAACAAAAATAAAATAGCTAACGAAAAAATTTTAAAAAGTAAAAAATAAAATCTTTAACAACTATAATACATCTCAAATTCTATTGGATGAGGCGTATGTTCAAGCTTGTAAATTTCTTCAAATTTTAATGCTATATAAGCATCAATTTGGTCATCAGTAAATACGCCACCTTGTTTTAAAAAATCTCTATCTCTATCCAAACTTTCCATAGCTTCTCTCAGTGAACCACAAACTGTTGGAATAGCTTTTACTTTATTTTCAGGTAATGCATATAAATCTTCATCAAGAGGTTTACCTGGGTTTGTTTTTTTTTTAATTCCATCTAATCCTGCCATTAACATTGAAGCAAAAGTTAAATATGGATTACTAGCACCATCAGGAAATCTAACTTCACATCTAGCACCATTTTTGCTTAAGGTAATAGGTATTCGGCATGAAGCAGATCTATTTCTTGCTGAATAAACCAATAATACTGGTGCTTCAAAACCTGGGATTAATCTTTTATAACTATTTGTAGTCGCATTTGAAAAAGCATTTATTGCTTTTGCGTGTTTTAAAATGCCGCCAATATAATGGAGTGCAATATCTGATAATCCTGCATATTTATTTCCTGAGAATACAGGTCTTTTACCTTTCCATATAGATTGGTGTGTGTGCATACCTGATCCATTGTCACCTTTTACTGGTTTTGGCATAAATGTTGCAGTTTTACCAAACGAATGAGAGACCATTTGTACTACATATTTATATAATTGTATGTTGTCAGCTTGATTTACAAGAGTACTAAACAACATACCAAGTTCATGTTGGCTAGGAGCTACTTCATGGTGATGTTTTTCTACCGTTACTCCAACATCTCTTAATCCTTTTAAGTATTCACCTCTCATATCTTGAGCAGCATCAACTGGAGGTACGGGGAAGTATCCACCTTTAATTCCAGGCCTGTGTCCCATATTTCCGTTTTCGTATTTTTTACCAGAATTGTAAGGGCCTTCTGTGCTATCAATAACAAAACCTGTTTCGTGCATGTCATTTTTTACTCTTACATCATCGAAAACAAAAAATTCTGGTTCAGGACCAAAATAAGCTTTATCACCAATTCCTGTAGATTTTAAATATGCTTCAGCTTTTTTAGCTATTCCTCTAGGATCTCTTTCATAAGAATCCTTCTTAACAGCATCTAAAATATCACAGAATAAAATTAAAGTATTATGAGACGTATAAGGATCGATTATTTGTCGACTTAAGTCTGGTTTTAAAATCATATCAGATTCATTTATTGCTTTCCATCCTGCAATAGAAGAACCATCAAAGAATACTCCATCGTTTAACATTCCTTTATCAACAGCCGTTGCATCTATTGTTAAATGTTGTAACTTTCCTCTAGGATCTGTAAACCTAAGATCTACATATTCGATCTCTTTATCTTTCATTAATTTTAGAACATTGCTTGCGCTCATAATTTATTTCTCCTGTGTAATTCTAGCTTTATTACAAAAAAAAGATAAGAATAGAAAGATAATTTATGTAGATTGCAGTTATGCAATTTAATCATAAGTTGTAATGTAGGATTATGAAAAAATATGTAAATCTACCCAAATATTGGCTAAAAAGCTTTCCTTTTAAAGTAAATAGCAGCCATAAATACAGCAGAGGTCAATTGATAGTTGTAGGAGGTGAAAAAGAGATGATAGGAGCAACTATTTTAAGCTCCGAAACTGCTTTAAGAACAGGCGTGGGATCAGTTAAAATAATCTGCAATAAAAAAACTTTTCCAATCTATTCTTTAAAATTTCCATCAGCACTAAAGAAAGAAATTAATTCATTCAAGGAATTTAAGAAATTTGTACTTCAAAATAAAAAAGCTGTTTATTTAATTGGACCTGGAGCCGGATCAAATATTCATACTAAAAAGAGAACTGAATTTTTGCTTAAAAATATTAAATACGTAATTTTAGATGCTGATGCTCTTACTTCTTTTAAAAAAGATTTAAAAACTTTATACAGATTATCAGATGAAAATAAAATAATTACTCCTCATATAAAAGAATTCATAACAATTTTTCCAAAGTTGAAAAAATTAAAAAGTAGTTATTTAAAAGTAATTAATGCTTGTAAATTGGTTAATTGTACAATTGTTTTAAAAGGTAGCACAACATACATTTCAAATAAAAAAAAAATAGTTGTAAATAACAATTCAACAAAAGAATTAGCCGTGATAGGAAGTGGAGATGTGCTTTCTGGTATTATTGCTAGTTTGGTAGGTTACAATAAATTGGATACTTTTGATGCTAGTTGTGCAGGAGTGTGGATACATAGTAAAGTTGGAAAAAAATCAGGTATTGGTCTGATCGCAGAAGATTTAATTAAAGAATTAAAACCAAACTTAAAAAAATTATATGAAAGATTTGTTAAACAAAGAGTCCGTAAAAAGAGTTAGTCAGAAATTAAAAGAGTTTGACGAAGCTTTAAATGTTGTGGTTCTAGATAGTTCTGCAAGAACAGCCCAGGACGCTGCAAATAATCTCAATACAGAAGTTGGTTCAATAATTAAAAGTCTATTTTTAAGAACAAAAAACTCATTCCTATTATGTTTAGTAGCTGGTGATAAGAGATGTTCTCTAAACAAAATAAAAAAAGTTTTAAATGAGAAAGATGTAAGCATGGGTAGTGCCGATCAAGTAAAAGAAATTACAGGGTTTACTATTGGAGGAGTATCGCCAGTAGGACATTTAAATCCTATAAAAATTTATATTGATCAATCATTATCTAGATTTAAATATATTTTTGGTGCGGCAGGACATCCAAACTGTGTTTTTAAAATTAATTTTGAAGATCTTCAAAAAATTACCAGCGGAGAAGTCATGGATATAGCTGAATGAGAAATCCTAATACATTTGATTATATTTTGTTGTTCGTATTAGCTTTGATATGGTCATCAGCTTTTTTTAATATTAAAATTGCAACTTATTCTTATGGACCGGTCATGATTTCTTTCCTAAGAATTTTTTTTGGAGCCATTCCTGTGGTTGGATTGTGCTTATACAAAAAAATAAAAATTGAAGCGTTTTCCAAGGATTGGTATTGGTTTGCTACAATTGCAATAGTAAATTTAGTCATACCTTTTTTTTTAATTGCATATGGAGTTCAGAAAGTTCAAAGCAATTTAGCAGCAATTTTAATGGCAACAACACCTCTGAGCGCTACAGTTTTAGCCCATTTTTTTACTATAAACGAAAAGGTTAATTTTATAAAAATTCTTGGAGTTCTTGTAGGATTTTCTGGAATATTTTTTCTTTTTTCAGATAATATTTTGATTAATGAAAATAATTTTATTTCAGCAGTTTTAATTTTGGTTGGTTCCACTTTTTACGTCATAGGAGGAGTATTGACCTTAAAAGTAAGCAATAAAGAAAATGAAAATGTAACTTCATCAATTTTAATTTGGGCAACAATATTTATATTGCCAATAAGTTTAATACTTAGTTATTTTAATCCCTCTGAAGCTTTAATGTTTAAGCAAGATTTACATCTTTCTCATAGATTAGATTCCACTCTTTCAGTAATCTATTTAGGAACTATCCCAACTGGTATTGCTTGGTTAATAAGATTCAGAATACTAAAAAATAACGGTTTAGTTTTTCAAGCACAGGTAGCTTATTTAATTCCAATTTTTGGTGTAATTCTTGGTTATATATTTCTAAACGAGTTAATTACTTCTAAAGTTTTAATTGCTTTAATTGCGATTATATTAGGAATTTATTTAGTAAAACGATCCAGTATACAGAATATCACTTCAGTTTAGATATTGCTTTTATGTGAGAAGGTCTTATCTCGCAACATCCACCCAATATCGTAGCACCATTTTTTATAAATTTTTTTACATATTCGTAGAACTTAGATTCATTTAAATCTGTATTTTTTCCTAAAACAGTAATTGGATTGCCTGCGTTTCCCCACTCATCTTTAGAGGCAACAGTATAACCTTCCGGTATTTTTTTAAATGCATTTAACTTAAATCCGTATGGCATATCTATTTTTTGTAAGTCATTCATAACTGCCTCATATGCTTTAGGAGAAATGCAAGCCATAATAATACCAAGCCAGTTTTTATTATTATATTTTTTGAAAATATCATTAATTTTTTCACCAGAAGGAAGCTGACCATTATCTCTTAGATGTATGCCAACTAGAACTGGTAAATTAAATGTTTTGATAACTTTAAGAGCTATTTCACATTCCATTCCACTACTCATCACATCGAGATAAAAAAAATCAATTCCTTGTTTAAGAAGTTTAGCTTGGTCGTAAAAATTTTTTTCTATTAAATCTAAATCTTTTCCTAAATCAGGACTATAGGTTTGTTTTTGATTGGGCAAACCTCCTGCAATTAAAATATCCTTTTTTGAGATATCCCTTGCCTTTTGGGCTAGCTCAACAGCTTTAATATTTATTTTTTCAAAATATTTTTCGCAATCATTTTGAATCAATCTAAATCTTCGAGCAGTAAATGTTGCGGTAACTATTACTTCAGCTCCAGCATTTATGAAATCTAAATGAGCATCAATAACCATTTGATGGCAATCTTTGTCAATTAAAGCATGAGCAGACCATAGTGTTCCTTTTGGTTTT
>Ga0207990_1000978_pt1 | contig 15516 bp, 15 predicted proteins | sample ETNtaG_8_FD_185780 | JGI IMG/M metagenome (GOLD analysis project Ga0207990, IMG submission 185780) | Marine microbial and viral communities from oxygen minimum zone, Eastern Pacific Ocean - ETNP201406SV75 (SPAdes) (version 2) | ecosystem: Environmental > Aquatic > Marine > Oceanic ...
CCACCGCCGCCGCCACAAGCAGCTAGAGTAAGAGAAGCAAGAGCTGGGAAGGTTAAAGTGTTTTTATCTTTTAAAAGGTCAGATGTAATTAGACATTTTTCTTTCATAATATAAGTGCTTTTATAACATGAAAATTATTAGAAAAAAATCTAATATTTGAATCAAAAATAAATAGTTGCTGTTATTAGTTATTTTTTATTTTTTATTTTTTTCTATTAAGATGGAGCAAGAATATGAAATTTTCTAGAAAAAAGATAATCACTGTATTTCAACTTTTAATTCTCAATCAGTTTGTAGTTGCCGAACCAATTGTGATCGATCAGTTTGAAATGAATCAACATGAGCAAGAAGCTTTTGTAAATTCACTCATTTTGTCTATTAAAGAGCATCCTATTTTTCTTCAATCCCTAACAATCCTTGAAACCAGCAAAGCCTCACTTGATATTTCAAAATCAAATAATAAACCGCAGATACAATTGCAAGCAAATTCTAGGAACAGCCTTAAACAAAAATTTGAGGACCCAATGAGTGCCTTTACAGAGAGCACCAAAGATAAACACAGGGCAGATTCTAGCTTAATTTTGCAACAGTCTATTTTTGACAAAGCTGTTAAAGAAGAAATCAGTAAACAAGAATATATGCTTCAAGCAGATTATTTTGATAAACAACAGAAAATCTCTGAGCTGACTCTAGACATGGCTTTGGTTTGCCAAGACACAGCTGCCTATAAAATAATTTCTGATCTCATTGAGATTTCAATTGATAGTCACTCAGAAATTGTTAACCGAATACAAATGAGAGTTGAGAGTGGAAGAGCAGCTCAAGCAGAAATGACCAGAGCTAAGGCCAGATTAGCAGAAGCCAGAGCAAAAAAAATGACTACTGAACTCAAACTATTAACTGCTAAAGCCACATTCCAACAATTGATGTCTGACGGGGAACCGTGTGAAAAATTTATCAAGATCGATCCTGAACAATTAATTATTGATACAAATAAAATTCAAGATGAGATTGAGAATAATTTTTCTGTAATGCGAGCAAGTGAGTTGATTAAAGCATCAGAGAGAGAGTTAGAGAAAGCTAAAGCAGGCTTTAGGCCAAAAATTAACCTTGAACTTAGAGGCGATAGATATGATCTCACAGGAGATAAAAATTATGACGTTTACGCAGGGGTAAATTTTAATGTGGATATTTATACAGGTGGGAAAAAAACAGCATTGGTTCGCTTAGCCAATGAACAACTAAAAACAGCGACATTAAATAAAGAGATACTAATTAAAGATTTAAGAATAAAATCAGGGGCAAACTTGGCAGAATTAAATAACAGTGATGATAGATTAAAGATATTTAATGCTGCCTATGAAGCTTATAAGGACAGCCGAGATAAACTAAGTCTTCAGTTTGAATCCTCAAATGTGTCTCTATTAGAACTGTTGCAGGCTGAAAGAGATTTTATTGAGTCTTCAGAATTATTATTACTCAATAAAAAAGAAATTATTTCTTCTCAGATAAGACAACTTTATCTTTTAGGAAAAATTACTGACTATTTTGAAAAAGGACTTTAAAAATATTAATTTAATATACAAATTATGATGAGCCAAATAAAAACCACTCACTGGTTCAAGATAGCATTTAGTGAAAACAAGAACCTATATTCTAGAGTGCTTCTAGCCTCGATAATGATTAATCTATTATCAGTAGCAAGTTCTATCTTTATTATGGTTGTTTATGACAGAGTCATCCCCAATGCAGCCTATTCATCTTTATTTGCTCTAACATTAGGCATGGTAATAGTTGTTGTTTTTGACTTCATCTTAAAAAATCTAAGATCATGGTATATAGATCTAGCTGGAGAAGATTTAGATCTTGGGATTGGAGAGGATATTTTTTATCGTCTACTGCATGCGCCTATTGACAAGATGAACAATTCAGTTGGCAGCCTTGCTAACACCTTTAAAGAATTTGATGCTTTAAAACAATTTTTTGCTTCTGCAACAATTGCGTTGCTAGTCGACTTGCCATTTGTATTTTTATTCATCTTGGTTATTTATCTTATTTCTGGACCTCTAGCAATTATCCCATTAACTGTGGTCCCTCTCATATTGATTATCGGCATAGCTGTTCAACCTTTCATTGCAAAACATAGTCAGTCTGTTTCTGAAATGAATCAAAATAAATACAGTCTATTGGTAGAAAGTTTAGGCGGTTTAGATGCTATCCAAACAAATAATAGCTCTTCACTATTTGTTGACCGATATAGAGACAGTGTAAAGGATGGCTCAAGCTCTTCAAGAAAATCAAAAGTCCTGTCTCAACTTGCAACTAATTCAGCGTCTAGTGCTCAGCTTATTAGCCTTGTTGGAATTATTTTTTACGGAACCTATTTAATAGATTCCGGGGAAGTATCTATGGGTGCAATGGTTGCTGCAGTTCTCCTTTCATCAAGGGCCTTATCTCCTATGGCACAAGTAGCGAATCTATTCGGTAGACTAAATCATGCCAGGACTGCTTATAAGAAAATCGATCAATTGATGAACTTAATATCAGACAAGGGTGCTAATAATAAAGGTATCAAAGTTGACAGTCTTGGTAACCTAGAATTTAAAGGGTTGAGTTTTACGTATCTTGAGTCTTCAATGCCAACGATAAATCAGTTAACAACACAAATTCAAGAAGGAGAAAAAGTTGCCATCATGGGCAAAAATGGTTCAGGAAAAACCACATTAATTAAACTGATTTCCGGTATATATACACCCTCTCAAGGAGCTTTGACATTTAATCACCTTGCTGCTGATCAAATAGATCAAAAGACTTTTAGAAGAAAATTGGCTGTGGTTCTTCAAGATTTCCAACTGTTCTCAGGGTCTATAAGAGATAACATTGTTATGGGAAGAGAATGGATTAAAGATGAAGCTATCCAAAGTTCAATAAAATTAAGCGGTCTAAACGATTTTCTTCATACAATCCCTGGTGGATTAGAGTACATACTTTCAGATAAAGGTAAATCGCTATCTAAAGGACAGATGCAATCAATTGCATTAGCTAGAGCCATGGCTGGGAATCCTGAGGTTTTATTACTAGATGAATCTACAGCATCTCTCGATATGAATGCAGAGAAAGCGCTTATTGAGAGTCTTAATATAGAAACGTTTAAAACTTTAATCATAGTAACTCATAGAATACCCATGCTAGAACTAGTGGATCGCATTATTGTTTTGTCGCAAGGCTCAATAGTATTAGATGGTAAAAAAGACGAGGTTCTCAGAAAACTCAGACAAAACAATGATTGAAAAAAAACAACTTAGAAGTGCAAACATCATTCTATATTCAATATGTATTTTTTGGGTGATGATCTTTGTTTGGGCAAATTATGCGGTATTGGAAGAAGTAACTAGAACCATGGGAAGGGTGGTAGCCTCTTCCAAGATACAGGTTATTCAGAACTTAGAGGGTGGCATCATAAAAGAAATTCTTACAAAAACTGGAGCGACAGTTTCTTCCGGAGATCCTCTAATAGTATTTGAAAGCACAAGGTTTCAATCAGAATTATCAGCCCTAACAAAAGAAAAACAAGCAGCAGAAAAGAATCTTAAATTACTTGATGAGGAGCTAGGCATACTTGAACCTCTTGTTAATCAGGGAGTTGAATCTAGAATGGAATTGATACGTTTGCTCCAACGTATCTCAGATGCAGAAGCAGGTTTAATGAAATCAGAAGAAACTCTCCCAATACTTGAGGACAGACTATTGAGAACCACAGTCATTGCTCCTGTTGATGGGATTGTCAACCGACTCTTAGTTAATACAACTGGAGGAGTAGTGCAACCTGGAGCACCATTACTTGAAATTGTACCCATAGATGATGAATTGATTATTGAAGTTGAAATTAACCCGAAAGACATTGCCTATGTTCTTCCAGGACAAGAAGCGATAATTAAACTTACTGCTTTTGATTTTTCTAAATTTGGTTCTCTCAAGGGTAAAGTCATAAACGTTGGTGTTGATACAATTCAAAAAGAAGACGGGAGCATTTGGTATATATGCCAAATAGCCGTTGATGGTAATGGTTTTACGTCTATAGGGAAAACTATAAAAATCCTCCCAGGAATGGTTGCGGAAGCAGATATAGTTAGTGGTGAGAAAACTGTTTTAAAATATCTTTTACAACCCGTAACAAAAATTGCTAACGAAGCATTTAGAGAAAGATAGTTGATTGATTATTGCCTATAATTTATTAGAAAATCTTAATCATCTAAAACAGCAGATCCCCAATAGTTATAGCCAAGTATCTTAGGTGTTTTAGGCAGATACATAGTTTCCATCTGACTGATCATTAACCCTGAAGATTCTATGATTGATGGGATATTTTTATTAATATTGCATCCACCTGCAATTTTTGACCAAACATTATTTACTCTATTTTGCCATTTAAATACTTGTTGCTCAGGCGAAGCTCCATGTTCACAAAATACTAGTCGGCCATCAGTCTTCATTACCCGTTTAATTTCAGACAATGCTTGACTTAAATTCGGGATAGTACACATCGTGTAGGTCATTAACACGGTGTCAAAATAATTGTCATCAAGCTCTATAGCTTCGGCTTTAGCATTGAGAAATTGAACATCCATAGCTTCGACTTTAGCTTTTTTTCTGGCCATTTCTAGGAGCTCTTCCGATGGGTCTAAACCCCAAATTTCTTTAATATTGTCTTTTTGGTAATAAGGAAGGTTGAGACCAGAGCCGATTCCGACTTCCAACACATTGCCTGTTGCCAACGGCACAACCTTCTTCCTTTGATATATAAAAGGTTTTGTGTTGCATGAACAATTCAATAGATGGGGCAAAACATACTTGTCATAAAGATTCATTGTTTCTGCCTTGTGTTCTGAAAATAAATGACAAGACCGGACAGCAGCCAAAATATGACTGTAAAACCGATTAAAGTCATAAGAAAACCTCCTATCGGTCCGAAGTAGTAACCGCTATGAATAGGCAATAGGTAATTTCTAATACCCTCTCCCTTTTCAACTTTTCCAGCAGGATAAACACCCACAATGTTGCCGTTCTTGGCGTCTACCAAAACATCTTGTCTAAAGAGTCTTTCATTGAAAAAAGCAAACCAATAGTTTGGGCTATGTTCTCCAGCATAAGAATAAGAGCTTAATTGAAAATCCTTAGGTAGTGCTGATTGTGCAGTCACAAAAGCCTGATCTGCATCAATAAGTTGTTCCATCATTTCTATATTTTGATGATCATTGTTTGGTGATTGCATTAAGTTTGCAAAAACAGATCTATTCGTATTCTTATCTTGCCAAGACGTTACACTCATTAGAATCCCTGAGGATGATGTCGTAATTAAAAAAAAGGCGGCAATAAAACCTAGTGATCGATGTAATCGATTAATCCATGGTAATTGTTTAGCCGTTCGTCTCGTCCTAAAGAAAAGATATAAGCCTGACAGTGACATTAAAATTGTGGCGAGAGCTAGAATAGAAACCACATAAACTCCAGTTTTACCGAATAGCACCCAGCGATGAAGAACGGTTATTGTACCAATCCATCCAGAGCTCATCAGAGGCTGCTCATTGATAATTTCACCTTTATACTGATCAAAATTGATAACGATTGAAGATTGATGAAGATTATTCGGATCTCTTCCGCCCATCAAGACAATTGCTGAGTTTGGAGTGTCTGGTGAGGGGACCATAACATGAGCAATATTGAATTCTGGTTCCAGGCTCTTAACTTTTTCAAAAATCTCACTGGGACTAGTGGCATTGCTGCTAGCGCTGACTTTATTCGACTCAGAGTTCAATAGTTGCATTAACAAGAATCTTTCTTGTGCAATACTCCCAGAAGTGATCTGGAATACAATAAATACCCCCAGAATAAATGCTGCCCATCTATGTAGTTTTTTGATAATTCTGCCGTTCATGATTAGATTATTAGAAATAAAATAAGGTAATTTAAAACATAAAATCTGAATTTATTAATTAGATTTTATTTTTATTATTGTAGTCTAATTGTTGAAGATGCAGGTATCCAAAAATTAATACTAGGAAGAAATTCTTAATTCTCTGTTCTTTAATTTTGTTAAAAAAAACAAAAAACTCTAAGACATGTGCAACGACTAGAAATATTAAGAGATAATTAATAAAGGCTGACATAGGAAAAGCCAAATTCAAAAGACAGATAAACCATACAAACAAAAGGGAACATTTAATAAGGTTAATTGTTTTCATAATAAAATCCTAACAAATCTATGCAGGATCAAAAAGGTTAATCAAAAAAAGATGGGCAATAATTACAAGTAAAGTTAAAACTTTAAATGTTTCTTGTCGCTCTTATTGTTTCTCTTTTTTGTTTGAGAGTGACTCTCTCTTGAAGTGCTCTCCTCTCCCTAAACTTTTTAGGGTTATGAAATAACCATGTAAAATTAAGGCTTACGGTTAAGGGTTGCATGCCCATTTCATAATCAATTCTTTCTGGAGCATAAGGGCCCATAATAGTTTTGTGGAGTTCTGTGGCCGTAGCACCTGATGAGGTTTTTAGTTTTCTGACATCAAGATTTAAACTGATTTTTTTATTTACGACATAGTCAAAGCCAACCTGATAAATAGGATCCAAAGACTTTTTTAGCTTGAAATTAGCACCTGATAGGATGCCTAGAGATTTTTCTTTATGGAAGGATGAGTATATTAGACCTAAGCCAATATAGGGTCTAAAATCAGAATCTTTTGGTTTAAAATAATATTGCACGGTCGCATTAGGTGACAGTGAAATAAAGGATGCGATTTTAGCCTCCTCTCCTAAAGCCTTATTGTAAATGTCGATTTCTGAGGGGATTCCAGTCAAAAATTCAACCCCTAGATTATCAGTCATTAGGTAGCTAAAAGAAAAAGTAGGCATCCCATGGACTGCCATGCCAACCTGACTATCATTACTAAATTGTGGCACTAAGAAGGTATAACCTGATCTTAAAATCCAATCACCTTTGTTTACTTCATAATTCTGACTCCATGTATTTGTGGAGAGTAGAATAAGGAAAAATATTAGAAATCTTTGCATAACAGATACCTTAGGGTAAAAATATGTTGAGAATATGAAGATCTGAATAGTTTATTAACAAAGGCTTATTTATTCCCCCCCAAATAAGGTACAACACGTTCAGCAATTACCTTCATTGACTGTTCTGGGTTTTTATACAAACGAATGGCGAATTCATCCAAACCAGCATTCTTAAACTGGATCATTTCTTCTGTGAATTGATCAATATCATTAAAATCACCTGTAAAAGTAAGATTATTTATTAGCTTCTCAACAATGTCATCTCCTACGCCCTTAATATCATTGCTGTTATGAGCATACGCCTCCGCAAATGAATGCAGATTATCTTCAACGATTTGAGATTCATTTGAATCTAAAAATGTGGATGTGTACCAATGATCAAGCATCCCTCGTACAAAAAGCTTACTCCTAGCTTCAGCTATGGCTTCTTCTTTGTCTAATTTCACATGCCAAGAAAATAAATTACTGATTGCGAAAGTTTTTCTATCGCGTCCATTATCTTTTATGGATTGATCAATAACATCCATGCATTCGTCTATTCGCGCCAGAGTAACATCGCTCATGATTAAACCATCAGCAACTTCAGTGGCCATTGATAACATTTTCGGTTTAGTTGCACCTACATAAATTTTTGGACTGGGTTGGTCTATCCACTCTGGTTTAGGTCCGGTGATCTGGAAAATTTCTTTATTAAATAAAATTGGTTCGTTTGGGGACAAACTTTTTAAAAACTCAACGCATTCCCTAACACCCTGAACCATATTTGGGTGCATGGTTCGTCGATTAGGCTTTAAACCCATTGAGATTAATGTTCCTCCTCCCCCGCCAATAATAATCTTTGCCCTACCTTTAGAAAGCTGATTCAAACCGAATAGAAGATTAGAAAGCTTCAAAGGGTGCGTTTCAAAAGGACTGATTGCAACTGGTCCCATCTTGATTTTATGGGTCTGTTTTGTAAGGACAGAAAAATTAATAAAGGGATCAATTGCCGATGGATAATTTGCTGTCAAAACAGCATTAAACCCTAGTTTCTCAGCAATAATACCCAACTCTGAAAATTCATCTGTTGTATGGGTTGGGTCGATTATTATGTCAATCTTCATTTTACTTGGCCTTGTGAAATCCTATCCTGAGTCTTCAGCTTATGGGACTACAGATGAAAACAGGAATATTTCTTGTTGTTTTTTGTCGATACTCTTCATAAAAGGGACACGCTTTGATAATGAATGGCCAGATACTCTCTTTTTCATCATCAGACAGTTTCTTAGCATATGCGGTAAACGTTTTTGAATTAACTGTTATTTCTATTCTTGGGTCATTAATTAAATTGTAATACCACGCTGGGTGTGAAGGTGCACCGCCACTTGAAGCAACTAATATATAGTCATCTTCGTAGGGAATAGTTAATAAAGGAATGGTTCTAAGATTGCCTGTTCTTCTACCAACAGCAGTAATCATACAAATAGGATTGCCAAGGAAGGTACCAAGAAATCTACCACTGAATTTGTTATAGAGCAGTGTATGCAGTTTTGTTAAACCCTTCATAATGGGTTTTACAAATCTATGTGTATTCATTTATCTGTTTAGAAAATTAAGCTTCTGTTATATCGAAAATTCTTATTGATGGCCCTTCATCACATTGTGAACCAATTAACTCCACTGTTCCATCCTCCACTCTAAATGCTAGATATTTATCATAATGCTCTTTTGATTCCCATGTTTCTGTCATGACGAAATTATTATTATTTTCCACATTAAGCGTCAAATTAATGCCATGACAACCGTCATAAGCCCTAGTAACTTTATAGGCTTCTTTGCATAGTTCAGTAAAATCTTCCACTTGACCTTCTTTTAAAACACCTTCTAATAAAACACTGACTGTCATCTTAACCTCCTTTATTTAAACTAAATTTATTGGTCTTTCTGGACCATATTTACTAGAGTAATACCATAGCAACATTCCTGAAAGGACTGTTAATAAACCAAGAATAGCAAATACCCTAATTAAACCATGTGAAAAATCATCTCGTTCTCTGTAATCCATAATGTGTAAAGACCATAAAAAATCCCAAGCACGCCATAATTTTGTTCTAACAGCTACAATCTCACCAGTTAAAGGGTCAATATAAACAATCCCTTTTTGTGGTTTCAATACATTTACCTTATACAAAGGTAAATCCCTTCCTCTGAACTCAGAGCCTGTCAATGGTGTATTAATAAGAACAACATTGATGGGTTCTAGATTGGTCTCAGACTGAACAATATCTATTACTTCGTTCTCTTCAAGATATGATCTTTGTTTACCTGATAACGCATCGAAGATCAGCGTTTCTTTTAATGGACGCTCAATCTCATAAACCCATTGCCCTGAGCGTCTTTTTAATTTGATACTAACCTCTTCTTTTGCAGACAGCTTAGTCCCGTCAATTATTTCACTGATAGAGACAAGTTCAGCGGTCACCAAAGGATCTATTACTTGTGATTGAGACTTAACTAAATATTGCTCACCTCTAACATCGGTAATATCTGGTAAAGTGAAAAATAAGCCAGACACAGTCCACATCAATAATTGAATAGAGGTTAGAAGACCTAGCCAACGGTGTGATTTTCTATAAAAGAGATGAAGATTCACAAAGATAGTGCAATAAATTTATTTCTTAGATGTTTCTCGGACGGATTTAAATTCATTGCCTTCATACCACTGTGGCCATACATCTGAGTTGGCCAGATAATTGACCATATTCACTGTAATAGTCAATTGTTCCGTAAAACCAGATAAATCCCAGTTCGAATCATATTCATCTGACGGCTGGTGATAGTCGATAGATGTATATTTATCAGCTATAGCTTTACCTGCTGCTTTTCCTCCGTCGACCTTATCAATCCCACCATCTGCATAAAGCATAGGCACTCCTTTTTTTGCAAGACTGATATGATCAGATCGATAGAAAAATCCCTTTTCTGGCTCGGGGTCAGGAGTTATATATTTGTCTATTTTTTTGAGCTCTGTTCTAAGTATGTCCTCAAGTTCAGAAGCGCCATAACCCACTACGATCATGTCTTTTGTTTTCCCAATAGGTAAGACCGCATCAAAGTTATAACCTGCAACGACATGTGATAAGTCAATGGGAGGGTATTCTGCAAAATATTGAGAACCTAATAAACCTGACTCTTCTGCTGTTACAGCAAGAAACAAAAGTGATCTCTCAGACTCTATAGAACTATAATAATTAGCTAGCTCTAATAATCCAGCTGTGCCAGAAGCATTGTCTACAGCTCCGTTGTAGATATTATCCCCAGGTTGATCTTTATTCATTCCTAAATGATCCCAATGCGCCATCATTAGAATATATTCATCAGGCTTCTTAGTGCCTCTTTTTACAGCAGCAACATTATGAGACATTGAATACTCTATTGTATTGTTTAAAGTGGCATCCAAGGTTAACCCAGGCATTCCCACTGCTTGAAAATCTGCACTTAAAGCGTTTTGTTTCAGTTGCTCCAAATTGAGATTTGCTTGACTGAAAATATCTTCTGCTACTTCACTGGTAACCCAACCTTCAACTTTTACTCTAGACTGACCCATGTCTTCACGTTTCAGATCTATTTGTTTTCCAGCCCAGCTTGATTCAACTACTTGCCAAGGGTAAGCAGCAGGTGCTGTTTCATGAATAATTAAAACAGCATCTGCACCCTGTCTTGCTGCTTCTTCGTACTTATATGTCCATCGTCCATAATAAGTCATTGCTCTGCCATTAAATAAATCAGGATCTTCTGTAGCAAAACCAGGGTCATTAATAAGCATCACCACTGTTTTACCTTTAACATCTATGTTCTTGTAATCATTCCATCCGTATTCAGAAGCAACAATCCCATAACCAACAAAGACTAATTCACTTGATGTAACAGAAACTTCTTGATCAACTCTCTTAGTCCAATAGACAGTTTCAGGGCCAGCTTCGAGTGTCCGTTTATTTTCATTGTCGCTTATGGATAAGAATGAATCATTTAAATTCACTGTCATCCGACTTAAGGGTACTTCGAGAAAATAATTATTATGAATGGGTACCAAGCCCAGCCTTTTGAATTCATTTTTTAGATATTTTTTAGTTTTTTCTCCACCTTCACTTCCCGGACCTCGGCCTTCAAATTCATCAGATGCCAGCACCTTTACATGCCTATGGATATTGGATTCTATGATTTCCTTGGACAATCCATTCATGCATATGAGTAATCCAGATATTAAGATTAATTTTTTCATTTTATTTTCCTAAAGTAACCAATGGTGTAAAAGTAGCTATGATGTTTATTAATAAAATCTTTAATACATCAAGACTAACAAATTTGTTGAGATTCACAAAGGTTGGGTTTCTGATAAGACAATTTTATAAAACAGCTGTTTTTAAACCCAAATTATTCAGGTTTAGAGAACGGTACTGGCTCCCCATTTTTAAATGCGTAATCAGAATGCAATGATTGAATTTTTTTAGTCATTGAGCCCTGAGTTCCATCTCCAATTTTTCTTCCATCAGCTTCTAGAATTGGAGTAATTTCTCCCATGGTTCCTGATGTAAAAACTTCATCTGCTGTATATAGTTCGCTATTTGATATATTTCTTTCTTGAATTTTTATGCCTTCTTTATTTGCTATATCAATTATCATCTTTCTTGTTATTCCAGGTAAGCAGCTGTCAGCAGTAGGCGTGTGAACTTCATTATTAGATACGATAAAAATATTTGTGTCATTTGTCTCTGATACAAACCCATTACTATCAAGCATTATTGCAGAATCAACATCACTAGCATTAGCTTCGATTACTGCCAGGATATTATTTAGTAGGTTATTATGATGAATTTTAGAATCTAAGAATTGAGGTGAATTTCTTCTTATAGATGAAGTTATTACTCTGATCCCAGTATTTGAATATACCGGAGGTTTCCACTCAGCTAATACAATGAGCGTGCACCCAGATTGATTTAATCTTGGATTCATTCCAGAAGTTATTTTTTCTCCTCTGGTAAGCGTTAATCTTATATGTGCCTGATCCCACATTCCATTTGCCTCTAAGGTGGAAAATAAGGCTGCTTTAATGTTTGTTGAAGAGGGAATGTTCTCGAACATCAGTGCTTTTGCAGAGTCTTGAAGCCTTTTCTGATGCTCAGCTAATGCCGCAATTCTGCCTTTATATATTCTTAATCCTTCCCAGACAGCATCTCCACCTTGCACTGCACTATCAAATACGGAAATTTTAGCTTCATTCCTAGGAACCAATTCTCCATTAATATGAACCAGAATAGCTTCGTTACGTTTATCAATTGAGTTCATTCTGTTCTTTTTTTACTTTGATTGATTGTTTATATAGTTTTTCATAATAAGGTTTACATTCTATTAGAAGTGGGCTGAGTTCGACAGGAAAGTTTGGTTTAGAGCTATGTACATTGAATCCAGATGTTGTATGTAAAGATTTATACCAATATTTTGCCCAAACCCCATCTTCTTTTCGAGGACCAGGTTTCCAATTAAGCATTGTTGGTAAAAATTCAATATTTAAGTGCTCACAAAGTGTGCTTAGAATATTTTTAGGATTTTTGAGTAGCTCTGTGGCATCAACTATAATTGGTCTATTTCCTACTTTGTTTAAGTATTGGTAAAGCTCCCATTGTTTGTCAAAGCCAGTGTCGCTAAGTTTGGGTCGAGGCAGCTGCTCTGCTAGTGAGGGCAGCATCTCTATTGGATTTCTTATAAGAAGAATATTTTCTGTTTTTTTTAAAAAAGAAAGATCAATATCTACAAGATGTTTTGTCATTTGTTTCATAAATAGAATTCTTTTCTCATCTTCTAATTTAAGATCAAAGAGATCACTCATGACAGATTCACCATCACAATTAAGACTATTCATAATTTCTTTGTGGCCAGGATGATTAATCTTTGTTTCGCGTAGGTAATGACCATATAAAGGTTCATCAACTACTTGGGTGTCATATCTTTGAGCAAAACTATACATAATCGCAGTGGATATGTTTCTAGGGCCCGACCAAAGAGATATTTTTTTCATATCTTAAGCAAATTACAGAAATGATTTAATTTGTCAAACAAGCGATCTGTGATACAAAAAATCTTTTGAAATTCAGATAAGTTAGGTTTTTGTTATGATAATTATTATGAAGCAATTAAATGATATTCTTGAAAAAATAGCATCTCCTTTAAAAACCTACTCAAATTATTTATTGAGAATAGGTCTTGGTATTTCCTTCTTTCTTCATGGGTATGGAAAAATCCCTATTCAAGAGAGCTTTATTAATTGGTTATCCTCAAAAGGTATCCCCTTTGCAGAAACTACCGCACACCTTATTGCATGGGGTGAAATGATATCAGGCATTGGCATTCTTTTAGGAGGCTTAATAGGGACAAAAGCTTCAGTAACTGGAAACTTAATCACGAGATTATCAGGAGGGGCAGTAATGATAATAATGATTGGAGCCCTGCTAATAGCTCACTCTCATTGGGGTATCTTTTTTGGTGAAAGAGGATCTCTTCTCTTCGCCAGTGAACAATTGTTCTTGTTACTGGTGGGTACTTATTTCGCAATTAAAGGAAATGATGGATAATTAAAGAGGAGAAAAGCTCTTAAAGCCTTGCCTCTATTGTGTTTCTGGCGCGCCCGATAGGACTCGAACCTATAACCCCCAGCTTAGAAGGCTGGTGCTCTATCCAGTTGAGCTACGGGCGCAAATCAATGTATTGGTGATGATTATAAGGATTTCATCACCTTATTCATTGGTTTTTTATCAACCATACTAACTTGTGTACTATCATTTTATCCTTATTGTGATTCTTTTTTAGCAGCTAAGCGTCTCATGCTAAGAATTTCTAAAGTCTCTTCATGGCTTTTACGCGTGATCTTATAGAAGGAGAAAAAATAAAAACATGCCAAGCCAAAAACTAAAACACTGGGTCCGTATACCAGCCCAAGATTAAAAATGACATCGCTTGGTATATCTTGGGGTCTGATATTCTCTGTGGTAGGAAACGATATCAATGAAAGTGCTAATCCTGCCAAAAAATGCCCTACTCCTGATGTAGCTTTACTAGCAAAGCCGATAAAAGAGAAAATTAAACCCTCTTGACGCTTACCAGTTTGTAGCTCCTGATCATCAGCAATATCGGCCATGATTGATCCCATCCCTACAACCATAATTGCCATACCAAAGCCTGTTGTTATTTGACTAAAAATTAAAACAGGTAATAACCATGAGCTGTCATTAACTGGAAATAACCCAATGAGGCGAAGAATTGTAGGTAAGACAAAGGAACTTAAAATTATTATCAACCCTAAATACATTGTTCTTTTTTTATCTAGCCAATTCATGATGTATTTTACAAATGGTATAACTAATACAGTTGAGGAAAAGAAAGCATAAAACATATACTGTATTTGTGATGTCTCTAGGGCCCAAAAATAAGTATTCATATGCAATACAAGTGCTCGCTGTAAACCACTCAAAATAAAGAAAGTAATAGAGACAAGAAAGATCGAAAGAAATGAGCGATTTTTTAAAGTCTCACGAAGTCCCTTATAAAAATATTGATAAAAACTACTAAAGCTATCAGTAAACAATTCCTTATCGCTGTTATTTTTATGCATAAAAGGAATCTGTGATTGAGTACCCAGAGTTGAAACAAGTATTGCAATAACAGACACGATAGCAAACGTTAATGCAAAAGCAGGATAAGCTGCTGGGTTAAGCTGACCTTGTGGATAAGCATCAGTGGACTTAAAGAACACCGTAAAAGCAACTATAGATAAAATCATGGCTGCAACAAAAGAAAACATATTTCTATAAGCTACAAGTGCTGTTCGATCATTATAGTTTTCAGTTAACTCAGCACCTAAAGCGTAATAAGGGAGAAGAAAAAAAGTCATCATTAAACGTAGACTAATTGCAAAAAATGTTAGCCACAAAAAAAGGTTTACTCCAGAAAAACTTTCTGGTGGACTAAAAAGAAAATAGAAAGCTAAGCCAAATGGTATTGCAGATGCATACATAAATGGGTGACGTCTGCCTAATTTAGAATGAAAATTATCTGAAAACGCACCAACAATAGGATCACTAATGCCGTCAAATACCAATGCTAAGAGGAGAGCAGTGCCTGCTAAAATAGGGTTTAGGTGTAAAACCTGAACATAATAGAATAATAAGAAAAATTCTAAAGAGTTTGACTTGATTGCTTCTGCAACCTGTCCTGTTCCATGGGCGAGCTTAATCGGAAGACTAATTTTTCGGTCACGAATTAAAATTTTGTTACAACTGTGTAATTAAAATCTAATTGATTATTGCTTATAGTAGCCTCATTCCATGATATTTGTTCATTCTCATCACTACTATTAATGAAGTTAGAAAATAATGATTCATTAATGCTATCATCACGCTCCATAATAACGAACTC
>Ga0207990_1000984_pt1 | contig 15467 bp, 14 predicted proteins | sample ETNtaG_8_FD_185780 | JGI IMG/M metagenome (GOLD analysis project Ga0207990, IMG submission 185780) | Marine microbial and viral communities from oxygen minimum zone, Eastern Pacific Ocean - ETNP201406SV75 (SPAdes) (version 2) | ecosystem: Environmental > Aquatic > Marine > Oceanic ...
GACCCGTTATATTTAAGCCCTACACCGTCCTTGCCGATACGGTTAACGCCAACAATGAAGCACTGATTTTCTATGGCCCTTGAAACTAACAGATGCTGCCAATGGTTTTCACGAGTGTCCGGCCAATTAGCAACTATAAAGATGACTTTAGATTTTATTGCTACCCTTCGAAAAATTTCAGGGAATCGCAAATCGTAACAAATAAATACTGAGCAATGTGCTCCTGATAAATTGAACTCTGCCAGTTCGTCTCCAGACGAAAAGTACTTACCCTCATTAGCATAGTTGAATGGGTGCATCTTTATATATTTAGCTACCTCATTACCTAAAACATCAAACACTACAGCAATATTTTTTGCTTTTTGGCCTGGAATTTTTTCGCTAATACCGGCAACTATATTTATAGAATTGTCAGTTGCAAGTTTTTGTAGCGTTTTATATGTCTTACCTTCTGGAGCTTCAGCGTACTTATCTAGGTTTGCTATAAAGCCTGTATTAAACACCTCTGGAAACACCACAACATCACAGTCATCATTTTTCGCTTTTCTAATAAACTGTTCGGCTTTAACAAGATTAGAGTTAATGTCCTGCCACGCAATGTTTAATGATATAGCTGCAACCTTCATAGGGATATTGTTTGTTTTAGGCCAAATTATAAACATATTTAAGAATCTATCTGCACTAGTAATAACTTAAAGCTTAAAACATATAAAATTAGTGCATGAACAAAATATCTATTCAAACTGAGGACTTTGACACTAGTACCGAGGTGAGTCTTGCACATGACAACAACTCCAGCTTAGGGGCGATTGTAACTTTTGTTGGTCTAGTGCGAGATATGGACAATGAACCCATTACTAAAATGACACTAGAGCATTACCCTGGGATGACCGAAAAGGCACTACAGGTAATTGTAGATCAAGCTAAATCACGCTGGAAATTAGGCAACATAACAATCATTCATAGGGTCGGAGAACTAATAATTAATGACCAGATTGTGTTAGTAATAACTACAAGCAAACATCGCAAATCAGCATTCGAAGCTTGTGAATTTATTATCGATTACCTGAAAACGCAGGCACCATTCTGGAAAAAAGAACACACCAAAAGTACACAGAAGTGGGTTGAGGCTAAAGATAGCGATAAGATGAAGCTACACAATTGGAGCTAGCCCAGTAAAGGTTTATATTTCTAAGGCTTACTGAAACTTTTTCAAATCTTCTTTAGTGTTTAGATTTATAAACATGTCCTTGTGGTCTGAAAAATCTACCTGAACTGTCTCATTACTTTCATACCAAGCCCTAAGTTTACGTTCTCCTGTGCTCAAATAGTCATATAAGTTGTCTCTCAGGCTAGATCGTACAAGCGAAAACACTGGCTGCATTTTTTTGCCATCACTTGCCACGCAGATATCGCATTTACTCTTTTTCATCTCACTCTCTAAGCGATTAATTATTACGCTATTCACGAATGGACTATCACACGGCAAGACCAACAAGTATTCAGTTGAAACCACATCCAGTGCAGCCAATATACCCGCCAATGGCCCCTGAAATCCTGATAAATTGTCAGTAATTACATGTCCAAATTTTTGATATGAATCAATGCTCCTGTTAGCGCTCACCAATATACTATCAACATTACCACTTATAACATCGATAACGTAACTAATTAAGGGTTCATTCCTAAAAAGCAATAATCCTTTGTCCTTGCCAGACATTCTGGATGATCGCCCACCAGATAAAATTACCGCTGTAACGTTACTTTTATTCATCTTTGGTGCTATGTAATTAGTAAAGAAAATATTATTATATGATACAATCAATCTGATAATTTGAGCTTGAAAAATTGAAATATGAACAACCAACAATTCGACTGCGGGTGTGATGAAGCACATCCACAACCACTACTGTCTACTGACAAAGCTCTGGAGATATTAATGGAATCTGCTAAACCAATTGATGATACAGTTTTTGTTGAGCTAGATGACGCATTAAATAGTGTCCTAGCATCAGACATACACTCTAATATCAACGTTCCGAGCTTTGACAACTCCGCCATGGATGGTTACGCTATCAACCTGGATGATAATCAAGTTAATGTTTCAGGCGAGTCTTCATTTATAATTACCGATCGTATATCTGCAGGAACCACAGGGAAAACTTTATTACCTGGCTGTGCAGCTCGTATATTCACTGGAGCCCCGATACCTAAAGGCGCAAACACTGTAATAATGCAGGAAGAATGCGACCTTATTGATGACGATACAAAAATTCAAATTTATCGCCCGATAACTCTTAATGAAAACATCAGGCCTTGTGGAAATGATATACAAGTAGATGACGTAATACTTAGATCAGGAATAAAACTTAAGCCACAAGATGTAGCCCTGGCTGCTTCAGTTGGTGTTAACGAGCTAGAGGTCAATAATAATATCAAAGTTGGTGTTTTTTTTACTGGAGACGAACTGGTAGAGCCAGGAAATGCGCTAAATGATGGACAAATTTATAACTCTAACCGTTACTCTCTAGTGGCACTGCTAAATAACCTTGGGTGCATTGTAATTAACCTTGGGAATGTAAAAGATACACTTGAGTCTACTTGCGAAGCACTAAAAAAACTAATGCATGACTGCGACATTATTATGACTACTGGCGGCGTCTCTGTTGGCGAAGAGGACCACATTAAAGCGGCAGTACAAAGCTTAGGCAAGCTTACCCTTTGGAGGATAAAAATGAAGCCTGGCAAACCTCTAGCTTTCGGTAAAGTAGGTAGCGCTGCATTTATAGGCTTACCTGGCAACCCGGTCTCAGCCATGGTAACCTTTTTGTTATTTGCTCAACCATTTATAAAAAGAATGCAGGGCCTGACTGACTGCCTGAACCATACAACCAAGGTTGAATCTAACTTTAACTGGCATAGATCAAAACCCAGAAGAGAGTTTTTAAGGGTTAGGATTGATAACTCTAGTACCCCTGCTAAGGCAAATATGTATCCCAAGCAAGGGTCTGATGTACTGAGCTCTATCGTTTGGGCAGATGGTTTATTGGAGATACCTGAGGATACTACTTTCGTTTCTGGTGAGCTATTGAACTTCTACTCATTCAAAGAGATGATGCCATGAAACTAACACACTTAAATAAAAAAGGTGACGCCCAAATGGTTGACGTGTCTGACAAACAGATAACAGTAAGACAGGCTATAGCTCAATCTACTGTGAACATGAAAAAAGAGACCCTAGATCTAATACTATCTGGAACCCATAAGAAGGGTGACGTTTTGGCTGTCGCAAGAGTGGCAGGAATACAGGCAGCAAAAAAATGCTGGGATTTGATTCCACTATGCCACCCATTAATGTTGTCTAAGGTGACTATAGACATGAATCCAAATACAGAAAACTCAAGCATTGAAATTAGGGCGCTAGTAAAGCTTGAAGGTAAGACAGGAGTTGAAATGGAGGCGCTAACTGCTGTTAGTGTAGCGGCCCTTACGGTATACGACATGTGCAAAGGAGTTGACAGAGGTATGATAATTAGTAATACAAAACTAATTGAAAAAACTGGCGGCAAGTCGGGCAGTTGGAAGGCTTAGATATGCACAACTTGATAGACCCATTCAATCGTAAAATAAATTACCTAAGGTTCTCTGTTACTGATCATTGTAACTATCATTGCCTGTATTGTAGAGACGAAGACCATAGAACTTTTACATCGAGGAATGAGATATTGTCGTACGAAGAGATTACAAAAGTTGTTCGATTATTTAGTGAACTAGGGGTATCTAAAGTTAGACTTACTGGCGGTGAGCCACTACTAAGAAAAGATATCGTTAAGCTCGCATCTTCTCTTAATGATATACCAGGGATTAATGACATACCTCTATCTACTAATGCCCATTTGTTGGCTCCTATTGCTGAAAAACTAAAAAAATCTGGCGTTAATAGGGTTAATATCTCAATCGACTCTTTAGACCCTGAAACCTTTAAAAGAGTTACTCGTGGAGGCGATATTGATAGAGTCATCAATGGCATTGATGCAGCAATTGAGGTAGGCATGGAGCCTATAAAAATTAACATGGTTGTAATGAATGGAATAAATGATAAAGAGATTGAACCAATGATTGATTTTGCGATTGATAGGAATATCGATATTAGGTTTATTGAAACAATGCCAATCGGAGTAGCTGGCATTGATTCAGCAGACAATCATTTCAGTGAAGAAGATATATTGACAAGAATACACAACCACTTACCTAACCAACTGACCGCTATTAGGCCTCATCACACCGATGGCCCAGCAAAAAGTTTCCTTGTTAATAACTCAAAATCTTGTGTAGGCACTATTTCTGCAGTTTCTAATAACTTCTGTGGGAGCTGTAATCGTGTAAGGCTTACCGCAAAAGGGCGTTTGATTTTGTGTCTTGGTCATAAAGATTCTGTTTCATTGCGTGATGTAATTAGATCAGGTATGGGTGATGATGAAGTTAAAGAGTTAATTGTTAAAACAATTAACAAGAAGCCAGAAAGGCATGAATTTAACAACGAAATTTATAACATTGATAATGCCCAAATGGTGGAGATTGGTGGATGAATATACTTTACTTTGCCTCACTCAAAGAGTCACTAGAAATACCCAACGAATATATTGAGTTGAAGAAGAGTATGACTGTTGGAGAGTTAAGGATATTGTTAATTGAAAAATATGGAGATAACAATTTCCCAAGCAATATTCTTTGTGCAGTAAATCAAGAAATCGCTAACAAATCAGTTCAACTAAAAGATAAAGATGAGGTCGCATTTTATCCTCCAGTAACAGGAGGCTAAGTAAGCCCTTCATTCGATAAATAATATATCAAGATTTATATATAATTTTCAGATGTATTTACTTATCTTTTTTTTATAATTCGACTATTAAATAATAGCTATGGATAAAACAAAAATTAAGGTCGGCTTTATAACTATATCTGACCGTGCTGCTAGGGGTGAATATGAAGACATTGGAGGTCCAGCAATGCAGAGCTGGATTGGCAACGCCATACTTTCACCTTATATAGTAGAGTCAACCATTATTGAGGATGAACAATCCCTAATTGAAAAAACAATGATTGACTTTGCGGATAACAAGAATTGTAATCTAATCCTAACAACTGGAGGGACAGGGCCAACCACCCGTGATGTTACACCCGAAGCTACTCATGCCATATGTGAAAGGATATTTGATGGGTTCGCAGAGCAAATGCGCAATGTATCCCTTCGCACGGTACCTACAGCAATACTGTCTCGCCAAACTGCAGGAACACGTGGTATAAGTTTGATTATAAATCTTCCAGGCAAGCCTGCTGCCATTGATGTTTGTTTGGGGGCAGTATTTTTAGCAGTACCAAAATGTCTTGAACTCTTAGATAACTCTAATATACAAATTGATTTAGACTTTGTAGAGCAAGAATTTGAATAATAACTAGCTGGACTTCTTGCCAAGTAAATATGCCTGTTTCATTGCTATACTGATTCCTTTACAGCGCTTATTTTTAGGGATGTGTTGACGAATTATTTTATCTATCTTTGTTAAATAGTCTTTTGTCTGATGATTTTCTCTCAACAGCTTAATGTCTAATTCACCATTAATTATGCACCCTACCGCGCAACCCTTTTCATTAGAAAAAGCTATACTTTGGTCAGTCATAATCTCAAACTGATAAGAATATATGTCAATATCATTATCACGCGCAATAGTCAAATAAACTGAATAAAAAAAATCCTGGTGATAGATTTTATTGTCGACATCGATTTCAGTTGAAACAGAAAAGTGTTGACCCTTAAAATCAAAATCGATACTAGCTGTTACAGTATTACTTGGCACTACTTTGTTAGAGATAGAAATAATTTTGGAAGCTCTTGTGGTAATGACTCTATACGGTCTATCACAGAATAATGTGAGCCAAATATATCAGATATGTATTCATCTGCCTTCTTATCTAAACTAATACAGTAAGGGTACATGCCTTGTTGTTGACACTCTTGTACAGCTTTATGAGTGTCCCTAATCAAGGTCTGTGGGTCGCCTACATCGATATCTGATGGCTCTCCATCAGTCAGTATTAGCATTAATTTTTTATCACTTTTTTGCAGTTTTAGATAATGTGCACCGTGACGAATTGCTGCACCCATGCGTGTTGAAAATTCAGCATTTAAATCTGCCAGTCTAGACTTAACCGTATCATCCCAATGCTCTGAATATCCTTTTATGTGGTAATACATCACCTGTTGACGAGTGTTAGAGTTAAATCCAGCAATTGCAAAGTTATCTCCCAACTGCTCTACAGCCCAAGCCAGTAGTGTCACTGCCTCTTGAGACAGCTCTAATATTGTTTGACCGGACTGGTCCACAACATCATTTAGTGATTCAGATAAATCTAATAGCAACAACACGGACACACTACGAGAATCATGCTCGAAATCAACATTAATTCTTGCGTCAGGCTGTGAACCATTTTTCATATCAATCACACTACGGAGTGCAATATCAAGATCAAGCTCAGCCCCCTCTTCCTGATAGCGTAGGCGCTTTTTGTTTTGTGGTTTGAGTAGGTCTAGAACCCTCTTTAATTGCTTAACTAGAGATGAATGTTTATCAAGGATTGAATTGATTTTAGTAGCACTGGACTGGGAATGCATCCTCTCATATACTGCAGCCCAGTCAGGCTTATAGGAGTCATATAAATAATCCCACTCATCATAATAATGTGGCGGTATAACCTCAATCACTTCGTTCTCTTCGTTATCCTGAGGCTGGTGTTTGTATATTTCGTCATCCTCGTCAAACTCTTCGATGAAAACCCATATTGAGCGATTATCATCTCTATATGTGACCTCAGTGTTATCAAAATACACATTTGGAAGTGCGTCAGAAGAAACCCTTGTCTTAATTAAATATTCTAAGCCGAGCGCTAAACTGTCGGACGTTTTAGTGTCTCCTCTTGTCATTAATTCGTTGAATTTATTCACATAATCCAAAAGTATTTGATTGGTGTAGGGGTGCTCATCATCTAACAATGCCCTAGTCAGCATGATAGCTCTGTGCCTTATACAGGATTGGTTATCTGGATCGCAATCGAACTCATCAACTATTGGTATTAAGCTTAGCCATAAGTTTTTTAATCCCGGATATTCCTGAATCGCTAAATATTCAACTCTTGCGTCTTCGAATACTTCAGTAAAAAATCTCTGTTGCGGGCTTACATTATCGGCAACAATGTTTGTTGTGTGCTGGTGATGTGCCATTAAGTGAGAAATTAAAGCCATATAACGCTTACAAGCATCTACGCCACGCAAATCTTCATATATATCAGGTAAACGAATAACATCATCCTCTAGATAAGGATGAAAATGCTCTATTTTTTCAAAGTCTGGAGAGTATGGCGCATACATGAACTCTGTCTTCCATAATGCCATTTGAAATAAGTTAATTGAGCGCTCAACGTTAGCGAAAAGTAGACCCTTCCTTTGGCGTTGAAATACTGCCTTAGAGTCCGCAGTGGAAAGAGAGAAGTATTCCTGTTGTCGCTCTGGATGTTCAAGAAAATACCTTAACCCATAATTTATCCATTCATAGATGCCTTCATAGTCAAGCTGCTCGAGCAATATATGCATCTGTGTTAGTAATGCAATTATTGAAGGTGATGCATGAGTGTCATGTATACCGTGAACTGAATAAGTGGTCTTTTGTAGGTGGTAGTCTATTAACTCAAGGTATTCTTCTAGCTGCTCTTTTTTGGTATGCTCAATAACATCAATGAAGCTCCCTAAAAATGTTTCTACCGAGGCTTTGTTTGGGCTTCTTGATATATTATTGTAAGCAAAATCAACAATTCTACCTATACTGCCGTCACCATAAAATTCACCTACCCACGGCATTACTTTTAGAAAAGTAATCGCAAGCGCGTCTCCTTGGCCAATCTTGGACAAAAATTCGGCCCCATCATAGTACTCTTTTAAGCCTTTTTTTGAGAGCTTCTCTGTTGCCTGTTCAATGTTTAGCGCGAATACAGTTTGAACTGATTCAAAATCACAGTTTAATTGAGTTGTTTGACTAGGATCAGTCATTAAATAAAATTAATTAGCCAAAAATAGCGTCAATAGCGCCACCCATTGTAGTTCTCACTTCAGCATCATCCGTGATAGGACAAACTAGCGCCATGTGGCAGGCATCTTTAACATCCACACCGCCATTAATAAGGTTACCAGCATAATTAAGTAGCCTTGTAGAGGCTCCCTCGTCTAGGCCATGGCCAACTAGATTTCTAGTGGTTTGGGCTAGCTTAACTAGTTTTTCTGCTATTATTGGATCGACCCCTGACTCTTTGACAATAATACGGGCTTCCAATTCAGCAGAAGCATAGTCAAAGTCCATAGCAGTAAAGCGTTGCTTAGTGGATTGCTTAAGGTCCTTCATTAGTGACTGGTAGCCAGGGTTATATGAAATGACTAATTGAAAATCTTCATGAGCTTTAACTAACTCACCTTTCTTGTCCAGCATTAACTCACGCCTATGATCTGTAAGTGAGTGGATAACGACCATTGTGTCCTGTCGAGCCTCAACAATTTCATCCAGGTAACATATAGCGCCATGACGAGCAGCAAGAGTTAATGGCCCATCAGCCCACCTTGTACCATTAGTATCCAACAAGAAACGCCCAATAAGGTCTGAAGCAGTAATATCTTCGTTACAAGAAACCGTTATAAGAGGTTTACCGAGTTTAAAGGCCATATGCTCCACAAACCGTGACTTTCCACAACCAGTTGGCCCCTTCACCATGACAGGCAATCTCGCACTGTAAGCGGCATTGTATAGATCTATCTCGTTCGATTTTGCAGCAAAGTATGGCTCGCTATTAATAAAAAATTGATTAATATCGAAATCTGTATTCATGTCAGTCATTCTTGTTAGCTCCTGTTAAATGTATACTGATAAATAATTCATTGTTTTATATTAAAATCAAATCAACAAACAAATCGAAATTAATAAATGCAACAAAGAAATCTTACCTTAGACACGATACGTGGCATATCTGTAGCAATGATGTTCGCGTTTCATTTAATTTTTGATCTTAACTATTTTAACTTTACTGATATACCTTTATTTAGCAATATATTTTATATTCTTTGGCGCTACATTATTGTTTCATTGTTCCTTATAGCAGTTGGAATAAGCTTAGTGTACGCTTACAAAACTAATTTTATCCTAAAAAAATTTTTTAGACGACAAGTTCTTTTAGGGTTTGCAGCTATATCTGTCTCAGTAGGCACTTTTTTTGTTTTCCAAGATTCGTGGGTATATTTTGGCATCCTTCATATGATCTGGGTTAGTAGTGTTATTGCGGTATTCTTTGTAAGGCTCCCTAACTTATCACTCGCCATCGCATTACTAATTTTTTCCTTACAATACATTGGGCAACCTGACCTATCCTTTTTGTATACCTCTCTATCTGAATACTTACCAAAATCTACTGTCGATTTCTATCCCTTGTTTCCGTGGTTAGGAGTAGTATTGATTGGTATTAATTTAGGCCACTCAATTCACTTTAATAGAATAAATGTTAATATAAATATATTTTCATTTCTTGGTAGGAATGCATTAATTCTATACCTAACTCATCAAGTCGTACTGTTTAATGCTGTGTGGTTCGTTTACTACCTTACAGTTATAAGTTAGCATTCTTAAGACAAAAAAGCCTCTATTAATGAGGCTCTCTTGTTAAATAAATTTTCATTACTTGTGAACCCCTAACTTGTCTCTCCATCCTGGATACAACATATCTGCATCCCCAGGGAATGACTCAAATGCACGAGCAAACTCTTTGTGATCCTTAGCAAACTCTACAGGGTCCGAACCAGACTTCCAACACTCGTACGATTGGCGAAGCGAGGTTGCTCCAGCAGCAGGAGAATCAATATGACCATAAGATCCACCACCCGAAGTGTTAATTACATTTCCGTGACCAAGGTTTTCGAAGAAACCAGGAAGGCGTAACGCGTTCATACCACCAGAAATAATTGGTGTAGTTGGCCTCATGCCGTTCCATTTTTGGTAGTAGTAAGGACCTTGACACTCATCACGCTCAATCATATAGGCGATATTTTTATCGTCTTGGCCTCCTTCCATCTTTCCATAACCCATTGTGCCCACATGGATACCAGACGCCCCCATAAGTCGAGAAAGCTTAGCCAAAATGTATGCAGTATAACCACGCTTAGCTGATGGCGATGTAACCGCACCATGACCAGCTCTATGATAGTGTAAGTATTGTGAAGGGTATTGACGACGTGCAGTAGTTACCATTCCCGGGCCACCAACATAACCATCAACTAAGAACGCAAGGCGAGGTGCGTCCTCTCCAAATATTTCTAGACCAAAATCAGCACGAGCACACATCTCATGGTAATCATCAGCCGTAATATTCATTGAAAAGATCTTAGCTTCGCCGGTCTCGTCTTGTGCACGCTTCATAGAGTCGTGTACCATTGGTAATACTGTCTTTAATGGACAGAATACTTGATTGCCTTGTGGTTCGTCATTCTTAATGAAGTCACCACCCAGCCAGAACTGGTACGCGGCAGATGCAAACTGATCAGGACGTAAACCTAACTTAGGCTTAATAATCGTACCTGCGATATAGCCACCTTCAGAACGTGGTCGACCTAACAAATTCCAAAGATCAGTAATATCAACAGAAGGTCCGTCAAATAAATTCAACATTGCAGGTGGAACATAAAAATCTTGCATTTGTGAATTAGCAACATCTCCCATACCCTGATTGTTACCAATCGCAAGTGTTAGGAATGAAACAATCATCGCACGACCGTCAATGACGTTACGATCAAATAATGCATTAGGGTAAGCAATCTTCATGATCCCATTAGCTTCATCAATCTCATACACCATTGCGTCAACAGATTTAGTAAAATCATCAGTTGTAGATACTTCTACGTTAGTGCCAGTAGATGACTCTGCCGCAAAGTGAGCAGCTGTTGATAAATAACCGTAACCTTCAGCAGGCTCCATTGTATAAGCTACAAGAATGTGGTTACCTTCTGCAATTAGCATGTCTTCGTCTAATGACAAATCAGCATATCTATTCGATTGATCCATTTTGGACTCCTATTTTTAAAATTTGGTTAATTATATTAGAGTATCTAAATAATGTAAAATCATATTTATTTATAAAATAATAAGAATTATTTATGATTAATTACAATTTAAAGCAAATATACAGTTTCGAATCTGTGGTGAGATTAGGAAGCTTCACTAAAGCTAGCAAGGAGCTTAATATAACTCAACCGGCAGTATATATGCAGATACAGCAATTACAACAAAAAATAAACTCGGAACTTGTAAATGTAACTGGGAAAAAAGTTTCAGCTACATACATTGGAAACAAACTCTACAAAACATGCCTAGATGTTATATCTATACTTGAACAAACAAACACAGAAATAGAGCATGCACTGAGCCCAGAAACAGGACATCTACAAATAGCAGTAGCAACCACCGCAAATTCATTTGTATCAAGACTATTATCAAATTTTAAATTGCAACATCCAAAGATGTCATTCCACCTTGAGGTAACCAACCGTAAAACGTTACTAGAGAAGATTGAAAATAAAGAGGCAGACCTAATTATCATGGGAGAGCCCCCAAAAGATATAGATTTGTCTGCTCACGCCTTCATGGAGAACCCTTTAATAGCCATAGTTCATCCAGATCACCACCTTCTCTCTAAATCTAACAACACAATAAACGACCTAAGAAAAGAAACATTGATAACCAGAGAGCAAGGTTCGGGAACACGTATGACTATAGAAAGAATAACAGGCCTAAACTTTAACTCTAATATTGAGATTAACTCTAACGAAGCAATAATTGAAGCAGTCCAGGCTGGGCTTGGTATTGGTTTTGTTTCTGAGCATACTGTCAAACTCGAATTACAAAATAAGATAATACAAAAACTAGAAGTAAAAAAATTTCCAATAATTAGACACTGGCATGTTGTTCATCATTCCAAGGTCAATCTGTCCCCAATCGCTTCAAGTTTCAAAGATTTTATTATAAACAACTAATACATACACTAATAAAAAAGCCCGCCAAAGCGGGCTTTATATATAAGAAACAGCCTTTAAGCTATATTTCTTGGAGCAAATGAGAATGATCGAAACTCTTTCTGATATTGAGAGGTGCCAATCTTTTTAATCTCGGCAACACCCATTTTATAGTTATAGTTTCCACTAATCTGATCGACAAGCCTGGAAGTTAAAGTGTTTGCTGGTTGACGCATATCAATAAAGTTAGAAAATAGCACTCCCTCTTTAACTATCGGGGTAACAATTGCGATAGCTGTTATTGCTGCTTTTTGTAATTCAATGTGCCCTTTTTCCATTAGTGACTTGAACTGGAAGTGATTATTTTCAACGCCGATAATAGTGTCCTTGAACGTCACTACCCTGTCGGAATACATCAATACACGGTCTCCAGAAACGATTCCACGTTTTTTTGCATCTGCTGGATGTATCTCAACCCAGTTCTCTGGCCATCTCTGAGTTACATATGGACGTCGCTCAATATCATCGAATCCTGATTGCCAAATCTCATTTATGCGTCCATTGGTAAACCATAGCTCATCATTCTTAGGTGTTATCCATTCATGGTAATCAGAGAACAAATTCCATGGATGCTTTTGAAGGTTCATCTTACCGGTTTGAGTATTAAAATGAGTCATCTTCTTACCGACAACATTTGCACCCTTTGCTCCATTCGCAAGACCCATCATTTCTCTCTCTTCAACGGTCTGCTCAGTGTCATGTAGGCGCTTTGTACCTATTAACTCTTTAGTGTCATAGTTATAGAACACAGGACCCTGTATTCCATCAGTTCCAAACTCTCTCATCTTTTCATGCAGTGTCTTGCCCTCTTTGTGCGCCGCAACCTTTACCATATGGAATGCCTTGCGACCCTTTCTAGAAAATCTTGAAGCTTCCTCGGCAACATCGTTAGAATTATTCCAATCAAACCCATCAAAGCCCATCTTCTTAGCAAGCATAGAAATAATTTGCCAGTCTGGCTTAGCAGAACCGGGTGCATCATAGAACTTAGAGTATAAACGCAATCTTCGCTCTCCATTAGCTCGCATAAAGTTTTCTTCACCCCAAGTCGCGGCAGGAAAAACAATGTCGGCAAATCTTGCACCAATCGGATCACGCAAGTAAATGTCTTGATTAATAACAACCATGCCACCAGAATCTGCGCGGGCCTTAAGAGTGTCTATAATTTCTTGTTTGTCATAACCAGTAACTTGATTTGGATTATTAACAACAAGCTCATTAAACTTTTTATAAAGACCAGAAGTACCACACATCGCTTGAATCCAAGTTGTGCCAATAACGTGGGCAAATCGAGTATGCCCAGAATATAGCCATCTATCAGTATCTAGTGATCTACGTCGGCGACCTGGAACCTTCTCAGGTGACTTGTTGCGAGGGTATTTACCGCCCTTTTGTCCACCACGTTGGTGGCCACCAAATCTTCCAACTACACGCCCCTCTCTGCCACCGGCTCCTGTAATAATTGCTAGAGCACTTATAGCGTTAGTATTGCCAGTATTGTTTGACCAATAGAATCCTTTTTCGATTCCGTATGATGATTTAGGGTGCTTTCCGTCTATCGGCTTCGCTAACCATTCGGCAGCCTTATATAATTTCTCAACGTCAACTCCTGCTATTTGAGCAGCATACTCAGGTTCGTATTCCTTTTGTGCTAATACCCATTTTTTGTAATCTTCGAAGCCGTTTGTTTGGAATTTTCCCCATGTGGTTCTCCATTGCCAGGGTGTATTTCGCGTACCTTGACCAAAACCTGAGTTCGATTCCCATTTATTGTTTACCCATTTATCTATCCACTCAGAATCTTCCCAGCCATTCTCCATAATAATTTTTGCGATAGCTCCCAAAACTAAATTATCGGATCCTGGGTTAACGTCCAAATGCAACCCGCCTTTCTTATTAATATAAGCTACACCGGCTGTTTCTCTTGGGTTAAGTATAATAACCTTCATTCCTCTATCTATTGCTGGCTTAATATATTGAGTGAATAAAATAGTTTTGGTCTCGTAAGGATCTGTTCCACAAATCATAAGAGTATCGGCAGAACCCCAGTCCTCATAACTTGGCCCAAAATTATCAAAACCAGCGTCTCTAAAGCCTGGAGTTGAGGTTACATCTGAAGGCGTATCATGAAAGGTAAAGTTCGCTGTATTAATGTGTCGCATTGCATACTTTGTAATTGCATATGTGTTTTCAATATACTGGTAAGAAAATGTTTTAACACCATATGCATCAGCTCCATGTTTCTTGAGTACGTGCTTTCCAACTTCAGACGCTACATCCATAGCAAAGTCCCAAGGAACAGGCTGCAAAGTTCCACCTATTCTCATCATTGGGGCAGTTAATCTGTCACGTGTAGGGGTTTTTGGGTTGTAGCACTTTTGTGCAATAAGCCCTCCACGCATCGATGAGTCTCCAGACTTGTTTACGTGGTTAGTTTTCTTGTCAGGAGTGATCACTACGTTATGCGGTTTCCCATTATGCATAACCTCATTGTGCTGTGCAGGGGCTACCCAGTCTTGTAGTGGGTAAGATGGAAAATTAATCCCGAATGCATTTTCAGACGCTTTGGGCCCTCCGTCTGCCTTGTTTGTTGGCCAACGATATACTTTGTATCCACAGGCAACAATACAGTAGTCACATGCAGTTGTTAATACCTCTGCATTTTTAGGAGGTAGTGGGGCTTGATCTTCTGGCAAATAATAATTAGTACTCATTTTTTATTCTCCTTTACTATGCAGTTTTTGTATTAATTAAGTTTGTATTTCGGCCAAACATAAGCCCTAGTACGCCTACTGCATAAACATCATTGCCCTCTATCTCTAATAAAATTTGAGGTAATGATTCATATGCTTGTCCAGATACAATAATTCCATGACGGCGCAAATCAAATACAGATAAATGGAATGGGCATTGGCCCAGAGTTCTGTGCTCATCTGTTGCTTTATAGGTTGCTTGTAATGGACCGCCCTGATGAGTGCATCCTGCGCTAAAGGCTACAATATCCTTTTTATTGCCAACCCCTCCTCCACACTCAATTCCAGTTCTAACGATACCGCAAGTAGAACCAGTTAGTTCATCTGGGTAATTAAAAGTAACCATCTTGTTTTCTTTTAGGTCACTCAAATTAGCAATCTTCTTTCGAGGATACTCAACTATCTGAGCGTCAACATTGGCACTAGCTGTGCCAGGCAATAGTGACAAAGAAACTAATTGGGTTGCACCAATAACTGCTCCAGAAGAAAGTAGAAACCTTCTACGACTTATCATACATTTGTTACCGGTATGTTCTTGTTTAGTAGACAAGTTATCTTGC
>Ga0207990_1000995_pt1 | contig 15361 bp, 10 predicted proteins | sample ETNtaG_8_FD_185780 | JGI IMG/M metagenome (GOLD analysis project Ga0207990, IMG submission 185780) | Marine microbial and viral communities from oxygen minimum zone, Eastern Pacific Ocean - ETNP201406SV75 (SPAdes) (version 2) | ecosystem: Environmental > Aquatic > Marine > Oceanic ...
CCTCAACTGCTGGGGGAGTGCCACCGGAAATGGGCGGGAACTTCAAGGTGACCGGCAGCGGTTACTCGGCCGGCGGTATCTTTGCCGGTAAGGCGAACTGACAGGCGGGCGCTCCGCCAGACAACGCTTACTTTACCCGACGCCTTTCCACCCCATCCCAGTCCGGCCCCGGTGGAGCCTTTTGGAACTCTGTGATGCGCGCGCGGAATATCGTGAAGTAGCGCTTTACCAAATCGACCCCCAATTGCTCCAGTTGATCGATCCTGCCCAGTGCTGCTGTCCAGTCCCTCGCCCGGTATGCACACAGCATGTCATTCTGGGTTTGCTGTAGGCGCTCGAATGCATCCGACTGGGCAAGAGTTTCGTCACCGAGTAACGTGAAAATACGCACAGGTTCGGCCTTACCGGCTACCTGCACCAAATCTAATTCCAATGCAGCCATCTTCGGTGCCATTGTGAATGTTTCCTCGCTGATCAGCGCGCTCACACCGTAGGCTTTAGATTGGCCCTCAAGGCGGGAGGCGAGGTTCACGCTGTCACCAAGAATCGAATAGTCGAACCGCTGCTCAGACCCGAGGTTGCCCACCAATGCTGCGCCGGTATTCATGCCGATACCGATTTTCAGGTTGTCAGGCGAACGCCCCGCAGATGCCGCCTCGCTGGCAAGTTCGTCGTTAAGCTGATCGAGCGCTTTCAGCATGGCGAGGGTCGCCCGACAGGCCTGCGTGGCATGATTTGGCACGTCTACCGGTGCGTTCCAAAATGCCATGATGCAATCGCCCATGTACTTGTCGATGGTACCGTGTTGGTCGAGAATCGCCTGAGTCAGGGGTGTCAGGAAACGGTTGATCAGGCGGGTTAATTCCTCTGGTCCATATCGCTCCGAGATCGAAGTGAACTCGCGGATATCACAAAAGAGAATAGTCAGTTTACGGGTCTCTCCACCTAGGTGTAACCGTTCAGGTTCATTGGCGAGTTGTTCGACCAGTGCGGGAGAAAGGTAGCGGCTGAAGGCGCCACGCACCTCGCGCCTTTCTCTCTCACTGCCAAGATAGATTCGTAGTGACTGAGTGAGATACACCAGCACGATGACCAGGCTGAAGTAAAGCGGGTCAACCAGCGCGTTGTAGCGTGAGAACAGAGTCCATGAGCCTCCTACGACCGCCAGTATGGCGGCCAGCGCGATGAGGGCGCACCATAATGCGCCCCAGCGTGGCAACAACCAGATGAGTAGCAGTCCCAGAGTGAAAGACAGAATGATCTCTGCGCCATTGGCCCAGTCCGGTTGGAATAGAAAATCCTGGCTGACGAGTGTTTCCAGGATTTGTCCGCGTATCGCCAACGCTGAGGCCGTACCCGCTATCGGTGTGGGTTGATACCGGGAAAGGCCGGCACCAGTCGAGCCCAGCAATACGATTTGACCAGCCAGGGCTTGCGGGTCTGCTACGCCGGCCAGTAGTTGCCATGCAGCCACGGGTTGCGTGAGTTCTCTGGTGTAACGAATCCACACCCTGCCTGCACGATCGGTAGGCACATCCAGTGCGCCAATGCGTACGCCTACAATCCCGCCCCCGGTTCCAAAAGAAACCTCCCCGCTGGCATTGGTTGACTTGATGATATAGGTCGATGCTCCCTGGGCAAGGCGTAACGCTTCAGCGTCAATGGATGGGAACACCTTGCCCCCGACCGTGACAAAGAGCGGTGCACGGCGCACCACGCCGTCGCTGTCCGGCACGAGGCTGAGTGCGCCGTAACCAGCAGCGTTTGCAGTCAGTGCTGGGAGTGCGGCTATGTTCCCGGTGTAGGGCAGTAGAAATGGATTCGGTGGATCGCCTGCCTGCACTAGACCTGCCTTTAGTTGAGGGACGTTGCCACGGCCCTCCTGTGTCAACGCAAAACCGAGCACACTATTTGATCGGGCTAGCGCCGTCGCCAGCACATCGTCGTGACTCGGTTGACCGGAGAGAGTCGCCCGGGCAGCGTCATACTCGGATCGTTCGGGCAGTAGCCTGGCGATCTCAGGGGGCGAGAGCCGATCGGGTTCAGACAACAGAATGTCAAGCACCAGTGCAGCGGCGCCAGCCTTGGTTGCCAGATCGATCAGTCGTGCCAATTGATCGCGGGGCCAGGGCCATTGCCCCAGCCTCCGCAGGCTCTCCTCGTCGATATCCAGCAACCGTACCGGTAAAGCCGTCTGTTCCCTGGGTTTTACAACCTGGTACTGGTCAAATACGGCCAGGCGGAGTTGAGCCACCAGTGGCGGCTCGATGATCCTCACCAGAAGAGCCCCCAACAGAAGAACAGCCGGTACCAGCGTAGTCAGTCGACTCAGCTTTAGCACCTGGTTATTGCGCTTGTTCCTCCTGGGAAAAAAGTTTTTCAAGAGAAATCTCGTCGGGTGCAACAGACGCTGGCCCGTCCTGCGGGCGTGTTTCTGGTTAAATCGGGCGTCGTCATGGCGCTTTTAAGAAAAGAGTTAACCGGGGCCTAATTACTGAGACAGCTATAGCAGTTTAACTGTAGCAGATTTGCCTAGCGCGGTCCGTGGATGAGATTACCCGCCCACAGCGGGCCATATTGACAACCAGTGGTTGTACGTCCTCCACGGTTGTTTGCTATTCTTATTTATCCAACTAGGCTTTGGTTCTGTGGCGTTGTTGAGTTACGGGGTGGCACGGGCGGCCCGCCCGGACAGCGTCGAGGTAAGAGTAATGAAGAAAGTGCTGTATATGCTCGGTGAATTTACCGATCAGGACATGGACTGGTTGATCGAGGTTGGTCAGCGAGATCATGTGCCTGAAGGGGAAGTGCTGATCCGCGAGGGTGAGCTGGTCGAGAATATTTTCTTTGTATTGCAGGGGCATTTCGTAGTTTCTGTCCGCGAAATGGAGGAAATCGCTCGGATCGGAGACGGGGAGATCATCGGTGAGTTATCGTTCCTGGATTCACGCCCACCCAATGCGACGGTCACCGCGCAGGAAGATTCCGTGGTCATGGTGGTGCCCAAATCACGGATCGACGGCCGCCTCCGTACCGACACGGCCTTTTCTAGCCGTTTCTACCGCGGACTCGGCCTGCTGTTAGCCGACCGATTACGGGATTCGGTGAGTCAGTTCGCCTACGGAAATCAGCAGGGCCTGAGCAGTGGAGAGGATTCCCGGGAATTGTCGCCGGAGTTGCTCGACCAGCTGGATCTCTCGGCCCGCCAGTTCGAACGGATTCGGCGGCGGCTGCTCGATTAACCTAGTACGGTATTGTTGCGCTGGCCCTATGGAACTGTTTCGCAAAACGGCATTAGAGAGGTTGCGCTCACCCGAGCAACTCGATGAGCCGCTCAGAGTCGTACGCCGCAAGGAGTCGGTCGCACTTCTGACCTTGGCCTTTCTGGTCGTGGCCGCGTTGTTGTGGAGCCTATTCGGCAGTGTGCCCGAGAACGGCCAGGGCCGGGCGGTACTCGTCACACCGGGTGCTGTGCGCACGTTGCAGAGCCCGAGCGCGGGCCGCCTGGTCAAGTGGCTGGCGCAGGTCGGCGAGGTTGTAGCGGCGGGGGCGCCCGTGGCTGTCCTCGACCAGCCAGAGATTCGCAGGAAACTCTCCGATGGACAGGCTGCGCGCCAGGAGTGGGAGGCCCGCAGCCGAGACATGCAGGCTCTGCGGCGTCGGCACTTGGCGCTGTTATTGCAGGCAATCGAAAGTGAGCGGACCGTGATTCTCGGCACGATTGAATACCTGCAGCGCTATACCGGTGAGGCGGAGGTATTCCTTAAGGAGATGGCTGTGCAGAGCCGGCAGTTGCTGGATGTGCAGAGAGACAATCTCCACGATGCCCGGCGGGCACGGGTGGTACTCAATGAGGCGTTGGGCAAGAGACACGGCAGTTTCGCGCAACTGGAAGAGAAAGGCCTGGTTTCAAAGAACAACCTGGAGGATGCCCGGCGCCGGGCGGACGAAGGGGAGATCAAACTGCGCGATATCGATGTCCGGATTCGCCAGCTCGGAGTTCAGGATACGGAAGCGGCAAAGAGTAATCTGGATGCAAGCAACGCCCTGTCGGCGCGGCATCACGAGCTGGCCCAACTTGAGTTGCGACTGCGGGAGCTCGACAACCGCAGCGCACGGTTGCGTAAGGATGACCGCGAGGCGGAGCTCGGGGACAGGAATACCCTGCAGCAAATCACCAGAGAGCTTGCCGGTTACGAGAGACAGTTGGAGCAGGACCGGGTGATCCGGGCCAAGCAGGGTGGCAAGATCCTGGAGATTGCCGCTGTCCCTGGCAGTCGGGTGGAGATTGGCGCGCAGATAGCCCAACTGGATGTATCTTCGGGCACTGAAGAACTGGCAGCCCTCGGTTATTTCTCCGATGCCGCCGGCCGCAGGCTTCGCCCTGGCATGCGGGTACGGATATCACCGGCGCCATTTCCCAAGGAACGCTACGGCAGCATCATCGGACACGTGGCGTCGGTGGCGTCATTTCCCGTGTCACCTACAGCGGTGGCAAACAGTATCGGCAACCAGCAGATGGCTCAGGAGTTGACGGGTGAGGGTCATATCATCGAGGCTCGAATTGTGCTGGCTCGCAGCGATGTTGGCACCAGTGGCTACCAGTGGACATCGGAGCGCGGACCCGATGCGGTACTCCAGCCCGGCACCACGGCGACCGTCTGGGTAACCTACCGGCGCCAGCAGCCGTTGGCGCGCTTCATTGCTCGTTACGGCCTGGGCGTGGACCGCCCGGCGGGGGGCTAAGGACTGGCATGAAGCGTATAAAGACGCCGCTATTGCTCCAGCTCGAAATTACCGAGTGTGGCGCCGCCAGCCTAGGGATCATCCTGGAGTATCTTGGCAAGGTTGTTCCGCTGACTGAGCTACGAGCGGCGTGTGGCGTATCCAGAGACGGCGTTAAGGCTTCAAACATCGTCAAGGCGGCCCGCGGTTACGGCCTCAAGGCAAAAGGGCTCAAGGTACCCCTGGAAGATATTCCCGATTTATCCTGCCCTTTCGTTGTGTTCTGGGAGTTCAACCATTTCCTGGTCGTCGAGGGGCTGGATCGGGCCAAGGACATCGTCTACCTCAACGACCCGGCACATGGACATCGCAAGGTGACTTTCACCGAGTTCGACGAGGGTTACACCGGCGTGGTCCTAGTTTTCGAGCCCACGGATAACTTCAGCAAGGGTGGCCGCCGGCCAAGCTTGCTGCGGGCCGTGAAGAAGCGCATCGAACGGTCGGGTACGGCCATTCCTCACTTGCTCGCTGCCGGGTTGCTGCTGACCATTCCCGGCCTGGTGTTGCCAGCGTTCACTCAGGTGTTCCTGGACCAGGTTCTCGGTGAGCAGCGCATAGACTGGTTGTTGCCCCTGGTCCTGGCGCTTGGTGGCACCGTCCTTTTCAAATTGCTGGCTGAGGCGACCAAGTTTGTTTTTCTACGTCGGTTGCGGATGCACCTCGCCATATCGATGGCCAGCCAGTTTTTCTGGCATTTGCTCAGGCTGCCGGCAGGTTTCTATGCCCAGCGCTATACGGGCGAGATCGCTTCTCGGCAGGGACTCAACGACGGCCTCGCCGAGACCTTGTCGGGCCGCATTGCCGACACAGTGCTCAGCATAGTGATGATGGTTCTCTACCTCATGTTGCTGCTGTACTACAACTGGATACTGACCTTGATCGGCGTAGTCTTTGCTGGCATCAGTTTTCTCGCCCTGCGTTTGCTAAGGACCAAGAGAGTGGATGCCAATCTGAGACTGATGCAGGACTTCGGTAAGGTCAGTGGCGATTCGATCGCGGCGTTGCAGTCCATGGAAACCATCAAGGCGGCCGGCCAAGAAAACAGTTTCTTCCACCGCTGGTCAGGCCGTTACACCAAGGCGGTCAACAGCATGCAGGACCTGCAACTCTCTACCCAGACGCTGGGCATGTTGCCACTGCTGCTGAATTCACTGAACACTATGATCATTTACCTGCTCGGTGGTCTCGCCGTTATGGACGGCCAGATGTCTATCGGAACGTTGATTGCGTTTACCGCCCTGATGGCCAGTTTCCAGGCGCCGGTAGGCGCCCTGGTCAGCCTCGGCGCCGAGATTCAGGAGCTTGAGGGTGACCTGCGGCGGTTGGATGATGTGCTGGACGCTTCACTGGATGTAGAGGCGCCGAGCGGCTTCGAGCAGGAGCCTGAGGAAGCGCAGGACCGTTGGCCACTTACGCTCAAAGGCGCGGTCACCGTCGACAACGTCAACTTTGGTTACAGCCCACTCGAGCCACCGTTGTTCGACGGTATTTCCGTTCAGGTCGGCGCCGGTAACACGCTAGCTCTGGTTGGGGGCAGCGGTTCCGGCAAGACCACCCTGGCTCATCTTGTGTGTGGGCTGTATCAGCCCTGGTCGGGTCGCGTGCTTTTTGATGGAACCTGTCGAAACGAAATCCCGAGATCGATCATGGTGGGGTCGCTCGCTGTGGTGAGCCAGGAGATCTTTCTGTTCGAGGGCACTGTTCGAGAGAACCTGACACTGTGGGACTCGACGTTGCCAGAGGACACACTGGTTCGGGCCTGCGTCGATGCGGAAATTCTGGATACGGTTATGGCGTTGCCGGGTGGCCTGGATGGGCACCTGATCGAGGGCGGCGCCAACCTGTCTGGCGGGCAGCGCCAGCGCTTGGAGATCGCCCGCGCGCTGGTGCGCAATCCCAGTGTTTTGGTACTGGACGAGGCAACCAGTGCGCTGGACGCGGAAACCGAACACCTGATAGCCGAGCGGTTACGGGCCCGTGGGTGCACCACGATCATCGTGGCGCATCGCCTCAGTACCATTCGTGATAGTGATGAGATCATCGTTTTGGACGGTGGCCGCATTGCCGAGCGTGGTAGCCATGACGAGTTGTGGGAAAAGCAGGGGCACTACGCTGGATTGCTGCAGGCCGACGAAGGGGTGACAAAGGCTGCCTGATGGAAGATCGCTCACCACTATTCGCTATTGAGGGTCGGTCGCATACCCTGCGCCGCAACCAGCCGATTGTCGCAGATGTTTCTGGGTCAATCTGGGTAGTCATCCGGGGCACACTTGAGGTGTTCAGCACCCGCTTCGAAAACGGAGATCCCGCTGGCCATCGACGACACTTGTTTCGCTTGACGGCCGGTCGCGCGTTGCTCGGATATCCCCCCGAACCAGCCACTGGCAATTGCGGGCTGCTGGCGGTGGCTGCCGCCCAGGTCGAGGTGGTCGAGGCGCAGGTTGAGGTCTTGGCCCGGTCGGCATCGGACGAGGCACTGGAACTGGTGGCGGGGTGGGCGGATCAGGTGGGTCAGCACCTGACCTTCGATACCACAGCGGGCCCGGTGGTGGGTCAGGCAATGCCGGGTGTGGTGGAGTTGCCCCCGGCCGAGGCTGTGGCCGGTGTCCTGGGCGCAGGTCATTGCTTCAGGGTGCTGGAGGGGCAGGTTGGCCTGGGCGACCTGGGTGATCCGTTCCGGCCGGATCATGGCTGGGTTCTCTGGCCGACCCAGTTGGCTCTGCGCGCGAGCGCGGAAGCGGCCCGGATCGAAGTGGCAGCGTTGTCCGCGCTGTTGCCAGAGGCGGGGACTCTGACGCGGGCAATTGCGGGGTTGCAGGGCTTTTTTAACCGCTGCCTGGCGAACCAACAGGCGCAGGAAGAGCAATCGGAACTTGAGCGGCGGGCCAAGGCACGAGCGTTGGAGCGGGAACAGACCGCAGCGGCCTTGTCAGGTCTCGCTGGGGTGCTCAATCCGCAGGAGGACTTCGAGGTACGCGAATCGGACCTGCTGACGGTACTTGGCATGATCGGCAAGCACATCGGAGTGGCGATCTGCCCACCCGCGTCCTCCGAGGATCCCGAGCGGGCACAGCATGCATTGGATGCCATTGCTCGGGCATCGCACTTGCGTTGGCGGGAGGTCGCGTTGACGCCGGACTGGGAAAAGTGGGATGCGGGCCCGGTTTTGGGTTTCCTGGGGGCCGAGGAGCGAGTACCGGTGGCGCTGTTCCCGGGCCCTAACAGTTACGAGGTGGTCTATCCCGACGGTACCCGGGCCCGCCTCGATAGCGACGTCAAAGAACGGTTATGCCCGGGCGCCTACATGATTTACCGACCTTTGCCGCAGAAGGTCAGGAACATTTTCGGGCTGATGTTTTTTACCGCGCGGGGCCAGCTCCGGGACGCCGCACTCATCATCCTGGCAGGAACTGCAGCGACGTTACTGGGCATGCTGGTTCCATGGACTATTGGAGTGTTGTTCGATACAGCCATTCCGGAGGCAGACCGGAGAATGCTCTACGAGATCGCCCTGCTGTTGCTGGTGGCGGCTGTTGCAGGAACGGTGTTCACCCTGGTACAGGCGCTGACCTCAATCAGGCTCGGGATGCGCCGGGAGATCGTCTGCCAGGCAGCCACCTGGGACCGGGTGCTGCAGTTAAGGCCGGCTTTTTTCCGGTCTTTTTCCAGCGGTGATTTGCAGACCAGAGTGGATGCAGTCAGTGATATCAACCGGGAACTGGGGGCCGCGACCCTGCGGCCGCTGGTATCCGGCCTGTTGGCGCTGCTTAACTTCGGCCTACTGTGGCACTACAGTCCGGAGCTCGCCATGATCGCCTTCTGGATAGGAGCCCTGGTCATGGCTTTGACCATCGGCAGCAGTTACGTTATCCAGCGCCTGTCCTACCGGCTCATCGAAATGGCCGGTGCTTTTCACGGTATGGTGATCGAACTGATCGGCAGCGTTTCGAAACTGCGCCTGACCGGCAGTGAGTACCGGGCGTTTTGTCACTGGGCATCCCGCTATACGCCGCAATTGAAGCTGGAACTGACCATAGACCGGCTCTCGGATGCTGTGGCGCTCTTTCATCTCGCGCTTTCGCCGGTCGCTACTGGATTGTTGTTCTGGAAAGCAACGAATCTTCTGATCGGCGGTGCCACCGGCGCCAGCGGTGCCATCACCATGGGCACCTTCATCGCTTTCAGCGCGGCGTTTGGTCTTTACCTGTCGGGCTGGTCGGCGATCAGCAGTACCATCGTCAGCATCATCGATACGCTGGTTAAGGCCAAGCGGGTTAAGCCGATCCTGGAAGGCGAGCTTGAGGTCGGGCAGGACGCGGTCGACCCCGGGCGCTTGAGCGGGCGCATCGCCCTTGATGGTGTGACCTTCCGCTATCGGGAAAATGGCCCGGTCATACTCGACGATATCAACCTAGAGATCGAGCCCGGTGAGCTCGTTGCCATTGTTGGTCCTTCTGGATCGGGCAAGTCGACCCTGTTGCGTTTGTTACTGGGGTTCGAGCACGCCGAGTCGGGCCGTGTATTGTATGACGGCAAAGATCTGGTGGGATTAGATGTCAACGCGGTGCGTCGCCAGATCGGAACTGTTCTACAAAATGGTCGCCTGACTTCGGGCAGCGTGTTCGAGAACATTGCCAACCATCGACAGGTGTCGCATGCGGAAGCATGGGAAGCTGCGGCAGACGCAGGCCTCGCCGACGACTTGGAAGAAATGCCGATGGGAATTCACACCCAGGTCGCGGAAGGCGGAGCTAATCTTTCTGGTGGCCAGCGGCAACGACTGCTGATCGCCCGGGCGTTGGTGGGTCGGCCGAAGATGGTGTTTTTCGATGAGGCGACCAGTGCCCTCGACAATCGCACCCAGGCGGTGGTGACCAAGGCGCTGGATCGGCGTCGTGTGGCCCGCCTGGTGATCGCCCATCGCCTGAGTACCATTCGCAACGCCGACCGGCTGTACGTACTGGATGGTGGCAGGATCGTGCAACAGGGATCGTTCGACCATCTGAGCGTCGAAGTTGGCGTTTTTCGGGACATTATTAGCCGGCAACTGGCATGACAGCTGAAATATCAATCTGGTCGATGGCAGCAAACCCGCAGGCAATCTCGTGAGCAATACCGCTGACAAACTACTGTTGCCTACCACGCCGGAAGCCGTTGGCGACCTGCTGCCGGTCGTGCGAGTACGGGGAACGCTGGCCGTCGCTGTACTGGGCGCCGTGCTTATCGCTGGGCTCCTCTATCTTGTTCTGGGCAGGTTACCCATCACCGTCACTGGTCATGCGGTTATCGTCGTCCGTCATGCCGTCATGCCGCTAGAGTCCAGCGCGGCTGGCCGGGTTGAGCGCTGGCTGGTGAAGCCGGGCGACCGAGTAGAGCAGAATCAGCCAGTGGCCGTTGTCGGCCAGCCGCTGCTGGAAAAGGAAATCGAGGCACTGCAACAGGAACTTGCCGAGTTAAAGGCATCCCAGCAGGCGGCCCGTGCACTCTTCAAAGAGACTGCCTTACTGGAGCGCAATACCTTAACCAATAAGACCAGTGCTATTACTGACCGGATTGCGGTCACGGAGCAGGAACTGATCGAGTTTCAGCAACTGACTGCTGCAGCGATCGAGCAGGAGAATGAATACTTTCAGGAGCGAGAGCAGGAACTGCTACAGCTCAAGGCGCTTGAAACCCGCCAGGCGGCAGAGTTGGTACAAAGGCTGGAGCGGGCACAGCGGTTGCGGGAGAAGGAACTGATTACTGAGGAACAGTTGTTCGCCGCCAGGGAGGCAGTCACTGATCAAAGGGTGGTACTGGCCAGGGTCGACGTCCGGAGGTTGGAATTGAACCGGGCTCGCCTGACTGCCGCAGAAAATAACCTTAAAGCGCTGAAAGAGACCCGTGAGCGCGAACAGGCAGCTGCTGCGTTGCGCCAGGACCTGTTGGAGGCGCTTGCCGATGCCGCTCGCCTTGATCGTGACGTGGCGGATTCAGAGCACCAGGATCGACTGGAGCGCACCCGCTTACAGCGCCGTATTATCGGACGCAAGCAGACTCTACAAGAGAACCGTGAAATTCGCAGCCCGCTGGCAGGGCAGATGCTCGAATTAATGGTGGCTGCTGGATCAGTCGTTGGCCCAGGCAGCCGAATGGGTACCCTCGACACCCGCAAGAAATCAGACCGCTTCGAGGTCGTCGCCTATTTTCCCATTGGCGCGGGTAAGAAGATTGTGCCGGGCATGTTGATGGAGCTGTCACCCACTGTGGCCGGTGCCGTGAGCTTAACCGGGGAGGGTGGGGCGCAGCCGGTTACCGGACCGTCACTGACTTACCGGAAACTGTTAGCCCGAGTGGATTCGACATCGCAATTGCCCATCAGCCCGACCGCGGCGGCGTTGACTGTGGGCAGCGAGGCAATTACCGCCGGACTGATGGGTGCCGGCAGTAGGGTAGAAGTCATTGCCCAGTTGCAGCCTGATCTGGATCATCCAAGCGGTTATGTCTGGGCCGGTGGCGGTACGGAGTTCGACGTGGCTGCCGGCACTACGCTTTTCGCTCGAACGGTAATCAAGCAGCGGCCACCCTTGTCCTTCGTGGTGCCGGCCCTTAAAGAATGGCCGGGATTCAACTGACTGAGCGATTGCGGCGTTTGGGTGGACACGAGGGATCGGCGTTGGTCCAGTCGCTTGATACAACCAGCCTGGCACAGCTGTATGATATAGATATCAGGCTGGAGACTCCGTGCGCTCACTCGCGAAGGACAACGGAATGAAGACCCATTTCGATTCCCTGAAATGCCTGCTGCTGCTGTCTATTTTCACGCTCGGCGGATGGTCCGGAACCAGTATCGCCGACAAGGTTACGCTTGATTCTGGCGGTCACAAACTGAAGGGCACGCTGTGTCGACCTGGTGGCACCGGTCCTTTCCCTGCCGTGGTCTACCATCATGGTGGTGGGGGTAATGCCATTGGTGGATCGCCCGAGGACACTTGCCGTGCTTTGGCCAAAGCCGGATTCATCGGCTTGTCTTTGATCCGCCGATCGACCAAACCTTTGCAAGGTCACCTGGAAGATGCCGAGGTAGCCGTCGACTACATCAAGCAACGAGACGAAGTTGATTCTGGCCGAATTGGCGTGATCGGTTTCTCGCGCGGCGGGTTGCTGGCCTGGCAGCAAGCGGCTCGGCGCAATGACCTGGCGGCGTTGGTGATAATGGGTGTAGCTGTAAACCGCCAACTGAACTTTGCAGATGCCGGAAACATCGCGGCTCCGGTACTGTTGCTGGTATCAAAGAACGATACCGGTTCCCGCTACACCAAGGGCAGGAATACCTTGAAATTTACCCGGCGCGTTGCCGATGCGCTGAAACAGGCTGGCCGGGATATTGAGTTTATCGTCTATCCGTCCTTTCGAAACGACGGCCATACACTGTTCTTTGAGGTGCGATCCGAATACTGGAAGGATGTGACCAGGTTCTTAAAAAGTCACCTCTAAGCTCTATTTGAGATTTGGCTGATCCGGGTACTGTCACTCAAGACGTCACCCCGAGCCGCCTATAATCAGGTAGAAGGTCACAGACCCAACAGATATCGATGGGTTCGCCTGTGCTTGGAGTGGGATTCGGGTAGCAAGGCGCTAGATTGGATAGGCCGGAGCCATCTTCAGCCTGCAAGTCGATCCAGTGTAGAAGTAATTACTCCGGCTCCGTCGCTTGCCGCCATTTGCGGCAGCGTCAGTATAGCCAGTCCTAGCAGCAGCCCAGGGCTGGCCGGGCAGGGTCGCATAGTGAGCGCCCGTTGCAGGTTTTCGGCCGCCTTCAGGGTTACCTCTACTACTGCTATTGCCTCGGCCCGCGAAAGCCCCTGTAGATATTCCCAGGCTCTGGCACCTTGGGGAATGCGGGCCTTGTTGTCGATGCCCATACAGCGCTGGAAAAGGACTGCAGAAAAAGCGCCCAGGGATGCGGTGAACCCTATGCAGTCCGCTATCAGTTCATCGAGCATGTTCGAGCGCATCTGGCCGTAAATTCGCTTGGTGGCGTAGTGGGTGAATTCGTGTTCGATCCGCAATTTGCCGGAAGCAGCCAGCCAGGCGGCCACGTCGGACATGCCCGGTGCGTCGCTATAGCCAACGCTACCGTAGGGGGCCTGGTGGAGCAGCACCACGCGATCGCGGATTGTGTCTGGCTCTTCTTTCGCCACCCGTTGTAATGCTGTTCCCCAGTGTTCACCGGGAACCCTGAAAACCAGGCCTTTGTTCCAAAGATCATGCAGCAGGTTAACCCGGTCCCAGTTGTTGATGCCGCCGATACACTTGGCGTGCACGCCCTCGGGTATTGTGGTGGGCTCACAGCGGTTACCTATGGCATTCACCAGTCGCACAAAATCTTCGCGGTGCGTTGTCCCCAGTACTGGCAGCGCACCGGCGAAATGGCTGTGGATCTCGAGGGTGAGCAAGTCTGGACGCTCCAGCACGAGGCGGCCATCAAAATCCGTCGTGGAAAAAGGGGCGCCCTTTCTCATCACTGCAGCGTATGCCGCACTCGTAGAGATCCCTGGGTGTTGGGGGATGCAAAGTTGTGGCAGTTTTTCCTGGAGAGTCGCGAAGATGTCACGGCCGCGGCTCATTTTCAGGTATTCGCGCCAGCGGCCGACGTGCGGCTCCTCAGGCAGGGGTAAATCCGCTAACGAAACAACTGGTGTCGTGAAGCCCTGGAAATACCGCTCTAAGTCTTGTGAGTATTTCATTGCGAGGGGGTATTCAATCAGAAACCCCGTGGCACGCTTTTTGTTCTACCTGTTCCAGTAAGAAAAGTTCTCGCCAACGAAAGTTTTAGGTCTTTTCTGTAGATGCTGAACTAAGAGATTTCAAGACCTTCGCATTCTCACTAACTCGCTGTTGACGCTTAGCGGCATTGCGCCTATTCACGGGCCTGATCTTGTTCATAACTTTCCCTTTTTTTACTCTCTGACCCATACGTTACTCCTAATAGAGGTTTTCTTTAGAAATCGGATTCTATCGAAAATCCTTTAGCCTATCGAGTCTTTCCAATCGCTAGCTACCGTACGTTACTGGTTCACGTGATCATCTGATGAAGCTAATCTTATGACCCACTAGAACACTCGTGATTCTTGCCAGCTGATCTACTGCCTGGCGCCGCGTTTCAGCCGAATACCAGCAGCAGATCCTTGACCTCTATCTGCTGGCCAGGAGCTACCTTTACGGCGTCAACCGTGCCGTCCCGCTCGGCACGTACGCTGGTCTGCATCTTCATCGCTTCGATAATCATCAGTACATCGCTGTTCTTCACCGGATCGCCAGACGCCACATTGATCTGTACGATCAGCCCTGGCATGGGAGCGCCGACCTGACTGTCATCCGCCGGGTCGGCCTTGGGTTGCACTACGCGGCTGACCTCGTGGGTGCGGTCGGCCACTTTAATCTGGCGCGGCTGGCCATTGACCTGGAAGAATACCGTGCGCAAGCCATCGTCGTGGTGCTCGTTCAGACCCAGGAAACGGATAATCTGGGTGTTGCCCGGTTCCAGCTCAATACTGATCTCTTGGCCGGATTCCATGCCGTAGAAAAATGCCCGGGTCGGCACCACCGTCATGTCGCCGTACTGGCGCCGTGCCTTGGCGTAATCGGTGAATACCTGCGGGTACATCAGGTAAGACGCGAGTTCATTGTCCGATAACTGACGCTCAATACGATGCTCGGCCGTCGCCCGTGCGTCATCGAGGTCGGCCGGCGGCAGGGTTGCACCGGGCCGCTCAGTCAGCGGCGTCTGGGCGCCGAGGATTTTCTGCTGCAGGGCGCTGGGAAAACCCCCATGGGGCTGACCGATGTCACCGCGAAACAATGAGATCACGGATTCCGGAAAGGCCACCGGATAGTCCGGGTCCTCGACGTTCTCCCGGGTCAGGCCATTGGTGACCATCATCAGCGCCATGTCGCCCACCACTTTCGAGGTGGGAGTGACCTTGATGACATCGCCGAAAAGATCGTTGACCTGCGCATAGGTACTCGCCACCTCGGGCCAGCGTTCAGCCAGCCCCAGCGAACGGGCCTGTTCCCGCAGGTTGGTGTACTGCCCACCGGGCATACCGTGGACATAGACCTCTGAGGCGCCAGAACGTTCCTCACCCTCGAAAGCGGCATAGTTTTCGCGCACCGCCTCCCAGTAACGTGACAGTTCGCGAATGGCATTGGCATCCAGACCGGTATCGCGCGGGCCGTGACGCAGTGCCTCGACAATGGATCCCAGGTTAGGCTGTGAGGTCACGTCGCGAGTTGGTTGGTAAAGAATGGAACACCACTTTTTGAGGGCAGCAAACTGCTCCGTCATACCAGTATTCAGATGACCGAGCAGTACGCTCATTTGGCACCCGATCACCTGCATGATGCGGTAGATAATCTTGGATTTTCATCCCAATTTCATCTCACCGAAAACCCTCAACAGGCAGTGGTCTCCCGGAATGGCGGAAATACAGGGATAAATGGTGGGCGCGACTGGGATTGAACCAGTGACCCCTGCCGTGTGAAGGCAGTGCTCTCCCGCTGAGCTACGCGCCCCGAAGGGAAAAGACGCTGA
>Ga0207990_1000998_pt1 | contig 15348 bp, 16 predicted proteins | sample ETNtaG_8_FD_185780 | JGI IMG/M metagenome (GOLD analysis project Ga0207990, IMG submission 185780) | Marine microbial and viral communities from oxygen minimum zone, Eastern Pacific Ocean - ETNP201406SV75 (SPAdes) (version 2) | ecosystem: Environmental > Aquatic > Marine > Oceanic ...
ATTAGCAGGTGGTTATTTAGGTAACGTAGGTCCCCAAGTGACTCATGGGACTGAATTTACTGAAAATAGATGGGATAAATATATTACCTGTGTTGGCTCAATTAATAACGAGTTATAAGTAATTAATAAGTATTGGTCGGGACGAGAGGATTTGAACCTCTGACCACTTGACCCCCAGTCAAGTGCGCTACCAGACTGCGCTACGCCCCGAAATAGAATATTCTAAATATAGTAAAAAAAACTATTTATCTGAATTTTCCATACAGATAGCCAGCAATAATAGCGACCACAGAGAAAGGTATCGACCTAATTGCCCAAAAAATTAACGTGTCTAGACTTGGACCAGCTGCAAATGGCTGAATATAGAATGAAGTAGATACAAACAAAGCCCATGCAAGAAATACTCTTGCGTAGTATACCTCTTTAGCGCCTGAATCTGTTTTTGGCTTTATAATTCTAAATAAAAGATAGCCAAAACCTACCGCGACCAAGGCAGCTATAAAATTAATCATCTTTCAACTCCATAAAATAAATATTTTACCTACCAAAATATGGCTATTAAGCCATTTAATTCAAGCTACATATAGGACACTTTGTATCTTTAACAATTTTAACTTTTCTGAAGCTAAGATCTAAAGCATCTACTAGAAGTAATGTACCGCATAACTGATCACCTAAATCTAATAAAACTTTTATAGCTTGAAGCGCTTGAATTGTCCCAACTAGTCCAGCTACCGGTGCTAAAACACCATTCTGAACACAGCTCTCATTTTCATTTCCTTCTTCACTATAAAGGCACCGATAACAAGGCTGATCTTTCTTGTAGCCTTTAAAAACTGAAATTTGGCCTTCAAGTCGGATAACGGCAGCAGAGACAAGTGGTTTTTTAAATTCTACGCAGGCCTTATTAATTTCAAAGCGACTCTCAAAGTTATCAGTACCGTCCAAGACGATATCTACATCCTTTATTAAGGATGAAAGATTATCAGTATGAACAATCTCATTTGCAATCGTTACTTTAATATTTGGATTAATCTCGAGCATTTTAGCTTTTGCAGAATTAACCTTGTCATCCCCTATATCAGAAGTCCCATGAATAATCTGGCGCTGAAGATTTGATAGCTCCACCTGATCAAAGTCAGCGATTATTATATGGCCAACGCCTGAAGCTGCCAAATACAATGCTGTTGGTGATCCCAAACCACCCATACCGATAATAAGCATTGTAGAATCCATAATTTTCTGTTGACCCTCAATTTCAATCTGAGGCAACATAACTTGCTTAGAGTATCTTAGTAATTCTTGATCGTTCATTTGGCTATTTATTTAAAGTATTTATTAATTTTTGGCAGGATAACCAGTTGACAGTAGGACTGATTAGGGTTGTTATTATAGTAATTTTGATGATAACTCTCTGCAGAATAAAAAACATCTAGCTCGGTAATTTCAGTCACCGCATCTTTTATCTTAGCTATCAGTGATGTTGCAATTTGTCTTTGCGACTCGTCAGTATAAAAAACAGCAGATCGATACTGAGTTCCTTTATCCGCACCCTGCTGATTAAGGCTTGTTGGGTCATGTGTCGCAACAAAAACCTCTAACAATTCAGAATATGAAATTTGTTGCTCATCATAGTCAACTTTTAAAACCTCTGCGTGATTACTTTGACCACCACATATCTCTTCATAAGAAGGGTTCTGAGTTAATCCATTGCAGTAGCCATTGGTCAACTCTTTAACGCCATTAACGCGCTGAAAAATTGCTTCTACACACCAAAAACATCCACCGGCAAGATATGCTGTTTGCATGTATTATTGTAAATAATTAAAAGGATGATAGTATATCTTATGATAGCAAAAGAAGTAATAAATGAGCTGAAAATCTTAGCTACCGAAGATCGTCGAAAATCAAATGAGTGGTTTTTTAAAACTAACAAAGGCGAATATGGCTATGGAGATATTTTTCTTGGCGTAAGAATGCCAGATATTCGCAAAGTTGCCAAAAAATTTAGCTCTAAAATTGCTTTAAAAGAACTTACAGAGTTAATTCAAAGTCCAATCCATGAAGTTCGGCTATGCGCACTAATTATTTTGGTCAATCAATATAAAAAAGGTAACTTTAGTAAAATCTTTGAGTACTATATAAGGCAGATAAATTTTATTAATAATTGGGATTTAGTGGACTCAAGTGCACCGTATATTGTAGGAGACTATCTTTATAATAATCCAGACCAAAGGTCAATTTTATTTGAATTTGTTCATTCAGAAAATCTCTGGGTCAGGCGAATTAGTATTGTTTCTACTTTCACTCTTATTAAAAACAACCAATTCAATGAAACGCTTCAAATAGCAAAGATACTTCTTAATGATAAGCATGACCTCATCCACAAAGCTGTCGGTTGGATGCTACGAGAAGTATACAAAAGAGATCAAGATCTAATCAGAACTTTTTTGAAACAAAACTACTCACAACTTCCCAGAACTACTTTAAGATATGCTATTGAGCGCATGGATGAAGTTGAAAGGCTTTTATATCTCAAGGGATATTTCCCTTAATTTCAGTAATTACTATTTTCCTGAAGAGTTATTAAAATGGAGTAGACATGACACAGAACATCAAAAATGAACATGGAAATGGACTAATACTTATACTATTATTTCTTTCAGCTTTCGCGATATTGTGGCTTTTTACTCCCTTCCTTCCTTCCTTATTCTTGTCACTATTAATTTGCATTACTACCTATAGCAGTTTCAGTAATCTTTCTCAGAAATACACTTCAAAACAAGCCTCCTTAATAATGACCCTAGTTGTAACTGTTCTGTTAATACTTCCTCTGAGCTACGTTATGCTAGTGAGTGGTATTGAAGTTAGCGGCCTTATTAACAGAATACAGAATGACTTTCAGATTAGTGAAATTAGCAGAATACTAGATCAAACCATTATGGGTCTTCCACTCTCTGACTCTATGAGAGAATTCCTTGACAGTACCCTAAGAAATAACATTGAGGGTATTGCTATAACTGTTAAAGACTTCTCAATTATGATTCTAAAAAGTATTACTGCTTTATCTAGCAAGTTTGTCTTTTTTGTCATCATTACTATCTTTTCACTTTATTATTTTTATGTTGATGGGTCTTCACTCATTACTAAAATTAGAGAAGTTTCACCGCTTGATTCAAAGATCAACGATTTACTCTTAAATCAGTTCTCTGGATTATCTGTAACGCTAGTTGGTAGTGTCTTTTTAGTGTCATTAATTCAGGGTGTTGTGTTTTCAATTGGGGTTATGATGATTGGTTTTCCTGCATTATTTTTTGGTGTTGCGATGGCACTTGCTGGCTTTATTCCTGTACTTGGTGGGTTATTTGTTTGGCTACCTTTGTCGCTTTACTTGTTCGCTATCGGAGAGACGACGAGCGCTTTCATCATTATCTTTTTTGGTGCGATACTAGCTGGCACTTTAATTGATAATTTTCTCAGACCTATTATTATTAAAAAGTTATCGAGCTCAATGAACCACCAAAGCGCCCTTAACCATACCCTAATCACTGTCCTATCAACCCTTGCTGGTATCATTCAGTTTGGCATTCTTGGGCTTTTTATTGGGCCAATCATTGCCGCAATGACGATTACAATTTTTGAGATTTATCGAATTCAATACAGTAACTCTGAAAAAAATTAATTAAGAATTAATATCTTGTTGTATATTTTCGATAAAATCCACAACTTTGTGTTTACACCTAAATTGATTTATGCTTAAAGAGCTTATTGAATATATAAAAGAATACGAAGGAGATAATGACCTAGGTGATTACCTTGATACAAGATACATTAGATTGACTGATCAGCACTATGACCAAATAGCTAGCTCAATGTCGGAAGGTGAGTTGGTCCCTAAGAAGGCATCAAACTGCCCTGCTGAGAGGTTCTTTTTGCACTTTAATGAAACTATATTATTTGTCAATAAGTTAACTGAAGATCCTAACTCAATCTATGACGTGGAGATGGTTCAAAATGAAGATGCATTAAATGAATCGAAAGAGCTTATATTTGCATCATTCTCGTTGGATGACGACTACACTCCTAAAATAAAAAATCGCAAGATGAGCGGTAAGAACGCTAATGAGAATCTTCAGCAACTAACTATGCTATCGGTAATGCCAATCGTAATAGGTTTTATGGTCGCAATAACTGACTAGAATAAAACTACTTTCCTTTCTGAGTTGCTAGTTTGAGTTTAGGGCCAGCCTTGAAGGTAACAACTTTTCTTGCACTAATGATAACCTCTTCTCCAGTTTTTGGATTTCTACCAGGCCGCTGAGTTTTTTCTCTTACAACAAAATTTCCAAAACTCGATAATTTAACTTCCTCACCATTCTTGAGTGTTTCAATTATCTGATCAAAAAATTGGTTCGTTAAAACTAACGCCTGAGTTTGAGTCAGTTCGGTTTTTTTAACTAGAGCGTTAGCAATATCTTGTTTGGTTAGGGACATATTTTTTTTATCTTAGTTTGGCTGAGAATTTAGATTCTAAATGTGTCACTATTGTACTAACATTTTGCTCTAACTGTTCATCGGTTAATGTGACTTCTATTGATTGATAAGTAAGGTTTAAGGCAACACTCTTTTTACCTTGCTCAATGTGCTGGCCTTCATAGACATCAAACAAGTTAACGTCAATAAGGTCGTTTTGCTTTAGAGATCTAATTGAATTGATAAGTTGTTCAGAACTAACATCCTTTGAAACAACTAATGCAATATCTCTTTGAGAGGCCTGAAAAGAAGAGAAAGCTTCATAGCTTGAAATCTCTCCTTGCTCAATGTCACTCTGATTAAGTTCAAATAAAAATAAGTTAGGCAATGAGAGCTTCTTTTGGAGGACAGGAGAGAGCGCTCCAAGCCATCCTATAAATTGACCATTTTTAGAGATTTTAGCTGACTGACCTGTCTGCAAGGCTGGGTGCTCAGAGGCCTCAAATGAGTAATCGCCTTTGCTATGATCTAGTAGGGATTGGACATCAGATTTGGCATCAAAAAAATCAACTTCTCTATCATCACTCCCCCACTGCGACTCAAAACGATTACCGCAAAGAATTCCAGCTACTTTTTGTTTCTGATCCTCAACTAAGGTACCCGAGAAGGAAAGGCCAGTTTCAAAGAATCTGGCATTTTGGTGCCCTCTTCTTCGATTCATTTTCACAGTCTCTAGAAGCCCTGGCCACAAACTTGAGCGCATCACTGACATATCGTCTGAGATTGGATTTTTTAATAAAATTTTCTTAGCGCTTGGGTCAATTAAGTTATGGTACTCATTGGAAATAAAGCTGTAGGTAATGACTTCTTGATAACCTCTATTGACGAGCGACTGAGAAAGATCATAGGAACTAACTTTTGATTGAGAAGAGTGAGCTATATTTGCATCTATTGAAAGCTTCTTAACAGGTATCTTGTCGTAACCATAAAGCCTAGCTAGCTCTTCAATTATGTCGGCCGGTATGCGAACATCGAAACGGAAACTTGGAGGTGTAACAGTCCAAGAGTTATTGTGAGCTTTATATTTAAATTCTAGGAATTTAAACTTAGACTCTATCCATTTAGGGTCTAGATCAAAACCTAAAACGCTGGCTATTTTTTCTCTAGATATTTCGATCGGCTCTAGCAATGGAAGAGAAGATGGGTTAATACACTCATTAATGGGTGATGCCTTACCACCACAAATATCAAGAACTAATTCGGTAGCTCTTTCTAGGGCTTGCTTCGTTATATTAAAATCAACACCACGCTCAAATCTCAGTGAAGATTCAGTATGCAGGCTATAAGACCTAGCAACTCCTGAGATCGCTATTGGATCAAAGAAGGCACTCTCTAGAAGAATTTTTGATGAACTACTAAGAGTAGCAGTTTTCAATCCTCCCATAACGCCTGCAATTGCTATGGCTGAATTCTCATCAGCAATAACAAGGGTGTCTTTATTCAAGGAGACGGTTTGGTCATTCAATAACTCAAGCTTCTCACCTTTTTTTGCAGCCCTTACCTCTATGTTGCCATTGATCGTAGTTAAATCAAATGCATGCATAGGCTGACCTAACTCGAGCAAAACGTAGTTAGTAATATCCACTATAGGCGAATGTAACTGTTGTGAGGCTCTTTGAAGCCTCTGGGCCATCCATTTTGGCGTAGTAGCGCTATTATCAATACCTTCAATAACCCGTGTTAAATATTTAGGACAATCGCTAGGACTCGATACTTTGGCTGTGAATGACTTATTGCCCTCTTGTTTAGCAACATAATCTGTTAACGGAAGAGAGAGGTCGTAATTAACACAGACCTCCCTAGCAACTCCAAGAACACTAAAACAGTCCCCTCTATTTGGAGTAAGGTCAAGCTCAATAATGTGATCATCTAGGTCAAGAACAGTTCTGACATTCTCACCTATGGTTTCTGACAAGTCGAGCTCTAAAATGCCTTCATGACTATCTGAGAGACATATTTCAGATTCTGAGCAAATCATTCCGTTAGACTCAACACCTCTAAGTTTGGCTCTTTTAATTTTAAGATTATTAGGTAATACTGAGCCAACAGTTGCAACAACAACTTTGAGATCTTTTCTTACGTTAGGTGCGCCACAAATAATTTGTAAATTATCCCCGCTACCAATATCAACCTCACAAAGGCTTAACTTATCTGCGTTGGGGTGCTTAGCACAGTTTACAACATGCCCTACAACCAGACCTTCAAAGGGGGGTGCGACAGGCGCAAGCCTTTCAACCTCAAGTCCGGCCATCGTTAATTTCTCAGACAGCTCTGTATCGCTAACCTTAGGGTCAACCCATTCTCTTAGCCATCTAGTAGAAATATTCATATCAAATCCCTATCTACTAAAATTGATTTAAAAAGCGGATATCATTTTCAAAAAACAATCTCAGGTCATTAACGCTATAACGAAGCATAGCCAATCGCTCAACGCCCATACCAAAAGCTAACCCTGAAAATTCATTAGGATCAATCTTAACTGCACTCAAAACGTTAGGGTGAACTACGCCACAACCTAAAACCTCAAGCCAGCCAGATTTTTTACAAACTCGGCAACCATCACCGCCACAAATTACGCACTCAATATCAGCCTCAGCTGAGGGTTCAGTAAATGGAAAGTAAGACGGGCGAAAACGAACCTTAAGGTCATCCTTTTCAAAATAAGCCCTTAAAAAGTCAATTAGTAGCCCTTTTAATTGAGCAAATGACGCCTCCTTGTCAACAATCAGCCCCTCTACTTGGTGAAACATAGGTGTATGAGTCACGTCAGAATCGCAGCGATATACTTTGCCTGGGGCAATCACTCGTACTGGGGGTTTTTGTCTCTGTAGTGTTCGAATCTGAACCGGCGACGTGTGCGTTCTTAAAACGGTATTAGCGTCAAAATAAAAGGTATCATGCATCGCCCTTGCAGGATGATGCTCGGAAATATTTAGCGCACTAAAGTTATGAAAATCATCTTCAATTTCAGGTCCAATCTCTATCTCGAATCCGGCCTTAGCAAAGATATTTTGGATATGATGAAGGGTTTGAGTAATAGGATGTAGTCCACCCTTTTCGATATTTCTGCCAGGCAATGTGACATCAATCCTTTCTTCGAGTAGGCGCTTCTGAAGAGCTACCTCTTCGAGCTCTTCTTTTCGACTCTCAATGAGATTCTGAATCTTAACCTTAGCCTCATTGATGGCCTCACCCATTACGGGGCGCTCTTCTTTAGAGAGTTTACCTAGACCTTTCAGAAGATCAGTTAATTCACCTTTTTTGCCCAAAAAAAGCACCCTTGAATCGTCAAGAGCCTTTAGGTCTATAGCACTAGCTATAGATTTTTTGGCGTCGGTGATAATCTTGTTAATCAAAATGCCTATTGTTTGCTATGTATTAAAGACTGCAACATTAATTACAGTCTTTTGATTCGATTTTACTACTCAGCCAGTCCAGCTTTAGCTTGATCTGCAATTTTAGCAAAAGCATCTTTGTCAAATATAGCAATATCTGAAAGAACTTTACGATCAATCTCAATACCAGCTTTGTTTAAGCCGTTAATAAACTGTGAATAGCTCAAGCCATTATTTCGTGCCTCAGCATTGATACGCACAATCCACAATCTACGGAACTGACGACGACGCTGACGACGGTCACGATAGGCATACTGTCCTGCTTTGATAACCGCCTGCTTAGCAACGCGATAAACTTTTGAACGAGCACCATAATAACCCTTGGCTTTCTTTAATACTTTTTTATGTTTGGCATGCGCCTGCACACCTCTTGAAACTCTTGCCATAGTAATACTCCTAGTTTAACTGTAAGGTAACAATCTTTTAACCATTGGAACATCGACCTTTTCAATGGAATCTGGTGAACGCAAAGAGCGTTTTCTAGAAGTACTCTTCTTGGTCAGAATATGCCTCAAGTGCGAGTGTTTACTTTTGTAACCGCCGCTGGCGGTTTTTGTGAAGCGCTTTGCAGCACCTCTATTGGTCTTTAACTTCGGCATCATTTACTCCTTCACCCTTTTCGGGTTCAATTTTTCGGGCTTGCGCCTTACTCTTCTTCGATTTGGGTGCTAGCATCATGCCAAGCTGGCGACCCTCCATTTTTGCTCGTTGTTCTAGAACGGCAAATTCTTCAGTATCCTTTTCAATTCTATCTAACATCTGTGCACCTAACTCTCGGTGCTGAACTTCGCGACCACGAAACCAAATAACTACTTTGACTTTGTCGCCATTATCTATAAATTCAACCAATTTCTTAAACTTGATTTGGTAATCTGCTTCCTCAGTTCCTGGACGATACTTGATCATCTTTACCTGAGTTTTTTTCTGTTTCTTCTTAGCGTCACTCTTCTGCTTTTTTAGTTCATATTGAAATTTACCAAAATCCATAATTCGACATACTGGCGGTTCTGCATTTGGTGAAACTTCAACTAGGTCTAATCCTGCATTTATAGCTAATTCAAGTGCCTCATCTTTACTTAGGACTCCCAACTGTTCACCCTTGTTATTTAACACTCTGAGCTCTGGTGAACTAATATATTGATTAATCCTTGTCGTTACCTTATTTGGTCTTTTAATAATTACTCCTGTTTTATTAACTCAATCAATGCCTCAACAGACATTGAACCTAAATCCTCTCCGCCTCTCCGACGAACAGAAATTTGGTTATTTTCAACTTCTCGATCACCCACTACTAAAATATATGGGTAACGTTGCATCGAGTGCTCGCGTATTTTAAAGCCTATCTTCTCATTTCGCAAGTCCGAAATCACTCTAAGTCCTTGTTTTTTTAGCTGGTTCTCTATTTTTTTAGAGAATTCTTCTTGTTTTTGGGAAATATTTAAAATAACTGCTTGAATTGGAGCGAGCCATGAAGGGAACGCACCCTCATAATGTTCGATTAATATTCCAGTGAATCGCTCAATAGATCCAACGATAACTCTATGCAGCATTACAGGTGTTTGTTTTGAACCATCTTCAGCAATATACTGCGCATCAAGACGCTCCGGCATAGAAAAATCTGCCTGTATTGTGCCGCACTGCCATTCACGATCTAGGCAATCTTTTAAGACAAACTCAACCTTAGGTCCATAAAAAGCGCCCTCACCTTCTTGAAGCTCCCATTCGATGCCTTTGGCATTTAATGCCTCTGAAAGAGAAGCTTCCGCTTGATCCCAATCCTCATCTGAGCCAACTCGTTTCTCAGGTCTAGTAGAGAGCTTAATATCGATGTTTTCAAAACCAAAATGCTTATAGACTTCAAATGTCAGATCGATAAATGCAGACACCTCGCTTTGAATTTGATCTGTTGTGCAAAAAATATGTGCATCATCTTGAACAAAGTTTCTAACACGCATAATTCCGTGAAGAGTGCCGGACGGTTCATTACGGTGACAATTGCCGAATTCAGCTAAACGTAATGGTAAATCACGATAAGACTTAAGGCCTTGGTTATAAATCTGTACATGACCCGGACAATTCATCGGCTTAACAGCATAGTCACGATTCTCTGAGTGCGTTGTGAACATAGCGTCACCAAACTTGTCCCAGTGTCCTGATTTTTCCCATAACGTCCTGTCAATTACTTCAGGTGTATGAACTTCTAGATAGCCGTGATCTTTAAAAACTTGACTCATATACTGAACAATTATTTGATAGAGAGTCCATCCCTTTGGGTGCCAAAAAATCATTCCTGGCGCCTCTTCCTGAGTATGAAAAAGATCCTGAACCTTAGCAATCTTCCTGTGGTCTCTCTTTTCAGCTTCTTCTAAGCGATGTAAATGTGTCTCTAAGTCGTCCTTATTTTCCCAAGCCGTTCCATAAATTCTTTGAAGCATTTCATTGTTTGAATCACCACGCCAATAAGCACCAGCTAGTTTCATTAACTTAAATGCTTTTAACTTACTAGTAGACGGAACATGAGGACCACGACAAAGATCAACAAAATCTCCTTGCTTGTATAGAGATAAAACCTCATTAGTAGGAATCGATTCAATAATTTCAGCCTTGTAGTGCTCACCCATTGATTTAAAAAATTTAACGGCCTCTTCTCGAGTCATTTCCATTCTCTCTATCACTAAATTCTGCTTCACAATAGCGTTCATTTTTTTCTCAATCTTCGCTAAATCTTGCTCTGAAAAACCATCTTTATAAGCAAAGTCGTAATAAAAGCCGTTATCAATAACAGGACCAATAGTGACCTGTGCATCGGGATATAGTTGCTGTGTTGCCTGCGCTAAAAGGTGAGCAGTAGAATGACGAATAACTTCAAGTGCTTTGTCATCTTTATTAGTAATAATTGCCAGAGAGGAATCACTCTCAATTACATAAGAGGTGTCGACTAATTGACCATCAATCTCGCCTGCTATTGCAGCCTTTGCCAAGCCTGATCCAATAGAAGATGCCACATCAGCCACAGTTAGCGACTGATCATAAGATTTAACTGTGCCGTCAGGCAATGTTACATTTGGCATAACTAATGAATAAAAATTAAAAAATTTATTTTACCTTGATAGCGCACTTATCTTAGTCAAAATTAAGACTTTAAAGATCTTTTGCATTACAGCTTTAAAGGTATAGTTAACAGGGTATGAAATCAGCTCGAAAATCCCCTGAATTATTAATACCATTGATGACAGCTTCTGCAATAATTTGGGCTGAATGGATTAATTTACTGAACAATCTTACATAAACAATTTAAATTCTCTAGAATAACACTTGGTCCTGGTTTTCTTGAGGTTATATTGCTTGAAAACTTTGGGCCATTTCTTAACTTAAAGGAGTTTAATATGTTTAAAAAAATACTAAGCACAGCAATTACAACGCTTGTGCTTTCGGGACTGATGATTAGTCCTGCAGCTATGGCGGATACAATAAAGCTTGGTGCAGCGGTCTCTTTGTCGGGGAAATATTCTACAGCAGGCAACCACACTAAAAAAGGCTACGACTTAGGCGTCAAATATGTCAACTCTATGGGTGGCGTACTTGTTGATGGAAAAACTTACAATCTAGAAATTGTCTACTATGACGATGAGTCTACACCAGCACGTGGTGCGTCACTAGCTGAAAGGTTGATTCTTAGAGATGGTGTTAGTTTTATGTTGGGTCCATATAGTTCAGGCCTAACTAAAGCTATTGCACCGGTTACAGAAGCACATGGCGTACCAATGGTTGAGGCAAATGGAGCATCTCGCTCATTGTTCAATCAAGGATATAGATATATGTTTGCTGTACTTTCAACTTCTGAGCAGTATTTACAAGAAGCAGTTAATCAAATAGCCATTAAGGCCGGCAAACCGGCATCAGAAATAACCGTAGCTCTTGCAATTGAGAACGATCCATTCTCTCAAGACATTAGAGCAGGTGTTCTTGATGACGTAAATCGTCACGGCATGACAGTAGTCATTGATGATAAGTTGCCTAGAGATTTGAGTGACATGACATCTACACTGGTTAAGGTGAAAGCTCTTAAACCAGATTTACTTGTAGTTTCTGGTCATTCTAAGGGTGCAGCTCTGTCCGTTAGACAAATGAAAGATCTCGGTGTTTCAGTTAACATGCTTGCAATGACGCATTGTGAGTCAGCAAAGCTTCATGATAAAGAAAAGTTTGGCAATCTTGCAGACTACGCTTTGTGCGCAGCTCAATGGTCGCCTAGTGTATCAAGTGAAGGCACTGTGTTTGGTACTGCGGCTAACTACTCTGCAATCTTTAACAAAGAGTATGGCTACGTTCCACCATATCAAGCTGCTGAATCAACTGCCGCAGTGATAGTTATGGCGGATGCGATAACTAGAGCTAACTCTCTTGACAAAGATGCTGTGAGAGATACTCTTGCTGCAACTGATCTGTCAACTTTCTATGGTCAAATCAAGTTTTCAGAAGCTGGTAATAATATTGCAAAACCAATGATTTTACGTCAACTCATTGATGGCAAATATTATGTTGTTGCTCCTGCCAATGTTGCAGAGGCTGAACTTGTATATCCACGCCCTTAATCGGAGTGTATAGAGAGTTTTTGTAAATTTAAAGGCAGTGTTTTTTTTAAGCACTGCCTTTTATAAATAACTATTTAAAGAGTGGGAAATGATTACCTATTTAAAAATATTAATTGATAGTCCAGAGTTTCTTGCTCAACTGATAATCAATGGTTTGCTGGTTGGAGCTATTTTTGCATTAATCGCCTATGGCTTAGCATTGATCTGGGGGGTAATGGATATAATCAATTTTGCCCAAGGTGAGATGGTTATTTTTGGCGGCTACATAACTTATACCTTATTTTATCAATTTGGAATTCATCCTATACTTACAATTCCAATTGTTGCTGTTTTACTTTTTGTATTCGGTTTATTTATCTACAAAACCGTTATTTATCGATTATTGGGTGAGAAAGATATCTTTATTACCATACTAGCCACCTTTGGATTGGCGATTCTAATGCAACAATTGATGCAGGCGATTTTTGGGCCTGATGTAGTTACAGCAAATCCTGAGCTAGGTATGCAGGTCCTATTTGATGGAGCATTAATAATCTCTAATATTCAACTTGTTAGTTTTATTATTGCTGTTTTTGTCGCTATCGTGTTGTTTGTTGTAATGAAGTATTCTCGTTTGGGGCAGACTATCCGAGCAACCGCTCAAAATCCACGTGCAGCAAGAATTCTAGGGATTAATATTGACAAAGTATACGCCAATACATTTGCTATTAATGCAGCTCTATGCGGTATTGGAGGCTCTTTAGTTGTTATGATTTGGACGATACACCCTTTTATAGGCCTGGTTTATACATTTCGTTCGTTTTTTATTGTTATTCTCGCAGGGCTAGGCAATTTCATGGGGATAATTTTTACCGGTATGGGGATAAGTGCGTTTGAAAACGTCACTGGTTTTATTATCGGTGCAGAGTTTCAAGCCGCTGTTATCTTTTGTATGTTGGTTATTATTCTTATTACAAGAAGTATCAGGGCAAGAAAAAAACGCCAATACATACATTAATCAAGGCTGATTATGATAACAAAAGACAAACAAAATACTTTAATTTGGCTAGGGCTAGCAATCTCTGCTATTGTGCCATTTCTATTCCCAAATCATATAACTTTACTGACATATATTTGGGTAATGATTATCCTGGCGCTTACTTGGGATATGCTTGGCGGACAAACGGGTTACACCTCTTTTGGTAATATTTTATTTTTAGGCGTTGGAATGTATGTCTGTGCAGTCGTGCAAAGAGATATGTTTTCTAGCGGTCTGGGTCGATTTGAGCGAGTTTCTGAAGTTGTAGTTAACTTGAATGTGAGTGAGTATTTTATCAGCCTTGCTGTTGGTACTCTTTCTGGCGCTATTGTGGCAGTTGTGCTTGCCGTGATTCTAGGTTCAGGAATACTAGGTATGCGTGGTCACTATTTCGCCATTTGCACTCTAGGATTAGGCCATGCTGCTGCTGAGATAGCTAGCGGGATTGATTATATTGGTGCGGGTTCTGGAATGGTAACTCCTCTTTACCCAAGTGAATTATTAATAGGCAAAGAGGAATTTTATTATTACGCATTTTTATTGGTTGCAGTTGCTACATTCTTTCTATTTAGGAAGATCTATCAGAGTCAGTTCGGCTTAGCTCTTAATGCCATTAGGGATAATGAAAATAAAGCAGAATCAATGGGTATTCACACTACTCAATATAAAATTGCAGGCTGGTCTATTTCAGCTTTCTTTTTGGCTATTGCTGGTGCAGGCATAGGCAATGTTATTGGTTTTATCGACCCAGTAGAAATCGCTTTTTCAGGTCCAACATTCGGTGTCTGGATGATTGTCATGGCTATATTGGGTGGTAAAGGAACTATCTGGGGACCTGTACTTGGTGCAGTAATATTATATTCAGCAAAAGAAACCTTCTGGACTTACTTATTAGGGTGGGATAAGGTAGCTCTTGGTTTGTTGATTTTAATCGTGGTCGTTTATTTTCCAAAAGGGATATTAGGTTACTTTAAAGATAGAAAACAATTAAGTAATAGTATTTTGTCTCAAAAGGGAGAAGAATAGTGGAACTATTAAATGTTAAATCTGTTGACAAGTCTTACGGTGGTGTAGTTGCAAATCACGATGTTTCACTTACAGTTCCAAAAGGCAAAATAGTAGGCATTATTGGCCCAAATGGTTCTGGCAAAACGACACTATTTAATTCAATTGTTGGACATCATCCGATTGACTCTGGTGAAATACATTTTAATGGCAAAGAAATTTCGTCACTAACCATTCCTAAGATTGCCAGACTGGGAATGCTTAGAACATTTCAGCAAACTCATATCTACGACAAAATGACCTGTGTGCAGAATATGCAGATTAGTTCGGATATTGACGCCAACTGGAAAAGGATTTTTAATCCATTTTCGAAAGAAGTTGATGAAATGGCAGATGAATTATTGGCTTTTGTTGGTTTGTATAAGAAGCGCTTTTTGTTGGCCGGTGACTTGTCGTTTGGACAACAGAAACTCTTAGAGTTTGCAATGGCATTAATGAAAAAGCCCACAATACTCTTGCTCGACGAACCAACAGCTGGCGTTAACCCGACTTTAATTAACGGCCTCATTGATCGTCTTCGACAAGTCAATGAAGAAAAAGGCATAACACTACTAGTGATAGAACACAATATGCGGGTAATCATGAACCTTGCCGAACACATATACTGTTTAGCTAACGGAACAATGCTTGCAGACGGCAAGCCAGATGAAATACAAAATGATCAACGCGTAATTGACGCGTATTTAGGAAATTAAAGATGCCAAAAAAAATACACGGATATGGGCAAGGTGACGTAGAAACT
>Ga0207990_1000999_pt1 | contig 15344 bp, 15 predicted proteins | sample ETNtaG_8_FD_185780 | JGI IMG/M metagenome (GOLD analysis project Ga0207990, IMG submission 185780) | Marine microbial and viral communities from oxygen minimum zone, Eastern Pacific Ocean - ETNP201406SV75 (SPAdes) (version 2) | ecosystem: Environmental > Aquatic > Marine > Oceanic ...
ATTCTAACAATGGGTAATTGTAAGCCAACTATAGATTCAATCTTTTTGATTGATACCCCTGTGATAGTAGAAATAAGAATGTGCTTATCCGGATCCAGGCTAGCCTTAAAAGAATCTAATACTCGTTCGGCATCCTGTGGGCCAACTGAAACAATAATTATTTCGTTGGCTTTAACAGCAGATAGATTATTATCAGTAATTGAAAAACCATTGTTTTTATATGGGCTTAATTCCGAAAGACTTCGTCTTGTTAAAGTAATGTTCTCTGGTAAATACTTTCCAGACTTCACCAGCCCATTTGCAATGGCTTTTCCTAAATTTCCTGCGCCAATTATTCCAATTTTTTTTATATGATTGTTTGTCATATTTTTCTCCAATTCTTGACTGTTATATGTTTCATTTTTCTGGTCATTACTGACGTATTTGCCCCGTGCCAGTGACCACAAATTTGGTAGTTGTAAGTTCACGTAAACCCATGGGCCCAAACGAATGTAATTTTGTTGTACTAATTCCAATTTCTGCCCCTAATCCTAATTGACCACCATCGTTAAATCGGGTCGATGTATTTACCATTATAGCCGAGCTGTCCAAAGATTGAATAAATGTATCGATTGATTTTTGATCTTGACTTACAATCCCTTCTGTATGATCGCTGCTATATCGGTGGATATGGATGATGGCATCATTCAAGTCATCCACCACTTTAAAGGCCAAAATAAGATCCAAATATTCGGTATCATAATCTTGATCTGATGCTGGTTTCACTTTATCGGAATATATTTGTGTTCTTTCACAACCCCTAATCTCTACATCCGCTGCAATAAGTTTGTCAATCATATTCGGTATAAAGGCATCGGCAATTCCCCGATGAACAAGCACTGTTTCCAGAGCATTGCATACTCCCGGACGTTGGACTTTCCCATTTATGATAATGGCGCTGGCTTTTTTCATATCTGCAGAAGCATCCACAAATACATGACAATTCCCTTTATAATGAGCGATTACCGGAACAGTGGCCACTTGATAAATATGTCGAATGAGTCCTTCTCCGCCACGGGGAATAATAACGTCCAATATGCTATTCATTTTAGCCATTTCATCTACATTTGTTCGATCCGTTGAAGGCACAATGTCAATTACATCTTCAAGGTTGTGGGTCTCCAATACAGATTTGAATATTCTTACCAATTCCATATTAGAATGAAATGCTTCAGATCCACCACGTAATAAGAGCCCATTCCCAGCATAAAAACATAATGATGCAGCTTCAATAGTCACATTTGGCCTAGATTCATATATAATGCCAATAACACCTAAAGGAATTCTCCGACGTTGAACTTTTAGCCCATTTGGTCGTTCATAATCTTCTATAATTTCACCTACAGGGTCTTGGAGATTGGCAACATCTCTTACACTATTAGCCATAGAAAGAACCCTATCTTCATTTAATCGAAGACGATCTATCATTGCAGATGAAAGGCCCTTCTTTTTCCCTTCATTTAAATCAAGTTGATTTGAAGATATTATTGAATCAATATTCGCTATGATTGCATCAGCCATATCATTAAGGATGGCCTGTTTTTTGGTGGTAGAGATTGTGGGCAAAATTAAACTTGCCTTTTTTATTTTAACTCCAATTTCTTTTAAACTCATAATTATTTTTCCTTTACAATAACCATATTATCGCGGTGTATGATACCTCTATGGTGTTTAAATCCTAAAATGGATTCAATCTCAGAAGATTGTCTCCCAAGGATTGAATTAATTTCATCTTGTTCGTATTCAACAATACCTCGAGCTACTTCTCCTCGATTCTCTTGGATACATATGACCCCATCTCCTCGAGAAAAAGACCCTTCCGTTTTAATAATACCAGAAGGAAGTAAGCTTGCTTTATTTGTTTTTATGGCTTGGGCTGCACCACGATCAATTATCAAAAATGCTTTTGGTTTGATTGCGTGTGCAATATATGCTTTCCTTGAATTAAGTTTTGTTTCAGTTGGTTGAACATATGTCCCCACATTTTCGTTATTGATTATTTTTAATAAAATAGATGGTGTTTGACTATTTGCTATAATAGTAGGAATACCATATTGTGCGGCCATTAATGGAGCTTCTAATTTTGTAAAAATTCCACCTCGACTCATTGAATTGAAGTTGTTTTTTGGGAATTTATTTTTTAATTCTTCAACTGTATTAACATTAAGAGTATGATAAATGTCTGCATTGGGATTTATGTTTGGATCTTCTACACCAATTCCATCGATATTTGATAAAATTATAAATAAATCTGCATTAACTAAGTTTGTGCAAAGCGCACCTAGAAAATCATTATCACTGAATTGTATTTCTTCAGTACTTACTGTATCATTTTCATTAATAATAGGAACTATATTATGGTTCAATAAATTTTCTAATGTATTTCTTGCACTTAAATATCGAGCACGATCGTGTAAATCTTCATGGGTCAATAAAATCTGAGCTGAAGTAAGATTGTGGTTTTTAAAGTAATTTTGAAATGTACCCAGTAGAACTGGTTGACCAATAGCGGCAGCAGCTTGTTTATTTTCGATAGATGTCCCATTTTCATTTAATAAGTGGTTTCCTGCTGCCACTGCACCACTAGATACTATAACAACTTGTATCCCTTTTTGGACAAGATTATAAACTTGATTAACAATGATTTGAATTCGACTTGGGTCAATTTCCCCATTTTCATGGCATAGGCTGGAACTGCCAATTTTTACCACAATTCGGTTTAATATAGGAATTTTCCGATTCATTTTTATTTATTTATTGTTTTAGCTATTTGCATATATGCATCCCTAAATGGCATCCCCTTTTTAACCAATTTATATACTTTTTCTGTGGCAAATATTTCATCATTAAGTGCACTCTCACACTTTACTTTATTTACAACTAAGTTTTGAAAAAGTAGAGTTGTTATTTCCAAACTGTCTAATGTTGTTGAGAATCCATTCATCACTGGCTCTTTTGTGAGTTGTATATCCCGGTTATATCCAGAAATAAGATCGGATGTTAATCGAGATACTTGAAACTCATAGGATGAGACCACATGATATTTTGCTCTAAGTAATTCTAGCACATCAGGGTTTTTCTTCTGGGGCATGATGGAACTCCCTGTGCAAAATTCATCCGGCAACTCCACATACCCGAATTCAGACATACTGAATAAAATTAAATCTGAAGCTATTTTATTTAAATCCAACATAATTTGGGATAGTACATGTAGAATAGTTATTTCAAACTTTCCGCGGCTATATTGTGTATAAATTGGGTTGCTCTGGACAGAAGAAAATCCCAATTCTTTAGCTGTGAATTCTCGGTCAATATTTAAAGGGACACCATAACCCGCAGCCGTTCCTAATGGAGATTGATTTATTATTATTTTAATGGTATCCAATAACAAAAGATTATCGTTCATTGAATCAGAAAAGGCACTTCCCCACAAACCAAAGGAAGAAGGCATAGCTTTTTGCATATGGGTATAGCCCGGGAAATGGATTTTTCCATATTTACTGGTAAAATTAGAAATCGTATTTGTTAAACTTTTTATATTGTGTACCACATTTTCTATTTCGTCTTTGTAATAAAGTCTCAATGCAGTTAACACCTGATCATTTCTCGAACGAGCTGTATGAATTTTCTTTCCTACATCTCCTAACGCGAATATTAGAAACATTTCAATAGCAGTATGGCAATCTTCCTGTTCTTGAGTAATGGAGAATTCACCCTTTTTATCAAGGGCGATAATGTGATTTAGCTCTCGAATTAAATCCTGCACTTCAGTTTTTGTTAACAAATTTATTTCACCCAGCATTTTCGCGTGAGCGATAGAGGCAACGCAATCATAATAAACCAATTGCTTATCTAAAATGGGGTCGTTACCTACAATATATGATTCAATTGTTTTATTTAAATCATATCCTTTATCCCATAATTTTTTCATAATTTTTCCTTTCGCCACCGATATGGTTTATTTTTATGTAGTACCAAATGATGGGCCTTGAGTCGAATGGCATGAATATTGATGAACCCTTGAGAATCCACAGCGTTAAATCCACCTTCAATATCCATACTCGATAAATCTTGATCGTATAAAGATGTAGCTGATTCACGTCCAGCGGGTATGATATTTCCTTTGTAAAGCGCAAGTCGTACGATTCCATTAATTGCTTCTTGGCTTTTATTAAATGCAGCCATAATAAAATCCATTTCTGGAGAAAACCAGAACCCATTGTAAATCAATTCAGAGAATTTTGGTATAAGCATGTCCCTTAAATGCATGACTTCTTTGTCCATAGCTATGCCTTCCAAATCACGATGTGCCAGCCACAATATTGCTCCACCGGGGGTTTCATAAATACCACGAGATTTAATTCCGATAAATCGATTTTCTACCATATCCAATTGACCAATACCATTTTTACCGCCAACCTCATTCAAATAATCGAACAATTCTAATGGATCTGTTTTCTCTGTCCTGTCATCCATATTTTTTACACAAACTGGGATTCCATTTTCGAATTCGATTTCAATAAGCGTTTCTGAATCAGGAGCATTTTTGACTGTCTTTGAAATAGTGAACACATCATCATCTGGGCGTTTGGACGGGTCCTCTAAGATTCCAGCTTCATGACTAATATGCATGAGATTTTCATCTTCACTATAAGGTCTCTTTTTAGAAGCTGTAATTTCAATATCATACTTTTTCGCATAATCAATCATATCTGTTCTACCTTTAAATTGAGCCAGGAACTCTGGATCTTTCCAAGGCGCTATCACTTTTATTTCAGGGTTTAAGGCATAATACCCCAACTCAAATCGCACTTGATCATTCCCTTTCCCAGTGGACCCATGAGAGACATATTCAGCCTCTTCTAACTTTGCTATTTCAATTTGTTTTTTAGCAAGAATTGGTCGAGCTAATGATGTCCCCAATAAATATTGTCCTTCGTAAAGCGCATTTCCTTTAAGAGCAGGGAATATATAATCGGTGACAAATTCTTTACGTAAATCTTCTGTATAGACCTTTGATGCACCTGTGGCAAAAGCTTTTTTCTCTACAGCTTCAAAGTCTTCTTTTTGACCCACATTACCAACAAAACAAATGACTTCGTAACCTTGGTTTGTTAACCATTTTAAAATAATTGATGTATCTAATCCGCCACTATAAGCGAGTACTACTTTTTTACTCATGAATAAACTCCATTTTGGCTGATTTTATTTTTCTATAATAACAGGTGGGTCTATCCGTATGGCAGGCATTTTTATTTTTCGGGATAACTCGGTACAGCAGGGAATTTTGATCGCAGTTTACACGAACGTCTACCAATTCTAATGTATCCCCTGATGTGGATCCTTTTACCCAAATTTCATTCCGTGACGTGCTCCAGAAAGCCGCCACATTATTTTTTATTGTATAGTCCAACGCATTTTGATTTACATAAGCAATTATTAAAACATCTCCGGTTTCTATATTTTGTACAGCCACAGGAATTACATCTTCGTCAATGGATGCAATCTGTTTTAATTTTGAGTAATCCAAATTGAGATTTAGACCTTCTTCTTTTTCTTTCATTGTTTTCCTTTTTTATCGGACTTGAATGCCGTTTTCTGCTAAATATTTTATTACTTTTTTTACGGGAATTATATCTCTATGAAAAACAGAAGCCGCAAGAACTGCATCTGCTTTCCCAATATTAAATGCATCTTTGAAATGGTTAAGAGTTCCGATTCCACCTGAAGCAATTACAGGAATAGATACCATATCACTAATCATTCTTGTAATCTCTAAATCAACGCCTGCCTGTGTTCCATCTGCATCCATACTTGTGAGCAATATTTCACCAACGCCACGATCTTCTGCTTCTTTAATCCACTCAATAGCATTTATATCCAACGACCGGCTTCCGCCATGAGAAAAAACATTCCAAGAACTTCCAGTTCGTTTTACATCCACGGCCAAAACAATGCACTGGGAGCCAAACCGGTTTGAAGCATCATTGAGCAATTTAGGATTTTTTAATGCGGCAGAATTAATGGATACTTTGTCGGCTCCGGCATTTAATAATTCAGAAATATCTTTAACAGACCGAACACCGCCCCCAACGGTAAATGGTATAAATACTTTTTTGGCGACTTCTTTTACTAAATCAACAACATTATTTCTGGATTCCAATGTGGCAGTAATATCTAAAAATACCAGTTCATCAGCGCCTTCTTTTGAATATTTTTCAGCCAGTTCTACAGGATTGCCTTCCGATGTTAAATTAACAAAATTTACACCTTTTACAACTTCCCCATCCTTCACATCAAGGCAGGGAATAATTCTTTTGGCTAACATTCGCTCAATTCCTTTAATGTAATTTTTCCGTCATAAATAGCTTTGCCCAAGATGACACCATTAATATTGTTCATTGATAATGATTTAATATTTTGAATATCGGTTATAGAACCAACACCACCAGATGCAATCGTGGAAATCGGAGAATATTCTGCAAATGATTTTAATTGTTCCAGGTTTGGGCCGGACAACATTCCGTCTCTTTGAATGTCTGTATAAATTGTTCGCTTGAAGCCTTTTTCACCAAGTTGCTTTATTAAATCAATGGCAGACACAGTTGAGGTCTCTTCCCAACCTTCCACAGCAACTAATCCATTTTTTGCATCAATCCCAGCAACCAACTGATTAGGGAACATTGAAACCCATTCATTGATTACAGATCCAATATTTAATAATTTTGTTCCAAGAATTAAATCTTGAGCACCAGCATTTATAGCAGATGTAAGATGGTCTTCAGTTCGAAGCCCACCACCAAACTCTATGGTAATTCCACAGGAAGCAATATCTTCTATAGATTTTAAATTTTTTGGTTCGCCATCTTTTGCTCCATCCAAATCCACAACATGGACCAAATCAAATCCTGCGTCTAAAAATTGTTCTGCTGTAGATCTTGGGTCAGCATTATAAATAGTTTTTTGTGCATAATCACCTTGGATGAGCCTTACACATTTTCCATCAATTAAGTCGATGGCTGGAATTATTTTAAATGGAAACATCTGCAAAACTCTTTAAAATATTTAAACCAAAATCCTGTGATTTTTCAGGATGGAATTGCACACCTATAACATTATCTTTTTGAATAGCAGATGCAAATGATTCTCCATATGTAGTTTGGGCAATAATGTGGGATTCATTTTCTGGCCGACAAGCATACGAATGAACAAAGTAAGCAGACCCCGATTCAGTAATAATATCATTTTTCCCGAGTGGTTCAACTTTATTCCATCCAATATGAATTTTTCGATCACCCTTCTGTAATTGTGAAACATGTCCTGAGATGAGATCTAACCCATTTGTAACTACTTTTTCTTCACTACTGGAGAGTAGAAGCTGCATGCCTAAACAAATTCCTAAAATCGGTTTTCCATCATTAGCCCAATCTTTGATAAATGAATCAAATTTCAAATCCGACAAAATGTTCATAGCAGGCTCGAATGCACCAACACCAGGAAGGATTAATCTATCGCAGGATGACAATTGATTCTGATCAGCCGTTACCATATTAGCGATATTTAAATGATCCAATGCATTTTTTACAGATCCAATGTTTCCAATTCCATATTGTATTACACCAATCATAATATCCCTTTAGTAGATTGGATTTCAGTTCCAGTGATTGTACAGGCTCGTTTAAGGGCAAGTCCGAGACCTTTGAACATTGTTTCAATAATATGATGAGCATTCTTTCCGTGAAGCATATGAATATGTTGTGTGATCCGGGCTTCCTGTGCAAACGAATGGAAAAAATGTTCGGTCATTGCTGTTTCATATTCGCCCACTTTTTCAACATTAAATACTGCTTCGAATGTATTGTAAGGGCGATTGCATACGTCCACAACAATGCGAGTCAATGCTTCGTCTAACGGACAAAATGCGTAAGCAATTCTTGTTATGTTTTTATTTTTTGACCATTCTTTATAAAATGCTTTTCCCAAAGAAAGTGCAACATCTTCAATGGTGTGGTGAGTGTCAATATACAGATCACCTTTGCATTTCAGGTTTAAATCCCAATTGCCCCAAAAAGCTAAAGAAGTAAGCATATGGTCAAAAAAACCGATACCGGTTTCTACGTTGATTTTTTTATTCCCCCGGATATTTAGGGAAAGCTGTATGTCTGTTTCTTTTGTTTTACGAGAAACATTTGTCATAATTTGACTCCATATTTCTGAAAATATTCCATGATATCATTCACTCTATAATCATATTCTGGAATACCATTGTTTTTACCAACACAGCAAAATTTTATTTGCATTTCAGATTGATCATTAAAGTTTTTCACCAATAAATAGTCATCAATTGAATCGCCAAAATAGATCGGAGTTTGGCTATCTAATTCACCAATTATTTGTATCAGTTTTGTGGGATTGGGTTTATCCAATTTTGGATTATCAGATACCGCAACACGTGGCTCTGGTAAATTCCAACCAAGTATTTGGAAGCCTAATTCCATTTCAGTGTTAGTCCGACCCGTTACAATTCCGGATATGGGTAATATATTTTTAATGTCATTATTATTGATGTATGGCATTTCATTTTTCCACATTCCACCAATGTTAATGGATGTTGGTTTAAATCCATAAAGTTGCTCACACGCTGTAATCCCGCCATAAGCTTCCATAGCTAATCGTGATACGTTTTGAATCAATGAATCTGTTATTTCAGGAGTGGCAGCTTTTAATGAATTAAATCCATTACCCTTATGTATTACCAATTCAAGAAAGGATTCAAATGAAGATGATTGATAAAATGTTATCCAAACTGCACCGGTAATAGCTACGTTCCAGTCATTATTGAATCCTGATATATCTTTCAATGATTTGTAATGGTGTAGTTGGAATTGGGTTGATGCAGTTGCCTTTTCAACTGCGTATATAACAGCTGAACTAAAAGATTGGCTCGTATCAATTAATACACCATCTACATCAAATATGTAAGCATCGTAATTCAAGGCATTTCCTTTAGAATTTGTATGAGAGTATTATTTTCGCCAGATGTGCCCACTGTTATTCGATTATAATTTTCAAGTTCTTTATACGATGATACATTCCGAATGAGGACACCATTATTTGCGCAATAGTTGAATATATTTTCGGGCGTGTTTTTGGATGAAACCAGAAAGAAGTTTGAATGGGATTGAATAGCCTTTAAACCAGGAATTGTATTCAGTTCAGAAATGATACGACCCCTTTCAGCACATATCTTTTCAGTTCGATTTCGAACTATTTCTGAATGATCTAAGAGTGTATTTAATGCTATAAGTGATGGTCTATCTACATTAAAGGGTAGAAGGCATTTTTGGATTTCAGATGCCAACTCATTGTGCATTAATCCATAGCCAATTCTGAACCCCGCCATAGCAAATGCCTTTGAAAAAGTCCGCGTAACAATTAGGTTTGTATAGGATGACAATAACCCAACAGCAGTAACATTTGAAAAGTCTACATAAGCTTCATCAACCACTACCAACCCAGAAGTGTTTTTAGCTATTTTTTTAATTATACTTAAAGGGAGTAATGAACCAGTTGGAGAATTTGGATTACAAATAATCGTCAATTTTGCACGTCTTGATCGAGATAATAAATCTGATAGGTCGATTTCAAAATTAGAATCCAGTTTTGATTCAATAAATGTTGCGCCCTTTTGTTCTGCCAGCATTTTATAAACTGCAAAAGTTGGAGATAGGGAAACCACCGTATCCTTTGAACGAATACTCGCTGTAAAAATAGCCTGTAATATTTCATTAGATCCCTTACCAATGACTACACCATTTTTATCAATATGATTTATTTCCCCAATTTTCTTTTTTAATTGCGTTGGAATTAAGTTAGGATATCTATTCCAATCACTAGCTATAATCGATTTGCTAATGCGCTCCTTAATGTCAATCGGCCAATCCCAGGGAGATTCGTTTTGGTTTAACTTAATTTGATAAGGGATAGTTTTTACTTTATAAGGTGGCTGGTTAAGCACATCTTTTTTGATCCAATTTTTTAACATAAAATATCCCCTTCACGAAGACGCGCGGAAAGCACATGACCCATTAATCCTTCAGCTTCCGCCAATGAAATAATGGCTTGAATACTTTTTTGATTTACACTGCCCTTGGTCACTGAAAATGGCACAAGAAAATCTAACACATTTAATAATCCGCGATAATGAGCTGCACCAGATGTAGGTAATGTATGATTCGGCCCAGCCCAATAATCTCCCCAGACGACTGGAGTTTCTTGCCCAAGGAAAATTGCTCCGGCAATGCATTCATTATGAAGTGTTTCTACATTCTTTGCTTGGATCGAAAGATGCTCTGGCGCAATATGATTTGATATTTCAATACACTCGTCAATGGAATTGGCTAAAAATGCAAAACCATTATTTAAGAAAGATTCAGTTGCTGTAGCTTTCGTATTTAACGATTTAAGCAATCGATTAATTTCACTCTGCGTTTTTTTAATGATATTTTTTTCAGTACTCAGTAATAATGTAAAAGCATCCTGATCATGTTCTGCTTGAGATATAAGATCGGCCGCAATGAATGTAGGGTTAGCGGATTCATCAACAATAATAACAAGTTCAGTTGGCCCCGCTACCATATCAATGCCAACACAATTTGATACATATTGTTTAGCAGCTGCAACGTATCGATTTCCTGGCCCAACAATTTTATTTACTTTAGGAATTGTTTCCGTACCATAGGTCATGGCGGCAATTGCCTGAGCACCGCCAACTTGAAAAATATCTTTAATCCCAAGATTTTGACAAACTGATAAAATATTAGGGTCGATATCTCCATTAGTTTGGGGTGGCGTGCATACTATGATTTGATCAACTCCGGCAACTTGCGCTGGTATTACATTCATTAATACGGTAGACATCAATGGATAGTTACCACCGGGAACATATACACCTACCTTTTTAATTGGTCGCCATTTAAAGGAAACTTCAGTGCCATCTTCTTGTTGATGATCAAATACCTTTGGCATTTGTTTTTGGTGAAATGCCATAATATTCTTTGATGCTTGGATGATCGCATTTTTAAGAGCAATATTTTCTAATTCTATGGAAGGCGCATCTACTTTTATGCTATCCAATAAAATATGATCAAATTTTTGTGTGTATTCAATCAATGCTTCATCTCCGCAATCACGAACAGATGAAATAATTTTTTCCACTATTCGCAAAACTTCCGAAGAAGATTGTTGTTGAACCAAAATGGTATCTAATAATTCAGATTTATTGTGGAATGTCTTGAACATTAAATGATAACTTTATTTAATGGATATTCAATAATATCTGTGGCACCATTTTCAATAAGGAGCGGAATAAAATCTCGAACAATTTTCTCTTCAACGATGATTTCTACTGCTGAACCGGACCCATTTATTAATTGACTTATGGTTGGTTTTTTCATAGCGGGTAATACTGAAACGAGCGAATCAAGGTTTTCGAAACTAACATTCATTTTTAGTCCAACTCGAGCAGTCGCATTAATACTACTTTGGAGTAACAGAGCAATATTTTCTATTTTTTTCTTTTTCCATGGATCTTTGTATGCTTCTTTATTTGCGATTAAACGTGTACTGGATTCTATAATCGTGTCAGCAATACGAAGGTTGTTTGCTTTAAGAGATGAGCCCGTTTCAGTTACTTCAACAATGGCATCTACGAGAATACCGGGTTTTACTTCAGTTGCTCCCCAAGAAAATTCTACGTAGGCATTTACATTATTTTTCTCCAAATACTTTTTGGTAATGTTCACTACTTCCGTGCTGATGCGTTTCCCTTCTAAATCTTTTACAGATTGGATATTGCTTTTTTCGGGTACTGCTAAAACCCACCGAACCGGTCGCATATAGGATTTTGCATAAATGAGTTCACAAACTTCAACTACATTGGAGTCGTTTTCTTCAATCCAATCTTTCCCTGTAATACCCATATCAAAAACACCCTGTTCAACATAGACAGACATTTCTTGAGCTCGGATGAGCCAAGCTTCTAACTCATTATCGTCGCAATATGGCTTATAAGCTCGACTAGATAAGTTGAAATTCCATCCCGCTTTTTTCAAGAGTTTTAAAGTTGTTTCTTGGAGACTGCCTTTTGGTAATCCCACCTTTAATGTTTTATTCATTGTTTTCCTTTTAGTAAAAAAAAAGCCCCCCGGTTGTCCGGAGGGCTTTTATAATGATTGAAATATTGTTAAAAAATTATGTAGCTCTGCCAGACCTTCCTTTTAAAGTAAAGGGATGATGATGATGATTATGGCGTCGTCGCATGTTCATAATAGGCTTAAAGTTTATAACAAATTCTTATAAAGGTCAACATTCAAATATAAATTATAATCATTTTATTTTTAAATAAATTTTATAAAATAATAGATTATAGTTAAATATATTAATTAAATATTAATATTATCTTGCTTTATTTTATTTTCGTATTTAACATTCCTAAGAAGTTTTTTACGCTTTTTGACAGTTCAGCACCGGATTTTATCCAGAAAGGTGGAGGGGTCAGGCCCTACGATACCTTAGCAACCGGGACCGCGCAATGCGGTTCAAGGTGCTAATTCCTGCTTCGAGTTTTTTTCGGAGACAGATAAGACAGATACTGCTGTACTGTCTCTTACCCCTTGACACATTATCCCAACAAACTATCAATTGCGTTTTGCATTTATTATGCAAACTAATCCATAACTATTGGTAACGAACCAATTAATAAAACAACATAAGGAAGAAGACCCATGAGTAATAATAATCATTTTGACACATTACAAGTCCATGCAGGACAGGAACCGGCGGCGGGCACAAATGCTCGGGCAGTTCCAATTTTTTCTTCAACATCATATACATTCAACAATACGGATCATGCCGCCAACCTATTCTCATTAAAGGAATTTGGCAATATTTATACCCGCATTATGAACCCTACAACGGATGTGTTTGAACAACGGATCGCAGCCTTGGAAGGTGGCATCGCGGCTTTGGCTACTTCCAGTGGACAAGCAGCACAATTTCTGGCCCTGCAAACTTTAGCAAAAGCAGGAGAAAATATTGTTTCTTCCAGCTATCTGTACGGCGGAACATTTAACCAGTTTAAGGTGTCTTTTCCAAGATTGGGTATCAATGTGAGGTTTGCGGATGGAGATAATCCGGAATCAATCCGTTCATTGATCGATGAGAATACAAAAGCGATTTATCTTGAGAGTATCGGAAACCCCCGTTATAATGTGCCCGATTTTGAAGCTATTTCAAAAATAGCTAAAGAAAGTGGCATTCCACTGGTGGTGGATAATACATTCGGAATGGGGGGGCTCATATGCAGACCAATCGATTATGGCGCTGATATTGTAGTTGAGTCTGCTACAAAATGGATCGGAGGTCATGGGAATACTATTGGTGGTGTCATTGTTGATGCGGGCACCTTCCCTTGGGACAATGGAAAATTCCCAGAGTTCACTGAGCCTTCACCGGGATACCATGGACTGAAGTTCTGGGATACATTTGGTCCTGATGGTGTTTTGGGTGCCAATGTAGCATTTATCATAAAAGCACGCGTGGAGGGGCTCAGAGATTTTGGTCCTTGTCAGAATCCTTTTGGTTCATTCCTGCTACTCCAAGGATTGGAAACACTTTCTCTTCGCGGACAACGTCATGCGGACAATGCCTTGGCCTTGGCCCAATGGCTTGAGAAAAATGAAAAAGTGGAGTGGGTGAGCTATGCCGGGTTAGAAAGTCACCCCTATCATGATCAGGCAAAAAGATACCTTACGAATGGATTTGGTGGGGTACTTTCATTTGGCATCAAAGGCGGAAGAAAGGCTGGTCAGGAATTTATAGAAAGTGTCCAGTTAGCCAGTCATTTGGCCAATGTAGGGGATGCCAAGACACTCGTCATTCATCCTGCTTCCACAACACACAATCAGTTGTCTCATGAAGAACAGGCTTCTTCTGGCGTAACGGATGAATTAATCCGTGTATCTGTAGGGATTGAAAATGTTGACGATATTATCGCTGACTTTGCACAGGCCCTATTGAAAATAAAACAGAATGGATCAACGAAGGACTTTTAATCAATGGTTCGATTGTCTGAAGAAAGTGGTTCGGTAAAATACGGGCGGACGGTAAAAACCGTCCGCCCGATTCATAAAAAGTCTATTCTTAAAATTCTTATTTTGAATTTAATGCCCAATAAAATTGAAACTGAGAATCAGTTCAAGAAATTATTTGGAAAAATAGAATCTCAAATTGAACTAACCTTTTTGAGAACTGCGACCTATCAATCAAAAAATACACCAAAATCCTATCTAGTAAGTCACTATAAGACCCAAACCGAAGTATCATTGAATCAATTTGATAGATTTATTTGCACGGGGTCTCCTGTTGAGACTCTTCCGTTTGAAGCAGTGGCATACTGGGATGAGTTAATAGAAATTTTTGAAGCGATCCACAAAAATGAAATTCCATCTTATTATATCTGTTGGGGTGCACAAGCTGTTTTGAATTATCGTTATGGTATTCAAAAAGTGCCATTACCGGAAAAACAATTTGGTGTATATATCCATAAAGTGACCCAAAAAGAGATATTAGACTATATTGGTTTTTCTGATGAAATACCACTTCCCGTTTCTAGATATACTGGAACAATTAGAAAAGAGATAGAAGCTAACCCAAATTTGGAAATTATTCTCGATTCTCATTATGCAGGAGTGTGTTTAGTGTCAAATAATTCTTTGAATGAATTTTACAATTTTAATCATTTCGAATATGATACAGATACATTAAAAAAAGAATATATAAGGGATATAAATAATGGATTATATCCAAACCTTCCCGAAAATTATTTTCCTAATAACGATACAAAAAATGAACCGGTAAATAATTGGGCCGAAGATGCCGTTACCTTTTTTAATTACTGGCTATTGCATATTACATCCTAATACTTTGATTCCTATTTAGCATTCTTTAGCATGTAAAGCATTTATTGCCCGTAATTTTTCGACCATTGATAAACGTATTTAATTAGAATTAATATGAAAATTCTCAAATTTGGTGGATCATCCGTAAAAACGACCGAACGAATTGAACAGGTGGTGCAGCTCATTTCGTCTGAACATCCATGCGGTGTAGTAGTATCTGCATTTGGTGGCGTTACAAATCAACTCATTCAATTAATCGCATGTGCGGAACGGGGTACTGATTATAATAATGAATTACAATTATTATTCGATAGACATCGGCAAACCATTCATGATCTCCATCTC
>Ga0207990_1001002_pt1 | contig 15336 bp, 12 predicted proteins | sample ETNtaG_8_FD_185780 | JGI IMG/M metagenome (GOLD analysis project Ga0207990, IMG submission 185780) | Marine microbial and viral communities from oxygen minimum zone, Eastern Pacific Ocean - ETNP201406SV75 (SPAdes) (version 2) | ecosystem: Environmental > Aquatic > Marine > Oceanic ...
ATCCGCGTGTCCGGTTATGGATTTCCACTGCACTTTTACTCCAGTCGATCAGTCCGTCCTCTTTCTTCATCTTTGGTGCGTAGCTGGCAAGGCTTGAATCTTGCGGGACAGGCTGCAGATTTCTTTCCTCCAGTCGCCGAAGCGTTTCCAAGACCAGTCTCGCACCTTCCCGGGCGAGGGTGTCATGCAGGGATTGCGCGTCGTCTTCGTCCCGGATTGGAGTCTTCCAAGAGAGCAGCGTATCGCCGGTGTCGAGCCCGTCATCCATTTTCATGGTGGTGACCCCGGTTTCCTTGTCCCCGTTGATGATGGCCCAGTTGATCGGCGCCGCGCCGCGGTACTTAGGCAGTAGGGAAGAATGTAAGTTTATGCAGAAATGGCGTGGCAGGGCGAGCAAATCTTTTTTCAAAATCTGGCCGAAAGCGACAACGATAATAAGGTCGGGTTCTAGGTCACCTAGGGTTTTAATTAAGTCCGGCGTGATAGTTCCTGGCTGGAGAACGGGAAGACCGTGTTCCATTGCAAATTGTTTCACCGGCGGAGGGGCTGGTTTGCGATTGCGTCCTTTGGGCCGGTCCGGCTGAGTGACCACCGCGCGTACGTGGTGATCCGATTCATAGAGCTGCTGCAATGAGGGAAGCGCGAAGTCAGGGGTTCCCATAAAGATGATATTCATTCTTCGAGTTCTTTGAGTTTTTTCCTGAACTTGCGTTTCAGGATGTCTCGCTTCACTTTTCCCAAGTTGTCCCAGAACAGGATGCCGTTCAAATGATCCATTTCATGCTGGAACGCTCGCGCAAGGAAGCCCTCGGCTTCATATCGTACTTCGTCGCCCTTAAGATCATATCCTTTCACTTCGACCCGCTGAGCACGTTCGACCTCGGTGAATATATCCGGGATACTCAGGCAGCCCTCTTCGCCCATCTCTTTATCTTCTGACACAGTGATAGTGGGGTTGATGATAACGATGGGATTGCGTTCTTCCTTCTGGATGCTAATGTTGATGACGAACAGGTCGGAGGAAAGTCCCACCTGATTGGCAGCCAGCCCGAGCCCCCCAGACTCATACATAGTTTCTATCATATCCTCCGATAGTTTAATCAGCTTATCGTTGATATTTTCAACAGGCCGGCATTTTTTCCGCAGAATTGGGTCTAGGCAATTGACGATGGACAAAAGAGGCATATGGGAACGAATCCGTTTTTTTTGAGGGACATGATCTCGCTGAAGCCTTCAAATCGTAGGTTTCAAGTTTAGTACATCATGGAGGAATGAACAATGTTCAAGTGGTGTATTCGGCGTTGATGCGCACGTAGTCGTAGGACAGATCGCAGGTATAGACCTCATCAGTATGGCGTCCAGAATTCAAATCGATATCGATATCAATTTTTTTGCGTTTCATCTTTTTACGGAGTGCCGACTGTGATGCGCCACGCGCAGGTGTTCCATTTTTGAATAGGAGGGATCCGTTGAGAATAATTTTTATCGTGTCCGGATTGATATGGACTCCTGAATAACCCACTGCTGCAAGGATTCGTCCCCAGTTGGGATCCTCCCCGAACAGGGCCGTCTTGACTAGGGATGATGTGGCTACTGATTTCGCAATGGCAGTCGCATGGGTTTTTGCCTTTGCTCCCTGCACACGGATGGTGACGAACTTGGTTGCGCCTTCCCCGTCTAGCACAATCTGGTGTGCAAGGTCCTTGCATAGCTCGGTCAGTTTCGCGACAAAGGTGTGGTAAGCGGGGGAACCTGACCGGATGGGCCTGTTCTCGGCTCGGCCGTTGGCTAGAATCAGTACCATGTCGTTGGTACTGGTGTCGCCATCCACCGTGATGCGATTGAAGGTTTTTTCGTTCGCTTCCTTGAGCGCACGGCCCAGAGTTTTAGCGTCGATGGTAGCATTAGTGACAACGAACGCCAGCATTGTCGCCATGTTGGGATGGATCATTCCCGATCCTTTGGCAATACCGCCGATCGTGATTTTACTTTTTCCGGTCTTGTAACTAAGGGAAGCCAATTTCGCGATTAGGTCGGTCGTCATAATCGCCTTGGCAGACCGGATCCATCCGTTCACAGATAATTCTTCCGATAATGTTGGAAGTGCTTTCAGGATTTTTTTGCGAGGCAAGGGTATGCCGATGATGCCCGTGGACGCGATCAGGATTTCTTTAGGAGAGATAGAGAGTTCCCCGGCAAGCCGGAATATAAGAGCATCGCAATCCTCCGTACCACGAAGTCCTGTGCAGGCATTGGCATTGCCGCTGTTTATCAGAACAGCACGAAAGGTTTTTGATCCCTTCAATGCTTTGCGGTTCCACGTGATGGTTGGAGAAACCACTTCGTTTTTGGTGAATACCCCTGCTGCCGTTGAAGGGGAATCTGCATATATCAGCGCGAGGTCTTTATCCCCGCGGGTTTTTATCCCGCAGGAAATTCCAGACGCTTTGAATCCGGGGATCCGGAACCCGCGAGCCGTTATTTTTTTCATGGTTATTTATTTAGGGGAAAATACCGGGGGACATCAGTCCGGTCGTCTCTTCGATTCCCAGCATGAGATTCATATTCTGTATCGCCTGTCCGGAAGCGCCTTTCACCAGGTTATCGATGGCGCTGGTGATGATAGCCCTTTGGTTACGCTGGTCTACTTGCACACCGATATCGCAGAAGTTGGACGAGGCGACAAAACGGGTATTGGCATAGGTCCCAGGTTGCAGTACGCGGACGAAGGGTTCGTTCTTATAAAATTTTTTGAAATGCGCCACGAAATCTTCAACTGATGCCTCCTGTTTTAAATTGATGTAAACCGTGCTCAGTAAACCTCGCGTCATCGGCATGAGATGAGGCGAGAACGTGACTCGTATTTCGCTTCCGGCCAGCGCCGAGAGTTCCTGCTCGATCTCTGGCGTGTGGCGATGGGTAGCGAGATTGTAGGCTGAGACACCCTCGTTGCATTCGGCGAACTGGGTGCCGAGTAACGGTTTGCGTCCTGCGCCAGAGATACCAGATTTAGAATCGGCTACGATGCAGGTGAGGTCTGCCCAACTGGTATTCATCAGTGGTGCTAACGCTAGGATCACGCTTGTAGGATAGCAACCCGGATTAGCCACGAGTCGCGCCGACTGGATCTTTTCTCGGTAAATTTCCGGTAAGCCGTAAACGGCTTCATCGGTCAGTTCTGGATGTGCATGTTTCACTCCGTACCATTCTTCAAAGACTTTCGGATCTTTCAAACGGTAGTCGGCACTAAGGTCGATCACGCGTGCATCCCCATTGAGATAGTCAGGTAATTTTGCCATGGCCGTTGTGTGTGGCAAGGCAAGGAACAGGATGTCGCAGTCATCGCCCGAGACTGAGTCCAGTGGAGCGAGCTCCATATCGGTGAATCCACCGAGAGAAGGAAACACGGTGGAGATGCGTTCCCCTTGGTAGGTCTCTGACGTTAAGAAAGTAATTTCACTTTCGGGGTGGTTTGCAAGCAGGCGAAGGAGCTCCACCCCGGTATACCCAGTAGCGCCTGCGATACCTATTTTTGCCATAATATGATCCTCTTGAACAGCGGCGGGTTCATCCGAGAATAGGGACTGGACGGGTAGAGGCCGACGCTATTGTAATATTGAACGGTTGAAGATAGTAGCTGAAATTGATCTGAAAGAGACAAATGCTCCGACGGTACGCCCGTCATTCAGCCCTTAAAAACTTAGGGAACCTTTATATAGAAAAAAGTTTTTTCTGGTTTTCACTCTGAGGAGCCCTTCGATATAAAGTAGGCGCCATTGGTTTCGTGCAGTACAGGTCTTAACGATGCAGAGTCTCTCCAAGTTCACCAAGAATCGAAAACCAGGATTCTCCATCGGCGCTCAGAATGACATTCAATCAGAGCGTGTGTTGGAAAGAAAGTGAATTTTTCGAAGTTTCCTCAAAGATTGGAGGACAAAGATCAGCGTTTTGAGAACTGGAAACGCTTACGAGCCCCGGGTCTGCCGTATTTTTTACGTTCGACGACTCGTGCATCACGTGTGAGTAAGCCAGCTTGTTTGAGGGCCGCCCGGTGTCCGGGGTCGGCTTCGAGGAGAGCGCGGGCGACACCTAGCCGGAGAGCCCCAGCTTGTCCCGCAAGTCCGCCGCCGGAAACACTGGCGGAGATATCAAAAGATTCTGTAGTATTGGTAACGCCGAGAGGTTGCTTGATGTCCATTACCAAAGAGTCACGCATGAAATATTGTTTAACCTCTTTAGAGTTTACGGTTAAGCTGCCGGCTCCGGATGTGATCCAGACCTTGGCGATGGATTCCTTGCGCTTCCCTGTGGCGTAAAATTTTTCTCCGTCGTTTGGCATGAAATGATTCCTATTTATTATGTTTTAGTTTTTTCAGTTATTTCTGAAAAAGTTTTTATTTTTTATTCTATTATAATGAGAGGGTTTCCGGTTTTTGTCCTGAGTGAGGATGTGTGTCATCGTCATAAATCCGGAAATTGCTGACCAGCGTGCGACCCAAGCGGTTTTTCGGCAACATGCCCTGAATTGCTTTCTTCAGTAGATTGGACGGCTTTTTCTCACGGATTTCCCGGGCCGTGGCTGACTTGATGCCACCTGGGAATCCGCTATGGCTATAATAAATTTTCTGGTCCCATTTGGCGCCGGTCAGTTTGACTTTGGCGGCATTGATGATGATCACATTGTCGCCACAGTCGACGTGCGGGGTGTACGTGGGTTTTGTTTTTCCACGGATAATGGCCGCGGCCTTCGTTGCGATCCGGCCCAGAACTTGGTCAGCGGCGTCAATGACCACCCATTTTTTCTCTACAGTTTCCTTGTTCGCTGAAAACGTTTTTGCAGTTAAAGTCGGCATGATAAGGTTGCTTGATTCATCGGGTTTTAGAGGGATATTTAAACCGAGCATGATAGAAAACTCGGCCCTCTTTGTCAATAATATTGTAGGCTAAGATCCCCGCTCTTGAGCGGTATTGCCTTTATTTTTAGCGACAAAGAGCCTATTTTATGGCAATTGGTGGCCCTGGTTTTAAATCCGGGATATGCTAAAAAAAAGTCTTTTTAATCAATAGGATAATTAATTTCTCCAACTGGACATTCAACCATGACCGATCTTACCCAAACTCCTTCCCCAGAGCCCATGCCCCGGGAAAGCGACCTTAAGAATTTCGACTTTCGGCTTGATGAAGCGATCTTGAAGTCGCAAGGGTATCTGCTGTCGCATCAGACCGCCGAGGGGTATTGGGTCGACAAGTTGGAGTCCAACACCACTGTCACGGCTGAGCTTATTTTCTTCATGTATTTTACTGATACGGTGGACCTAGCGAAGCTGGAAAAGTTCACTAACTACCTTCTTCACAAGCAGAGGGAGGATGGAAGCTGGCCTTTGTATTACGGTGGGCCCTGTGACATTAATTGCACGGTCGAGTCGTATATGGCGTTGAAGCTCGCCGGAGTCCCGGTGGACCAGCCTGAGATGGTCAAGGCGCGCGAAGCGATTTTCGCCAACGGCGGAATCAAGAAGACCCGCGTATTCACCAAGATTTTTCTCGCCATGTTCGGACAGGTCCCTTGGGAAGTCTGCCCGGCGGTGCCTGTGGAGATCGTCCTGTTTGCCAACTGGTTTCCGATCAACATTTATGAAATGTCCAGCTGGTCGCGGGGTACGGTGGTTCCCCTGTCGGTGGTTCTTGCCCACCGCCCGGTGCATCATCCGCCCGAAGGCCGCGACGTGAAGGAACTGTTCACTGAAAGCGAATGCAATCTGGGTTTCGAGTCCGATGGATCGATCTTCAGTTCGTGGAGGAATTTCTTCATATTGCTAGATCGGTTCATCAAGTTCATCGGTAAATCACCATGGAAGCCGTTTCGCAGGATGGCGCTCAAAAAAGCCATCCGCTGGGTAATCGATCATCAGGAGGACCAAGGTGATTTTGCAGGAATTCAACCGGCGATGCTCAACTCCATGCTCGCTTACCATTATGAGGGGGTCCCTAAGGACGATCCCAAATGGGTCAAAGGATGGGAGGCTATAGAACGGTTCCTTATTAGCAAGGGAGACTACACCCTCATGCAAGCCTGTGTTTCTCCATTGTGGGATACAGCCATTGCTGCCAACGCATTACTCGATTCTGGATTACCATCGGATCACCCAGCGTTGGTAAAGGCCGGCGAGTGGATACTGACTAAGCAGGTGGTTAAAAAGGGGGACTGGATAGTTAAGAACCCACACACTGAGCCCGGCGGTTGGGCGTTTGAGTTTTACAATGAGCTGTATCCGGACTGCGATGATACCGCCGAGATACTCATCTTCCTCGACCGGGTGAATCTGCCAGACCAGCATCGGAAGCTTAAGGATTCGGAGCGCGCGCTGTCGTGGTTGCTCAGCATGCAGAGCAAGGCTGGAGGATGGGGAGCGTTTGATATTGACAACGATCAGGATCTGCTCAACCAAGTGCCCTTCGCCGATCATGGGGCTATGCTCGATCCGCCGACAGCAGATGTGAGCGGTCGCGTGCTGTGGATGCTCGGCAGGCTCGGATTTAATCGGGACCATAAGCAAGTGCGGCAGGTGATCGATTTTATCAAAAGCAAGCAGGAAGTGAACGGATCGTGGTGGGGTCGTTGGGGGGTGAACTATATCTATGGGACCTGGCTCGCGCTTTTTGGGCTCCGCTCTATCGGCGAGGACATGAGCCAGCCGTTTGTCCACCGTGCGGTGAGTTGGTACGAGGAGAAGCAAAACGAAGACGGCGGTTGGGGCGAAACCTGCGGGAGCTATACCGATCCGTTGCAGGCGGGAAAAGGAAAGAGCACCGTATCGCAAACGGCTTGGGCTGTTATGGGAATTCTTGCGGCGGGCAAAGTGGAGAATCCGGCAGTGAAACGCGGGATCGAGTTCTTACTGAACCGGCAGGAGACCTCTGGGTCCTGGTACGAAGATGAGTTTACGGGAGCGGGATTCCCCGGTCATTTTTATATCAAGTACCACATGTACCAACACTTCTTTCCACTGATGGCGATTTCCAGATACAGAATTCTCCTTAAAGAAGGTTGCCCTACCGACGTAGCTTGGTGAGACTGCCTCGTTGCAGAACTTCAAAGAATCCGAAAGATTTTGGCTACGGATGAATACGGATACACTACTGATATTCAAAAAAACTAGCATTTTAAATGGGTTGGGGTGAGGCGGCCCCGCATCTTGCTAGGATTGTCAAAGTTCTTGAGTTTTTTCGAAAAAATATTTACTGTTTCCAAGGTTAAGATACATATTCTTATCTGGGAAGGGTTTTGATGTTCTAGGGGGCCGGGAAGGTCCCCCCGGAGATGGCGCTTGAAGCACAGCGTGGTTTTGAAGTGCCATCCCCAAGATATGGAGAACAGGAAACCGGAACTGTTGCGAGACAGGGGTCCGGTTTTTTTGTTTTTAGCGGGGGGCCACCGCGTGCTGAACATTTGTCCCCGTGCTTTACTGGAATCCTTCGGTAAATTGTTGTACAACTAGACTTTGTTTCCAGCAATCTCGATCGTTAGAAAAGAATAGTGCTCATGTTTCGATTTTCAATTTATGCAGGAATTTTAATGATGTGCGGAATCCTTTTCGCTTGTAATGGCGGAGAGGAAGCAAAGGGTCCGGTCATCCAGCCAAAAAAGGAGTCGACTTGGGTCAAAACCGAAAAGGTGCGCACGACTAAGGAGGAGGCGGTCTCGGGCAAGGACAAAAGTCTGGCCCTAATTCCGGTAAACGCTTCTCTGGCCAAACAGCTCAACCAGAGCAAGCCGGGTGGAATGGCAGTCACGGACCAAGTTTCGTGTCTAGCCCGGGTAGAATCTATGGATCTACGGCGTACCGCCGTTCAGAAAGCGGGTGGAATGTGGCATGCCTTTGAGCGAAACACCGATTCCAAAGTGTACTCGTCCAATGGTGTGCAACTCGACAGCATGACTAACCAGATGATTCATGGGTTGAAACATTTGTGCCGGACCGCACAGGGCGTGCCGATTACCGATCTGGCAAGGAAGATTTCTGAAAAGGTCGATACCTACGGGTGGGATGAAACGAGAAGGATACTCCTCGGTCGGGGGGAACACCCGGAAGATATCGACATAATGTTGGAGTATGCTGAGACCGCAAAAAATGAGACTACAAGGAAGGTAGATTTTCCAGCAATCGGCAAACTCATTGCCCACGTGGAACCATTGATCGATCTGTACGAAGATTTATCGCGCCGGTCAGTGGACGCACAAACAGTAGACGCTTTTCTTTCCGATGCGGTCACCCTACTCAAGGTGATCCGCGAGTTTGCTGGCCACGATCCGCTTATGACCCTGGCGCTGAAAGAAGACAACCAAGTTCCGTATGCCCACCCCGACCAGGACATGTAAACGGGTTAAAGCCCGGCGCGGGATGGCCCCCAGGTATCTATCTGAGTTCTAGTTCAGTGTCGTTGTGGAGGGGCGGGTCGTGACAGAGGTCTTGCGCGATCTTGTTTTTGCGGTGGGTTTCCTATCTCGTTTGAATTTGCTTCCGAACACTTTCTCAATAACCTCGTCCATATCTTTAACTGGATGAAAGGTCATGCCTTTCCGAATGTTTTCCGGGATATCAGGGATGTCTTTTTCGTTATCCTTGGGTAGGATGATGTTGAAGACCTCTCCCCGGTGCGCCGCTAAGGTTTTTTCTTTGAGTCCACCGATGGGTAGAACTTTTCCACTAAGCGTCAACTCCCCGGTCATGCTGATGTCATGACGCAGGGGGATGTTGGTGAGTGCCGAGACCATGGCGACGGCCATTGTGAGACCAGCCGACGGGCCGTCCTTGGGCACCGCTCCTTCAGGGATGTGAACATGGATATCGGTTTTTTGGTAGAAATCTTTTTTCAGACCGAACTCTACCGCACGAGAACGAACATAACTAAGCGCCGCTTGGGCCGATTCTTTCATAACATCACCCAGTTTTCCAGTGGGCGAGAGCTTGCCGCTTCCCGGTAGAACAGTGGCTTCGATCGACAACAATTCTCCGCCAAACTCGGTCCAGGCAAGACCTGTAGCAACGCCAATAGGCAACGGTTCGTTTGCCGGCCGTGGCTGGAATTTGGGTATGCCTAGGTAGTCGGGCAGTGTTTTGGGCTCGACTTTTACGGAATAGCTCTTCCCTTTTTCCACCACTTTCCTCGTGACTTTGCGGCAAACGGTAGCGATTTCACGTTCCAGGTTGCGCACCCCAGCTTCCCGCGTGTATTCGTGTAGAATACGGTGCAGGGCGTCTTTGCTGAACCGAACGTTTTTCTTCATCAACCCGTGTTCCTTTATTTTTTTTGGGATGAGAAATTTTTCAGCGATGCCCCGTTTCTCGTCATCCGTGTAGCCGTGAAGCCGAATCACTTCCATGCGGTCGAGGAGTGGCTGGGGGATAGTATGAAGCAGGTTGGCGGTGCAGATGAATAGCACCTGCGACAGATCGTAGTCGACTTCCAGGTAATGATCGTTGAAGCTGGCGTTTTGTTCCGGATCGAGTGCTTCTAGCAAGGCCGATGCAGGGTCACCGCGGAAGTCGGAACTCATTTTATCGACTTCATCTAGCATAAACACTGGATCCATGGTGTTCGCCTTTTTCATCCCCTGAATGATTTTTCCGGGAAGCGCACCGATATAGGTTCGTCGGTGGCCTCGAATCTCTGCTTCATCGCGGATGCCGCCCAAGGAAACGCGAACGAACTTCTTTCCTGTGGCGCGGGCGATGGACTGGCCGAGCGAAGTTTTGCCTACGCCAGGCGGTCCTACAAGGCACAGTATAGGTCCTTTAATTTTCTTGACCAGTTTCAGCACGGCTAAGTGCTCGATGATGCGTTCTTTAATCTTCTCCAAGCCGTAGTGGTCTTTATCGAGCACTTTCTGTGCATCCGGGATTTTTATTTTTTCTGCACCCGTGCCTTTTTTCCAAGGCAGGTCGATGAACCACTCGATATAAGTACGTGAGACGGTTCCCTCCGCTGACATTGGTTGCATGAGTTCCAGCCGACCCAATTCCTTCATAACCCTTTCATGTACTTCCTTGGGCATTTTGGCTTTTTTGATTTTCTGTGCGAGTTCATCGACGTCGGACTTGAACTCGTCGCGCTTGCCCAGTTCTTTCTGAATGGCCTTGATCTGTTCATTCAGATAGAACTCTTTCTGACTGCGTTCCATTTGTTTGCGTACGCGCCCGTGTACCCTTTTTTCGATTTTGAGGATTTCTAACTCCGACTTAAGGATCCCAAGTAGTTTATTCAGGCGGTCTGCTGGATTAAACGTTTCCAGCAGGTCCTGTTTGTCGGAGGTTTGAAATACCATATAGGCGGCGATAGTGTCGGCATAGCGATGCGGTTCGGCAATGTTGGTGCTAGCCGAAACTGCCTCGAGCGGTATTTTCTGGTTCAGCTTGACGTGTTGCTCGAACACGCTGCCCACGCTTCGCATGAGGGCTTTGAGCTCTGGGGTGGCCTGCTCGTTTTCATGAACGCGGTCGACCTCGACCTCGTAAAAATCGGGATTGCTGGTGAAGGCGGTGATGCATCCACGTTGCAAGCCCTCAACCAGAACCTTCATGGTGCCATCGGTCAGCTTGAGGATTTGCAGGATGTTGGCAACTGTACCCGTTTTGTGAATATCGTCGGGTGTAGGATCGTTGTTGTTAGGATTGCGCTGGGTGGCCAGAAAAATGTTTTTTTGTTCAGCCATGGATTTCTCCAGGGCGGAAATGGACTTGTCACGTCCGACAAACAGTGGGATCACCATGAATGGAAAGACAACGATGTCCCGGAGCGGAAGAAGCGGTAGCCGGGTTTGTTCAGAACTCATTCAGCTAGCCTGCTTTCGTTTGTGGTAAACGAGGAGAGGTTCTTCGCCGTTCGTGATCACCTCTTCGTTGATCACCACCTCTCTAATATCCTGCTGCGAAGGTAGATCAAACATGGTGTCGAGCATATTGTCCTCCAGTACTGCGCGTAGGCCGCGGGCACCGGTTTTCTGTACGATTGCCTTTTCAGCGATTGCCCGTATGGCACCTTCAGTGAATTTGAGCTTGACGTCTTCAAATTCGAAGAGCTTCTGGTATTGTTTGGTCAGCGCGTTTTTTGGTTCTGAAAGAACTTTCATTAGGGCTTCTACGTCGAGTTCCTTGAGGGTGGCGACGACCGAAAACCGGCCGACAAACTCAGGAATGAGACCATATTTAAGCAAGTCTTCGGGTTGAACCTGCTGAAGGGTGACATCGCAGTCGGTTTTGTTTTTCGTTACCAACTCCTGCCCAAATCCGAGGGTTTTTTTACCGATTCGGTTGCGAATAATGCCTTCGAGTCCGACAAATGCTCCGCCACAGATGAAAAGAATATTGGTGGTATTGACCTGCAGAAATTCCTGGTGCGGGTGCTTGCGCCCGCCCTGCGGAGGAACACTGGCGGTCGTGCCTTCGATAATCTTGAGCAGAGCCTGTTGCACCCCTTCCCCGGACACATCACGGGTGATGGATGGATTTTCCGTTTTACGGGATATTTTATCTATTTCGTCTATATAAATGATTCCCCGTTCCGCTTTTTCCACATCATAGTCGGCGGCTTGGAGAAGTTTAAGTATAATATTTTCCACATCTTCGCCCACGTATCCCGCTTCGGTTAGTGTGGTGGCGTCGACGATAGTGAACGGTACGTCGAGGATTCGTGCCAGGGTTTGTGCCATCAGCGTTTTGCCCGAACCGGTTGGGCCGATGAGAAGGACGTTGCTTTTTTGAAGCTCTACATCTTCCGTTTCCACGTTGGAGTCGACTCGTTTGAAGTGATTGTGGACTGCGACCGACAGGATTCGTTTACAGCGTTCCTGTCCGACGATGTAGTGATCGAGGTGATGATAAATGTCCTTTGGTTTGAGGAGGTGCTGAAAATCTTCGCTCTTTTCCTGTGCCCACTCCTCCACCATGATCTCGTTGCACAACTCGATGCATTCGTCGCAGATGAACACGGTGGGACCAGCAATCAGTTTTTTTACTTCTTCCTGGCTCTTACCGCAGAACGAACACCGGTAATTGCCGCTACCCGATGAACTTTTTTTGCCCATGGAGTTCCTCGTAGAGGGTTGAAGAAAGAGGGAAACATGCTCCCTTCATGTTTTACTTTTTCTTTTTATCGTCCTGCTCTTCGCGCTGGGTGATCAATCGATCGATCAACCCGTATTTTTTTGCCTCTTCGCCCGTCATGTAGTGATCGCGTTCGGTATCTTCACGTACCTTCTTCTGATTCTGTCCAGTGTGTGCCGCGATGATAGTGTCCAGGATTTGGCGGATGCGCGTAATCTCTTTAGCCTGAATTTCGATGTCCGTGTGCTGCCCCTGAAATCCTCCGCTCGGTTGGTGGATCATGATCCGGGAATGGGGCAGCGCAAACCGCTTGCCCTTTGTGCCCGCCGCCAATAGCAGGGCACCCATGCTAGCTGCCTGACCGATGCAGATGGTTTGTACATCGGGCTTGATGTACTGCATGGTGTCGTAGATGGCCATACCCGAGCTGACTTGGCCGCCCGGACTGTTGATATACAGGTAAATGTCCTGTTCCGGCTCGTCCGATTCCAAAAACAGCATTTGGGCGATGATTAAGTTGGCGATGTGGTCATCGACCGCCATACCCAGGAAAATGATCCGATCTTTGAGCAGGCGCGAATAAATGTCATAAGAGCGCTCGCCGCGACTGGTTTGTTCAACAACAATGGGAACCAACTGGTTGTGGGTCTGTGTCATAGTATCTCTTAAATGTTGGGAAAAGTTGCTGGAATAAGAGTGTCTCCTCAGCATGAAAAACACACCGGGAGAAAAGGATAAGCCTTTAAAAATTAAATAGATATATATGCTGTTCCTTAATTATCTTTAATATCGTCTTTTCTGTCAACTATTTCTTCCTTGATCTGGGTCTTCTCCATCACGGCGTCTAGGGTCTTATCCCGTTTGATTCGACTCTGCAGGCGCAGCAGAACACCGCTTTTTGCCCATTCCTTTTTCATCTTTTTGGCATCGGTTTCTCCGAGCATCCTTACAAGATTATTGATTTCGGCGTTAAGTTCGTCTTCACTGACTTTAATATTCAGGTCCGTGGCCAACTGGTCGAGTAAAAACTCCTGTTGCAGGAGCCGGATCGCTTCGTCGCGGTACTTTTTCTTCTGTTCATCCGTGACCTGCACATCTTCCTCGCCGGTATCTTCCATTTTCTCTTGGAGCGGTTGTTCCTTTTTCAATTCCTGAGCTACCATGTGTTTGATCTGTTCTTCGATGAGCCCAGCGGGAATCTCGATGGAGTTCATCCCGACAATCTTTTCGGCGGCCTCTTTTTTGGCGTTCTGACGCGCGTCCTTGCGCGCATGTTCTTCCAGCTCCCCGCGAATCTTCTGTTTCATGTCGTCCAGATTTTCATACTTGCCTTTCGGCTCGGTGTTTTTGGCGAACTCGTCATTGAGTTCGGGCAATTGCTTTTCCTGGATTCCTTCAAGAAAGACATGAAACATCACGTCCTTGCCGGCGATGGATTTGTTGGTGTAGCTGTCCGGAATCTTGACTGGAATATCTTTTTCCTCACCCGGCATCATGCCGACCAGCTGATCCCCCATGCCTTTGAGAAGGTTTTCCGAGCCAATCTGGACTACATGTCCCTTACCTTCCCCGCCTTCGAACGGTTTACCGTCGAGCGTTCCCTTGTGGTCGAGCTTGACGAAATCCTTCTCTCGAACTGCTCGGTCGGTCACTTGAATGTTCTTTCCCTGACGCTCTCGGTAATAGTTGATGACTCGGTCGATCTCCTCCTCAGTCACGCGTGGGATCTTAAGCGTGATGTTGATTCCAGAACAATCGGCGACTTCAAACGAGGGCACAATTTCTACTGAAGCCGAAACGCTGATATCTGTTCCTTCCTCGGCTTGGACTTCCAAGAGTTTCGGCGGACCTACCGCGCGCAGCCCCTGTTCATCCATTACATTGGCGACCCACTCACTGATGAGTTGGGTCAGCACCTCCTGCTTGACATTAGGGCCGAATCTTTTTTCCAGAACCGAAAGCGGAGCCTTGCCCGGGCGAAACCCCGGAATTTTTACCTCCCGAGCTAGGGACCGGTAGGAATTGTTGACTCGGGTTTTGTAGTCCTGATGAGGGATGTCGAACTTGATTTTCTTGTTGCAGGAGTTGATGTCTTCAATTTGTACGTTCATTTATTTAAATAACCGGGAAAAACAAATGCGAAGGGGGGGATTCGAACCCCCACGGTTGCCCACTGGGTCCTAAACCCAGCGCGTCTGCCAGTTCCGCCACCCTCGCTAAGGTCGGGTTAACTTTTATAATATCGGGATTTTATAGCACCAACTAGGCGCCTTTTCAATTTAGCGCGGGTCGGTGGAGGAAATCAATGTTTTTTACCCGGTGACCTTTCAGTAGGTATTATTTTTAGGGTTTGTCTTATTTAGGTCTGGACTTGGGTTTGTGATTCGCAGGGGCTATGGCGTGGCCGGGTGGATGGAACCCCTTTGGGACCGTGCTGTTGGGGCGGATCCAGTTGTTCTTGCCAACCAGGGTTCCGGGGCAAATTACCGCGTTACAACCCACTTCGACATTGTCGCCAAGAACGCCTCCGAGCTTGGAAAGCCCGGTCCTCACCGGTCCGTTCTCCATGGGGATTTCGATGGGATGGATGAAATCATCCTGCTTTTCTTTCAGGCTTCGGAACTGAACATTGGCCAAGCGTGATCCCGCCCCCAAATTGACGTAGCTTCCAAGAATGCTGTCGCCGATGTAGTTGAAATGCCCTGCTTCGACATGATTCATGAGCACACTGTTTTTGATCTCAGTGCAGTGTCCGATCACGCATCGGTCGCCAACTAGCACGTTGCCGCGTAAGTAGGCGCCCTGACGGATATCATTTTTTCTGCCGATGATTGTAGGACCCTTGATGATCGCAGTGGGTTCAAGCATCGTTCCCTCGCCAATCCAGATTCCCAGAGTCTCTGACACAACTGGTCGCTCCAGCTTGATCCAGTGTTCCACAAGGATGCCCTTGGCCGAATCACCTGAGTCAGCAGTGAGGCCCTGTACGGATTCCAACGGAGCTCCCCCCGCATCCGCGTGACTCAAGGCTGTCCGGATAAGTTCTTCAAGGTTCTTCAGCGGATCCCACACCTGCTCAATGTTATTGAAGATATGGCCGTGAGCGAATTCGTCGAGGTGGGGGAAGTAAATGTTTTTTAAAGAACTCATGTTGCTGACCGCGCTCCAGTAGGGGGCTTAAAACGCGAGGTCATATATGACGGCGAGTTAAGTTTCTTTCCTGTCCAAATTT
>Ga0207990_1001004_pt1 | contig 15328 bp, 16 predicted proteins | sample ETNtaG_8_FD_185780 | JGI IMG/M metagenome (GOLD analysis project Ga0207990, IMG submission 185780) | Marine microbial and viral communities from oxygen minimum zone, Eastern Pacific Ocean - ETNP201406SV75 (SPAdes) (version 2) | ecosystem: Environmental > Aquatic > Marine > Oceanic ...
AATTTTAAAAAAAAAATATAAAAATAAAAGTATTAAAATTAAAAATAATGAAATAAGAAATATTAATAAAAAATTTCAAACAATCATTTATTTTGACGTTCTTGAACACATAAAAAATGATTTAAATGAAGTAAAAGAAGCTCAAAAAAGACTTGATAAAAAAGGGCGTTTAATATTCAGCGTACCGGCTTATCAGTATTTTTATAACAATTTTGATAAATCAGTTGGTCATTTTAAAAGGTACAACAGAAATGATTTTATAAAAATAGGAAAAAAAACTGGACTAAAAATTGAAAAATTAATTTATTATGACAGTGTGGGTTTCTTATTCTTAATTTTAAATAAAATTTTTTCCTTAAGTGAAAAAAACCTAGAATTTAAAATAAAATTTTGGAACTTTTTAATTCCAATTTCTAGATTAATCGATTTTGTAACTTTCAATCAATTTGGAAAATCACTATTATGTGTCTATCGAAATGATAAAAAATAAGAATTTATTATATATTATTTTTTTTGCTATTTATTTAATTGTTGGAATTTATTTGAGCATTACTAATGGCATTACTAGCGACGAGTCTTTCGAACAACTCAACTGGGAAAAAAATTTTTCTGGTATAATAAGTTTTTTAAAACACGGGAACTATGATGAATTTCTAGAATATCAAGATAAATATCATGGTATTGGGTTTCATTATATTAGCCAGCCTGTTCAAATATTAACATATAAGTTTGTTTCAAGTTTAAACGATGTAAGCTATTCTGGAGCATATTTAATATCAAAACACTCAGCAGTATTTGTATTATTTTTTATTTCCGGATTTTTTTTTTACTTATTAAGCTTTAAATTAACAAATAATAAATTATTTTCGTTAATATCCTTATCGATTTATTTACTTTATCCATATTTGTTTGGTCATGCTCAATTTAATATGAAGGATATTCCTTTTTTGTCCGTGTGGTTAATTTGTACATATTTTTATTTAACTGCAGTTGAAGATTTATTTTATGAAAGAGATATTAAATATAACAAAATACTTTTAATTTCACTTTTAACTTCATACCTAATAAGTATTAGAATTTTAGGGTTAATTATTTTTTTACAATATTTAATAAGTCTTATTATTTTATTTAATATTAAAAAGATAAATTTAATAGACTTTATTAAAATAAATTACAAAAATTTTTTTGTAATGGTTCTATCCTTATTATTATTAATTTACATTATGAATCCAGTTCTATGGCATAACCCTCTTGAACTAATAAATTCAATTAAGTGGATGAGCAAATATTTTAACAACATTTGTACTCTCACACTTGGTGAATGCATGAGTTCATTAAGTCTACCCTCAAGTTATTATTTTATTTGGCTTTTTTTCAAATTACCAATTTTAATTATTTTGGGTGTATTAATTTTTCCGTTAATTGAAAAGAAAATTTTTAGTTTAAAAGTTATATCAATTTATTACGGAACTTTATTTTTTTCATTTTTTTCTATAATTTTCATTTTTATTTTATTAAGAATTAATATTTACGATGAATTAAGACATGTAATGTTTCTTATACCTTTAATTTTTTTGGTTTCTTTAACTAATATTTTTTATTTAAATAAAAAAATTTTTTATATTTTAGGCACGTTATTAATTTTATTTTTTATAATTGAAAACAAATCTTTAAATCCATATCAATATACCTGGCTTAACTCTTTTGCTAAATTAACCAATATACAAAAAAATTTTGAAATTGATTATTGGGGAGTTAGTAACAAAAATCTTCAAAAAAAATTAGTTGAATATGTTGAGGAAAATAATTTATCAAAAGAGATTTGTATATATGGAGATGCTTATGCTAAAGAATTTTTAGTAAACAAAAATTTTAAATGTTTTAAAAGATACCAGCAACTTGATTCTGCAAAAAAAGGTCCAATTTTAGCATATAAAAACCTTAGAAATGCTAAAAGATCAAATCCGAATGATTGCAAATTAATTTGGAATGAGACTTACAAATATAGCTTTTACAAACAAAATATTAGTGTGGGTACTTTATGGTTATGTGATTAATTATTCGCTTCTTTTAACTCTTTTTGAATTTTATTGATAAATTCACTTAACAATTTTGCATCTTCCTTGGACAAATATCTTTCTTTGTTTATAGCTTTTTTTATTTCTACTCTTAATTTATTAACTCCTTCTCTTCGACCTTCTTTTGATGCAAAAATATTTGTTTTATCTTTTAACTGAGCAACTTGTTTCCCAATAGTAAATTCGTATATTAATACAATGGTTATTGCAAATATTGCCATCTTGTAAATAAATTGTCTCATAATTTATTTTTTGAAACTTATGCTTTTATTTTCCAAAATCTTCTTCAACTCTCCACTTTCAAAAATTTCTTTTACAATATCGCAACCTCCTAAAAATTCTTTTTTTATATAAAGCTGAGGTATAGTTGGCCACTCACTGTATTCTTTTATTCCTTCTCTAATTTGCTGGTTTTCTAAAACGTTAACTCCTTTGAAATTAACCTCTAAAATTTTAAGAATATTTGAAACAGCCATAGAAAATCCACATTGTGGAGCATCTGGAGTTCCTTTCATAAACAAACAGACATCATTATTTTCAATTTCTTTATTTATTAAATCTTTAGTTTGTTGATCCATTTATTGTTCCTTTGTTTTAATTGCTAAAGCGTGCAGCTCATTACCCATTTTACCTTTTAATGAATTGTATACCATTTTATGTTGTTCAATTTTATTTTTACCTGCAAATTTAGAAGAAGTAACTGTTGCAGAATAATGATTACCATCACCAGCCAAATCTTGAATCTCGATTATTGCATCTGGTAATGCTTCCTTAATATGCTTCTCAATTTCTTTTAAATCCATTGCCATTATTTGCTCATATAATTTGTTAGCCAACTTGTATTTGATGAAATTAATTCGTCAATTGTTACTTTTGACTTACTATCTATAAATATATCACTTTCAGTTATAATTCCTAGCATATCATAATGAATTGAACTTTTATCTAACATTTCTTTAATTTTATCAAAATTTTCTTTTTCTATTTCTATAATGTATCGACCTTGATCTTCACCAAAAAGATACTCAAATTGATTTATTAAATAATTAGGTTTTTTAAGTTTAATTCCTTTTTTACCTTTGATGCACATTTTTGCTACAGCAATCATAATTCCTCCTAAAGAAATATCATGTACCGATTTAACATAATTTTTATCAATTAAACTTAAAATAGTTTCACCATTATTTTTTTCATTAAATAAATTTATTTCTGGAGGTGGACCATTTTTTTCATTTAATATATCTCTTGCAAAAATACTTTGATCCAAATGTCCTTCAGTTTTACCAATGACTAGAACTAAATTATCAATTTTTTTAAAATCCATTGTGATCATTTTTTTATAATTTTTTATCAATCCGACTCCACCAATAGATGGAGTTGGTTTTATTCCTTTATCTTTTGTTTGATTATAAAAAGATACATTTCCTGAAACTACTGGGAAATTTAAATACTTACTTGCTTCACCTAGTCCCTGTACACATTCAACAAACTCACCCATATTTTCTTCTTTTTCAGGACTACCGAAGTTAAGACAATTTGTTATAGCTATTGGTTGGGCTCCGACAGAAATTAAATTTCTCCAACTTTCACAAACTATTTGTTTTCCACCAGTTAGAGGATGTGCATAGCAATAAGTTGCTGAGGAATCTACAGACGCTGCCACAGCTTTATTAGTGCCATGTACCCTAACTACACCAGCATCTCCCCCGGGTTTTTGAATTGTATCAGCCATAACTGTATGATCGTATTGTTGCCAAATCCATTCCTTGCTACATATATTTGAGTTAGATAACATTTTACTTAAGACGTTAGTAATTTTTAAATTTTTAAAGTCTTCTTTTTTAAATTTATTTTTTTTAGGAAGTTTGGTTTTTTTCCATTTTCGATTATATATTGGAGAATTTTCAACAAGTATATTAACGGGAATATCTGCAACTTTTTCTTCATCAAAATAAAGTTCAATTTTCTTACTATTTATTGTTTTTCCAATTACAGCAAAATCCAAATTCCACTTGTCAAATATTTTTTTTGCTTTATTTTCTTCTCCATTCTCTAGAACAATTAACATTCTTTCTTGGCTTTCTGATAACATTATTTCATAAGGAGTCATTTTTAATTCTCTACATGGAACTTTATTCAAATTTAGTTTAATTCCTAATTTACCTTTTGAAGCCATCTCAATGCTTGAAGAGGTAAGTCCAGCTGCACCCATATCTTGAATTGCTATGATTGAATCTCCAGCCATTAACTCTAAACAAGCTTCTAGTAAAAGTTTTTCAGTAAATGGATCCCCAACTTGAACAGTAGGTTTTTTTTCTTCTATCTTTTCATCAAAAATAGCTGAAGCCATACTTGCTCCATGAATTCCATCTCTACCAGTTTTAGAACCAACATAGATAACTGGTTTATTTAAACCTGCTGCCTTTGAGTAAAATATTTTATTTTTTTTTACAAGCCCAAGAGTCATAGCATTTACTAAAATATTTCCGTTATAAGATTCATCAAAACTAGTTTGGCCAGCAATTGTAGGAACGCCCATGCAATTTCCATATCCACCAATTCCACGAACAACACCTCTTAATAAATTTTTTGTTTTTTTATTTTGGGTCGATCCAAAATGTATAGAATTTAAATTTGCTATTGGTCTAGCACCCATTGTAAATACATCTCTCATAATTCCACCAACACCTGTTGCTGCTCCTTGATAGGGTTCAATAAACGAAGGGTGGTTATGGCTTTCAATTTTAAATACAATAGCATCATCATCTTCAATATCTATAACACCAGCATTTTCACCAGGTCCCTGGATTACTTTTTTACCTTTAGTAGGTAAGTTTTTTAAGTGAAGTCTTGAAGATTTATATGAACAATGTTCATTCCACATAGCTGAAAATATTCCAAGCTCAGTAATATTAGGAATTCGTTTTAGTGAATAGCAAATTTTTTTAAATTCTTCTTTATTTAAACCATGATCTATGGCAACTTTTTCAGTAACTAACATTATTTTAAATTATTAATTAAATTTTCAAAAAAAAGAGAACCGTCTTCACCCGATAAACAATTTTCTATCATTCTTTCAGGATGAGGCATCATGCCTAATATATTTTTTTCTTTATTAAATATTCCAGCAATACTTTTGCTAGCCCCATTTGGATTAAATTTTTCACTTATTTCACCATTTTTATTACAATAAAATAATGCAATTTGATTATTATCTTCAATTTCTTTCATTTGATTATTTGAACAAAAATAGTTTCCTTCATTGTGAGCAATATGAAGTTTGAGCGTTTCCTTTTTAATATTTTTAAAATAATTATTTTCAGCATTATTAATTTTTACAAATACATTTTTACAAATAAATTCTGAATACTTGTTTCTTAAAAGTACACCAGGTAACAATTTCATTTCAGTTAGTATCTGAAATCCATTACAAATTCCCATTAATAATCCACCAGATTTTGCAAAATTAATTATAGACTCGATAATTTTTGATTTAGAGGCCATACTTCCACATCTTAGATAATCTCCATATGAAAAACCTCCTGGCAAAACCACTAAATCGCTCTTTGGTAGCTTGCTATCATTATGCCAAACCATTTTATTTTTAAAACCAAATTTTTTTAAAGCTACATCCATGTCCCTATCACAATTAGACCCTGGGAAAATTATTACAGAAGAATTCATTATTTGTTATTGAGATCCGATAATTCTATAATCTTCAATTACAAGATTTGCTAAAAGTTTTTTGCACATGTTTTCAACTTGTTCTTCAGCTTTTTTTTTATCTTTTTCATCTATGTCAATTTCAAAATACTTTCCTTGTCTTATTTCATGAATATTATTGAAACCCATACCATCTAAGGCGCTCTTTATTACTTTACCTTGAGGATCTAAAACTTCTTTTTTTAAGGTTATAATAGTTGATACTTTCAATTTATTATTTTTGATTTTTAATTGATCTTAACTTTCCAAATTTTACTGCCCTAATATTAGTTTCTTCGTGAAGAATATTTAATCTTCTAGCGACTTCTTGATAAGCTTCTAATAAGTTACCTAAATCTCTTCTAAATCTATCTTTATCCAACTTTTCTTCACTTGTGACGTCCCATAATCTACAGGTATCAGGGCTGATTTCATCAGCCAGCACAATTTTTTTTTTTCCATTTTGATTTAATCTTCCAAACTCAAGTTTGAAATCTACTAGTTTAATCCCAACACCCTTAAACATTCCTTGCATAAAATCGTTAATTCTTAAACATTGATCTGCAATTCTATTTATTTCTATAGGAGTAGCCCAACCAAAAGCATAAATATGTTCTCTTGCAATTAAAGGATCGTTTAATTCATCATTTTTGTAATTGAATTCAATTAATGGTCTCTCTAAAACTGTTCCTTCTTCAATTCCTAACCTTTTAGTCAATGAACCTGTAGCAATATTTCTAACCACAAATTCAATTGGGATAATTTCAACTAATTTTACTAATTGTTCTCTCATATTAATTCTTTTAATTAAGTGAGTTTCAATACCAACTTGATTAAGACTTGAGAGAATATGTTCAGAAATTCTATTATTTAAAATACCTTTACCTTCAATGATAGATTTCTTTTGGTTATTAAATGCCGTCGCATCATCTTTAAAATGTTGAATAGCGGTACCTTTTTCAGGCGCAGCATAAATGATTTTAGCTTTACCTTCATATAGTTTTTTACCTTTTTTCATTATTTAAAAACTCTGTTAAAAATTAAATTTACATTTTTTAAATGTGATGAATAATTAAATATTTTTTTTAATTTATTCAAAGAAATTTTATCCATTATTAATTTATCTTTTTTTACAACTTCAAATAGATTTAAATTTTGAGATAAACATCTTTTGGCATGTGATTGAATTATTTCGTAAGATTTTTCCCTGCTTATTCCTGATTTTGTAAGTTCTAACATTATTTCTTGAGAAAAAATCACACCCTTGGTTATATTAAGGTTAGAAATCATCTTTTTAGGATAAACAATCATATTATTTAAAATATTATTTAGTCTAACAAGAGCAAAATCAAGCGTTATATTTGCATCTGGACCAATATTTCTTTCAACACTTGAATGAGAAATGTCTCTTTCATGCCAAAGAGCAATATTTTCTAAAGCAGGAACAACATAACTTCTCACCATTCTTGAAAGACCTGTTAAATTTTCACTCAAAATTGGATTTTTTTTATGAGGCATAGCTGAAGAACCTTTTTGTTTTTTGGAAAAATATTCTTGTAGTTCATAAACCTCAGTTCTTTGCAAATGTCTTATTTCTGTCGCTACTCTTTCTACTGAACCAGCAATAATACCTAAAACTGAAAAATAAAATGCATGTCTATCTCTTGGTATTACTTGTGTTGAAATTGGCTCAATTTTAAGGTTAAGTTTTTTAGCAACGTGTTTTTCAACATTAGGATTTATATTAGCAAACGTTCCTACAGCCCCTGAAATTGCACAGGTGGAGACCTCATCTATAGCATTTATTAATCTTTTTTTATTTCTTTTAAATTCTTCATAAAAAGAAGCTAACTTTAAACCAAAAGTTATTGGCTCCGCATGTATTCCGTGGCTTCTTCCAATACAGGGAGTTAATTTATATTTTTTTGCTTGTTTTTTTAAAACTTTTAATATTTCTTCAATGTCTTTTAAAAGTATTTTTCCTGATTGAACTAATTGAATATTAAAACTTGTATCTAAAATATCAGAAGAGGTCATCCCTTGATGTAAATATCTTGCATTAATTCCAGTTTTTTCAGTAATTGAAGTTAGAAAAGCTATTACGTCATGTTTAACTTTAGTTTCAATATCATGAATTCTTTTAACGTTAATTCTGGCTTTTTTTTTAACTATAGATGATACGCCCTTAGGTATATAGCCTAGTTTTTCCATAGCTTGAGCGGCAGCTATTTCTACATCAAGCCAAATTTTATATTTATTTTTTTCTGACCAAATATTTGTAAGTTCTTTTCTAGAATATCTTGATGTCATTATTTGTAAGGGGGCTTATAATAATCTTTAGCAGATTTTGTAAATATTTCATATCCATTTTCTGTAATTCCAATAGTATGCTCAAATTGTGCTGATAAAGATTTATCTTTTGTTACAGCTGTCCATCCATCATCTAAGATTTTTACGTCATATTTTCCACTATTTATCATTGGCTCGATAGTAAAAGTCATTCCTGATTCTAATTTAATACCTGTATTTTTTTTGCCATAATGAAGTATATTTGGATATTCATGGAAAATTGTACTAATTCCATGCCCACAAAAATCTCTTACAACAGAAAATCCCTTATTTTCAACATAAGACTGAATTTCATAACCAATATCACCAATTTTTATTCCTGGTTTTAAAATTTTTATGGCTCTCATCATAGACTCATAAGTTGCATCAATTAAATTATTTAATTTAATAGGAGTTTTGCCAACACAAAACATTCTACTAGTGTCACCATAATGTTCATTTACTATTGCTGTAACATCAACATTTACTGCATCACCTTCATTTAAAATTCTATCTGATGGTATTCCATGACAAACAACACGGTTTAAAGAAGTGCATAATGATTTTTTAAAACCACGATAAAAAAGTGGGGCTGAATATCCGCCGTTATCTCTTATAAATTCATAACCAAGTTTATCTATATAGTCTGTCGTAATACCGGGTTTAATATTTTCAACTAACATATCCAAAGTTTTTGCCGCAAGATTTCCGGCGATACTCATTTTTTCAAATTTTTCAGTATAATTATTCATCAATAATTTTAATTTTTTTTTCTATTTTAATTTCTTTTGGACTAATATTGCATCTATAAGCCAAAAAATTAACCCCAGATTTTTTTGCAATTAAATAATTTTTATAATATTCCTTATCTATATCTTTTGCTATTTTAAAATATTTTATTCCTTGAATTTGAACCAAAAATAATATGTAAGATTTATAACCTTTTTTTATGGCATCAATAAGGGTTTTTAAATGTTTAGAGCCTCTAGTTGTTATTGCATCTGGAAATTCAGCAATTTTATGATCTCTGAATAAAGTTGTATTTTTAACTTCAACAAAAATTTTTTTTTTATTTTTTTCAACTAAAAAATCAAATCTTGTATTGGTATTAAAAAAAACCTCTGGTTTAACAAGTTGGCAATTTTTTAGTTCATTAATTAGGTTATTTAATAGTCCATGATGTACAATTTTATTTGCAAGATGAGTATTTACACCAACAAGAATTTTTTTAACTTTAATTAATTCTAGAGTGTATTTTAGTTTTCTTTTTGGATCATCATTCTTTGATATCCATACTTCATTATTTATATCCAAAAGACCTTCCATGGATCCAGTATTTGGACAATGGGCAATTACAATTTTCTTATTTACTTTAATATCAGCAAAAAATCTTTTATATCTTTTTACAAGTTTGCCTTTTATTAAAGACTTGGTAAATTCCATAGTTAAATTATATATTTAAAAATGACTAAAAACATACAAGTTAACGCCGCAATATTAATTATTGGAAATGAAATTTTATCAGGACGAACACAAGACACCAATACATCTACATTAGCTTTATGGCTTAATTCTATCGGAGTTAAAGTAAGAGAGGTGCGTGTGATACCTGATATTGAGCAAACTATTATAGAAAATGTCAATGAACTTAGAAAAAATAATAATTATGTTTTTACAACTGGAGGTATTGGACCAACTCATGATGACATTACAGCAGAATCTATATCTAAAGCTTTTGGATTAAAATATCAAATTCATAAAGAGGGATATAAAATTTTAGAAGCATACTATAATCAAGGAGAATTTAATGAGGGTAGACAAAAAATGATTTGGATGCCAGAAAATTCAAAGTTAATTTTAAATCCAACAAGTGGAGCACCAGGATTTAGTGTTGAAAATGTTTTTTGTTTGCCGGGTGTACCATCAATACTAAAAGCAATGTTAGGAGGATTAAAAAACGATATAGTAGGCGGAAATCCAATCTTAAGTCATACTATAAACTTAAGAACAGTCGAAAGTGAAATTGCTAAATCTTTAACATCAGTTCAAGATAATAATAAAGATGTGGAGATAGGAAGTTATCCTTTTTTTAAAAAAGGTAAGATTGGTGTTTCAATTGTTCTTAGATCTATAGACCAATCTAAAATTGACAAATGTAATTTACAAATATTAGAATTCATAAAAGAAAAAAAAATTGAAATAGTTGAAAGGGAGTAAATGTTGTATTTTGCATACGGTAGTAATTTAAATCATCATCAAATGAAAAATATTAGATGTTTCGGTTCAAAATATTTAAGAGCTTTTTTTTTAAAAGATTACAAATTAATATTTTGTCATCCAAATAAATTAAATAAATTTGGTTATGGAAACATAATAAAAAAAAAGAGATCTAAAGTGGCAGGTGCAATTTGGGACATTACAAAAGAACATGAAAAAATATTAGATAATTATGAACAATTTCCTAATATTTATAATAAAGAACATTTCTATTTGGATGGAAAAAAGATTATGTTTTATATTATGAAAGAATATTTTATTAAGGACCCACCCAAGAGTTATATCGATGTAATTAACGACGGCTATAAAGACTGTAATATTGATTTAAGAATTCACTATAGAATTTAAATGATTAAATTTAACTCAAGCCCAGAGCCAACTATAGGGGTTGAGATAGAACTGCAATTAGTTGACAATAAAAATTTAAATCTAAACAATATATCCAAAAAAGTACTTGCAGACGTAAAAAAAGAATTTTCAGATAATATTAAATGTGAACTTATTGAATCAATGATAGAAATTAACACTAACATTTGTTCAAATGTTGAAGAGGTAGAAAAAGATATAAAAAAAACCTTAACTTATCTTGGTGATATTATAAAAGATTATCAAACTGAAATAAATTGTACCAGCCTTCATCCATTTGCTATAGGAAAAAAACAAATTATTACTGAAAATTTACGTTACAAAAGAATAATGAAAGATCTACAAATGGTAGGAAAACGTTTTATTTCACAAGGTCTACACGTACATATTGGAATTAATAACTCTAAAAATGCAATTAAGGTGAATAATGCATTAAGAATATATTTGCCATTGTTGCTTGCTCTTACAACTTCATCACCATTTTTTGAAGGTGAAGACACAGGACTTCATTCTTATAGAACAAAACTTTTTGAAGCCTTGCCATTAGCAGGAATGCCCGATTATTTAATTAACTGGAATCATTTTGAAAATTTAACCGAACAATTAGAAGCAGCAGGAATTATAAATTCCGTTAAAGATCTTTGGTGGGATGTTAGACCTCATCCAGGATTTGGAACTGTTGAAATAAGAGTTTGCGATATTCCTATAACTTTCAAAGAAATAATTGCAATAGTTGCTTTAATCCAAGCTCTTGTTGTAACTTTAATCAAAGCAGAACCTATTCCAGATACTCATATACAAATACTTCAATCAAATAAATGGCAAGCTGCACGATATGGTTTAGAAGGCGTTTTTGTAGATCCTAAAACTTTTAAAAAATTAACTATAAAAAAAGCAATTGAAAATCTTTTTTTATTAATGGAACCAACAATGATTTCTTTGGGTTCCAAAAAATATTTTAAAATACTAGAAGGAATTTTAAATGATAGCACTGGATCTACAAAACAGAGAAATCTTTATAATAAGTCAAAAAATTTTCAATATGTTTTGAAAGATTTAAAGGAAAAATTTTATAAATAATTTTTTTAATTGATATATTTAAGCAAATCTTCAACTTGAATTTTTGAAATATCACTCGTTTTATATAACTTATTACTATCTAAAATAACTGTGTTTTCATGACTTGGTGCAAATTTTTCAGAATTAGTTGGACCAAATAAAACTATCATTGGTACTTTAGCTAAGCTCATCATGTGCATTACTCCATTATCTATTGAGATTCCTTTTTCAAGTCGAGAACTTAATGCTGTAACTAGAACAGGACATACTAAATCAGAATTATGTTCTGGAAATAGTGAATTCGGCACTTTTAATTTAATTTGGTTAATTATTTCAATATTTTCTTTTTCTACAAAAAAAACTGGAATTTTATTCATTTCTACAATTTTTTTAGCCAAAATAATAAAATTTTCTAATGGCCAACTCTTTTTTCTATATTCATTTCCTTGTGTAATTGAAAATCCAATATAATTACTCCCAGGTAACAATTTTTTTGCTTCATTTATATATATTTGATTTAAATTATCTAAACTAAAATCAACTTTTTTAATATTTACATCTAATAATTTTTCTAAATTTAAAATAGTTTTTTGACTTATGTTATTATTTGATAAATAGTCTTTTTTTAATGAACAGAAATTATAATTAAATGTAGATGAATAAAAATTTACTGAAGGAATTTTTTTTAGTATCAATGTGTTTCTTAACTTTGATTGCAAATCAATAATTAAATCAAATTTATCTAAATTTAATTCAAAAAACCTACTCTTAGCTTTAAATAAGTGCCACCATCTAAAACCAAAATATTTTAAACCTAAGTCCAATGTTTTTATATTTACATTAAAATCTTTTAGCTTATTTAAAAAATGATTTTCGTGTGCCCCTAAATAATAAAAATGCCCAGATTTAAAATGATTTTTTAAACTTAAAATTAAAGGGAACAATTGGATGGCATCTCCTAAACCTCCTCCCGAATTATAAATTAATATTTTTTTAAGCATATTTGATTATAAACTATAATTTTATCTTGTTAATTAAACCTTGATTTTAATATTATATATGGGCAAAATGTGGAAATTATATGTCTGATAGAATTAAGTATTTATTGGAAGAAAGCAAGATGCCAAAATCTTGGTACAATATATCTGCAGATTTACCAAAACCTTTAAGCCCAGTATTACATCCAGGTACACTTAAGCCTGTTGGTCCAGATGATTTAGCGCCACTGTTTCCAATGGCACTAATTGGCCAAGAAGTCTCTCAAGAAAGAGAAATAGAAATTCCAGAGCCAGTTAGAGAAATTTATAAACAGTGGAGACCTTCTCCATTATATAGAGCAAGAAAATTAGAAAAAGCATTAGATACTTCAGCTAAAATTTATTACAAATATGAGGGTGTGAGCCCTACTGGCAGTCACAAACCAAATACTGCAGTCGCTCAAGCATTTTATAATAAAGAAGAAGGAACAAAAAAAATCACAACAGAAACAGGTGCAGGACAGTGGGGTAGCTCACTTGCGTTTGCATGTTCGATTTTTAAAATAGAACTAGATGTCTATATGGTTAAAGTTAGTTTCGAACAAAAACCTTACAGAAAAATGCTTATGGAAACATTTGGAGCCAGATGTTTTGCTAGTCCTTCAAATCAAACTAAAACTGGAAAAGCTATTTTAGAAAAAGATCCAAATAACACTGGAAGCCTTGGTATAGCTATATCTGAAGCAGTTGAGATGGCAGCTCAAAGCGATACTACAAAATATTCTTTAGGAAGCGTTTTAAATCATGTTTTAATGCACCAAACTATTGTTGGGAATGAAGCAATAATACAAATGGAAATGGCTGGAGATTATCCAGACATATTAATTGGATGTACTGGAGGTGGAAGTAATTTTTCTGGATTAGTATTCCCATTTCTTGGAAAAAAATTTAGAGAAAAGAAAGATATAAGAGTAATCGCGTGCGAACCTAAATCTTGTCCTTCATTAACAAAAGGTAAATTCGCATATGATTTTGGAGACACAGGTAATTTTACACCATTGGTTAAAATGCACACTTTGGGTTCTTCTTTTATGCCTCCAGCAACTCATTCGGGAGGTTTAAGATATCATGGTATGGCACCGATGGTGAGTCACTTAACTGACATTGGGGCAATAGAAGCAAAAGCTTATGGTCAAAAAGAATGTTTTGAAGCAGGAGTAAAATTTGCTAATGCAGAAGGAATAATATCCGCTCCTGAAGCCACTCATGCAGTTAAAGGTGCAATTGATGCAGCTCTTGAATGCAAAAAGAATGGAAAATCTCAAACTATTTTATTTAATTTATGTGGTCATGGTCATTTTGATATGCAAGCTTACGGAGATTATTTTAGCAATAATCTTTCTGAAGATAATTATAACGAAGATGCAGTAAATAAAGCACTCGAAAAACTACCTAAAATTGCATAAGAAATATAAAACCTAACAATATTATTATAAATTATATCTATAAAATAGAGTTGTTCTATTAATTATGATTAATTAAATATTGTCATGTATTTTATAAATCCATTTAAAGGTTTAAGACCAACAGAAGAAAAGGCTTCTACAGTTGCAATTACAAGTACTGATCATCTATCAAAAGAAGTTATAGCCAAACATAGAAAAAATAATCAATGGAGCTATTTAAATGTTTTTGATGCTGAAAATAATTCAAAATCAAAAGAACAGTTTGAATTAATGAAAAAAAATTCAATATTAACAAAAGACAGCAAAAATTCTTTTTATATCTATAAAATTTCTACAAAAGATCATGAGCAAGTCGGAATAGTTGGTACCGCTAAATTGTCAGCATATGACAATTTACATATTCGTGGTCATGAAGAGATTTATTTAGAAAGAGCCCAAAAAAGACAAAAAGAAATGAACAATTTAAATGCTCAGGTTGGTCCCATATATGTAATTCATCCTGACAATGAAGAATTAATGGAATTAATAAAAAAAGAAATTTTTTCAAAACCTACCTATTCATTTGAAGCTTTAGATCATTGTAAGCACGAAATGTGGATTGTAAACGAAGAAAGCAAAATATTAAAAATATGTGATCTATTTAATAAAATTAATAGAATTTATATTGCTGATGGACATCACAGAATTGAAGCTTTGTCAAAATTTTCAGAATTCAAAAAACATCAAAATCCAAATCACACAGGAAAGGAACCTTATAATTATTTTATGGTAGCTATATTTCCTAAAAGTCAGGCACGTATACTTGATTATAATAGATTAATAAAAGATTTATATGGTTATTCTCCCGCTGATTTTGTTAAACAAATCAAAAAGAATTTTACTGTGCAAAAGCAGGATTCTTCCTACAAACCAAAGGAAGCCAGATCATTTGGAATGTATTTAGATAAAAACTGGTATTCGATTAAATTGAAAAAAGATCCTGAAAAAAATTTATTTCGTATTATTAATTTAGATATAAATTTATTACATGAGTATTTACTTGAGCCAATTTTAGGCGTTAGAGATCCAAGATATG
>Ga0207990_1001008_pt1 | contig 15258 bp, 16 predicted proteins | sample ETNtaG_8_FD_185780 | JGI IMG/M metagenome (GOLD analysis project Ga0207990, IMG submission 185780) | Marine microbial and viral communities from oxygen minimum zone, Eastern Pacific Ocean - ETNP201406SV75 (SPAdes) (version 2) | ecosystem: Environmental > Aquatic > Marine > Oceanic ...
CGGCTCCGACACCTCGTGCCGGCCATCTCGGCGCTGGGCATGGTGTCGCTGACCGTGCTTGCCGTCATGGGCGAGTACGTGCCCTGAGCAGGGCAGGTGGGAGCGGGTGGCTGAAAAAGGAAATTGGCCCCGAGTAGCCTCCCGGTAAACCGGTCAACTCCTCGGAGCCAAGTCCTCGTCCCATTTCCACCCTCCGGCTCGTCCCGTCAGACGTTCCGGACTCGGGGTGCTGCCCCGGGGGGCGACACCCTGACCCGATCTCCGGGCGACCCGTCGGTCCCCGAACCCGAGCCCAACTCGACCACTGATCCCCGACGGGATCCGACACCTCCGTTCCTTCCGGCGCCCGACGGCGCCCGAAGGACCAGGTGTGCCCGACACACCGTTCCCGTCCCGCACCCTTCTGCCTCCGTCGCCCGTCGGCGGCGGCGCAACCGGGTGCGGCCCGGGCCCAGCTGGTGCTTCGTCCGATCGACTCCGGATCGGCCCTTGAGCCGTTCCGAACCCTTCCGGCCTCGACACCTCTGTGCCTGCGGCCGACCTGCTGTTCCCCGAGGGGACCAGCGTGGTCTTGGTCCTCCCCGAACTCGCCTCGGGGGCTTCACCAGGCTCTCGACGATCCTCCTCCGGTCGAGCCCGAGAGCTCTCCTTCGGTGGTTCGTCGGTCCGTCCGGATCCGATTCCCCTTGCCGTGTTCGGCGTGGGAGCATCTTGGACTGCGGCGGGCCGGCGGTCAACCCCCGGGGGGGAAATCCCCAGTATCCGGGATGATTTCCCCAACATCGGATGGGTCGTGCACAGCTCATCCACAGAAACGGGTGCGCAGCGCCCGAATCGCTGCTGGATTCGGTGGCAGGGAAGAGTGCTCAGGCGCCGAGAACGGCCCCGGCGAGGAGTGCCCCGAGGGCGGCGAAGCCGCCTACAGCACCCGTCGCGCCACGTACCGGCACGGAGTTGGTCGTGCCGTGGATGCCGGCGGCGGCCCCTGAGATTCCGACGAGGAGGAGCTTCACGAGGAGGGTGACGTGGTAGCCACTGGGCTTGTCGGCCAGGTCGACGGCAGCCAGGCCCCAGACTCCGGTGACGACCGCGAGTCCGAAGCAGGCCCAGGCGACCTGGCCGAACCGGGCCGCCGCCAGCCGCGGGGCATCGGTGGAGACCTTCCGCAGGATGGGTACGAGGGCCATCATGACGATCTGGCCACCCACCCAGCCGCACACACCGAGCAGGTGCAGGAAGATGCGGACTGCGTCCATGTCGAGGCTGGTGGTGGCTTCGGGCATGGGAGAAAGGTAGCGGGCGGGCAGGAGCTGGCGGCAGGTCGTCGCGGATGCTCAGGCCCACAGGCCCCGATCGACCAGAACGGTCCGGAGGATGCCCGGCCGGTCCGTCATGATGCCGTGCACGCCGATGTCGAGCAGGCGGTGCATCTCCTCGGCATCGTTGATCGTCCAGACGTGAACCTGGAGGCCCCGGTCATCAGCCGCCCTGACGAAACGGTGGTCGACGAGACGGACGCCGTTCGAGCTGACCGGGACCTGCAGGCAGTGCCATGGCGGCTGACGCATAGGCAACCCGAGCGAGGCGACCCGGAAGCCGGCGACCGAGCGTGGTCCGGCGGATGTGCACAGTTCCGGTCCGAGGAGGTCACGGAGGCGCTTGAGGCGGCTGTCGGAGAACGCCCCGAGGCAGACACGGTCCAGGGCCTCGAACTCGAGCAGGATCCGGCTGAGGGCGGGAACGACGGCGTCGGCCTTGGCATCGATGTTGATCCGGGCATCTGGAAATGCCTCGAGGAGTTCTGTGAGCGTGGGGATCGGCTCCGTGCCGGCGATGCGTGCGGTGGACACCTCGTCCCATGAGAGGTCGGCGAGGCGTCCAGTGCTGTCGGTCACCCGGTCGAGGACATCGTCATGGAATGCGACCAGCACGCCGTCGACCGTCAGGTGAACGTCAGTCTCCAGATAGCGGTAGCCGAGGTCGACCGCGTGCCGGAAGGCGGCAAGTGAGTTTTCCGGGACCTCCTCGGCACCCCCACGGTGGGCGAAGGCAAGCACGCCGGGATGGTCGAGGAACATGTGGCCGGGCACGGGCCGACACTAATCGGCCCCGGATCGGTCCTTCGCTCGCTTCGGCCGCGCCGATAGCGTGACCCAATGGCCCGACGCACCAAGATCATCGCCACGATCGGGCCCGCCTCCGAAAGTGAGCCGGTCTTGCGCGACCTGGTCCGCGCCGGCATGGACGTGGCCCGACTCGGCATGGCGCACAGCTCCCTCGAGGAGAACGCCGGGCGCCTCACGACGATTCGCCGCATCGCCGCCGAAGAGGGACGTTCGGTCGGCATCCTCGTCGACCTGACGGGGCCCAAGGTCCGCGCTGCCAGCTTCGGTGACGACCCTGTCGAGTTCGTCGAGGGGGAAGGAGTGGAGTTGCGGATCGGCAGGAACCTGAGTGGGCCTGCCGTCATCGAGGTCGACTACGAGGCCTTCTTCCGCGACGTCGAGCCGGGCAGTCGGACGAGTATCGGTGACGGGCGTGTGATCCTCCAGTTGGGCGAACAGGACGGTGATCGGATGCCGGCCACCGTCATCCACGGGGGAGTCCTCTCGGGCCGACCGGGTGTCCACATCCCCGCTGACCGACTTTCCCTCTCGGCGCCCACCCCCGAGGACCTCCGTGCGGTCGAGTTCTTCCTCGAATACGAGGTGGACATGATCGCCCTGTCTTTCATCCGCTCGGCCGACGACCTCGACCGTCTCGGCACCCTGCCGCATCCGCACGGCCCCCTGGTGGTGGCCAAGATCGAGACGGCCGCCGCCCTGGACGACCTTTCGCGCATCATCGGGAAGTCGGGTGCCGTGATGGTGGCCCGGGGCGACCTGGGCAACGAGTGCGGCATCGAGGCACTACCGGTGTTCCAGAAGCAGATCATCCGCCAGTGCATCTCGCTGGGGCGCCCGGCGATCACCGCCACCCAGATGTTCGAGTCCATGATCGACGGACCCGAACCGACCCGGGCCGAGGTCTCCGACGTGGCGAACGCCATCTGGGACGGCTCGAGTGCCGTCATGCTCTCGGGGGAGACTGCCGTGGGCATCGATCCCGTCAATGTCGTGGCGACCATGGCCCGCGTCGCCCTGCACGCCGACGACAACTTCGACCACCATGGCTGGTCCAACGAGTTGGCCGAGTCACGCCTCACCGACGCCGACGATCCCAACACCTCGATTACCGACGCCATGACCGTGGCGACCGCACGCGCCGTCGAGGAACTGGGAATCCGGACGATCGTCTGTGTGTCGGGTTCCGGCTTCACGGTCCGTTCGATGGCGCGCTTTCGTCCCTCGGCGCGGATTCTGGGCTACAGCGCTGACGAACGCACCGTCCGCCAACTCTCGCTGAGTTGGGGCACCGAGCCTTTCCACCTGCCCGAGGACGGCGCGGTGGACCTGAGGGTCGCCGAGGCGCTCGACCTCTGTCGGGAGCAGGCGGGCGTTCCGGCCGGTGAGCTTGTGGCCGTCCTGGCGGGAACCGATTCCCGGTCGCGGGCGACGAACGAACTCCGACTCGAACGGGTCCCGGATCCGGCCTGACCGGACAGGTCAACCTGAGTCGCAGCGGGGGTTTCGGTCGAGCGGGACCTGGACCGTCTGGCCGAAGAGAGTGCATGCGCATTCGTCCGCACAGGAGCGGAGCTCGAGTCGCTGATCCCAGAGGCCGAGGCCGAGCAGGACGATGCCAGCGACGAGGACCACCTTTACCACGACCTTGCGCAGGAAGCGCAGGATCAGGAAGGTTGCCAGGAGGAGGACGACGAGTCCGAAGGCGCTGGCCTTCGCCAACATCTCCGGATCGGCCCAGCCGGGCAGGGTCATGAGCTCAGGTAGGTCGTAGAGGCTCTCGGGCACAGCGGGACTTTACCGACCACCCTGCTGGAGGAGGGGGAGGGGGTACCCTGCGCCCCGTGAGCGATCAGCGACCGGTGCACCTGTCGGGATCCGGCCCTTCGGAGACCGTTCTCGACCCGGCGTGCCCACTGGGGGAAGGGTGACCGGCAGCGGACGGGGAGTGGCCGGAGCGGTGCTGGTCGGCGGCTCCAGCCATCGAATGGGCGTCGACAAGGCGGCCTTCAAGGTGGACGGGCGACCCATGGTGATGGCGCCGATCGAGGCACTCCGCGGAGCCGGCGTGTCACCTGTGTACGTGGTGGGCGGCCATCCCATGGCCGACATGGACGCCGACCAGGAGGTGATTCCCGACCGCTGGCCCGGGGAAGGGCCTCTGGGGGGGATCTTGACGGCATTGAACGCCCTCGACGAGGAGGAGCAGCGACCTGTGATGGTCCTCGCCTGCGACCTGCCGGATGCGTCGGCGGCGACCATCAGAGAGATTCTCGAACGAGTGGCCGCGGCACCCGACTCCGTGATCCTGCCGATGCTCGACGGGGTGCCCCAGTGGTTACACGCCCTCTGGCCTGCCGGGGCGCGGACACCGCTCACCGAGTCGTTCGAGGCCGGGGAACGCGCTCCCTGGCGTGCTGGCCGGCGATTGCCGGTCATCGAGGTGGCCGTCGTCGACGGCTGGACCCTGAGCGACATCGACACCCCGGAGGATCTGGTCGGCCGCGGCATCAGCAGCGGTTCGGCACCATGTCATGACTAGGGTGCCGCCCGTGATCCGAAGGCTGTTCCCTCGTTCCTCGAAGGAGATCGAACGGTCAATGGCCATTCCGGAGATCGACGTCGACGAGTTGCACCAACGGTTCGCCGCTGGAACGCCCCTGGTCGACGTCCGCGAACCCGATACATTCGCCGGCGCCATGGTTCCGGGTGCCCGTTCGATCCCCCTGGGTGAGGTCCCTGCCCGGGTGGCGGAGATTCCGACGGAGGGCCCGGTGATGCTCATCTGCGGCAAGGGTGGCCGCAGCATGGCTGCCGCCGGGTTCCTGGGATCACAGGGCTTCGATGTGGTGAACGTGCTCGGGGGCACAGAGGCCTGGGTCGCCGGCGGCTTCCCGGTCGAATCGGGCCCGGCGACCTGAGACGTCGACGCGGCGGCAGCGCACGGGGGGTCGTCAGGGGCTCCGACCGCCCTGCCCCGGATCCGATCGAGGAACAGGGGGCCTTCGAGGCCCTGGTCGACGAACTGGTCGACGAACCGCGGATCGGTGTCGACACCGAGTTCCACCGGGAGCGGACCTATTACCCACAGGTGGCACTCCTCCAGATCTCATGGAGCGACGGTCTGGCGCTGGTCGACCCGCTCGCCGTGGACCTGAGGGCGTTCGGCTCCGTCCTCGAATCCGACGTACTGCTGGTCATGCATGCCGCAGGCCAGGACCTGGAGGTCTTCGACCGTGCGTGCGGCACGGCGCCGAGAAACCTGTTCGACACCCAGTTGGCGGCCGGATTCGTGGGCCTGTCGACACCTTCCCTGACGACGCTCTGCGAACGAGAACTCGACATCCGCCTTCCGAAGGGCGACCGCCTCAGCGACTGGTTGGCGCGCCCACTCACGGGTTCGCAACTCGAATACGCCGCAGCCGATGTGCTGCACCTCCTGGTCCTCCACGACCGGCTCACCGATGACCTGACATCCCGTGGGCGTCTGGCCTGGGCGCAGGACGAATGCCAGGCGATGCTGGACCGCAGCCGAGGGCCGCGTGAGCCGTCGATCGCCTGGGAACGAATCAAGGAGGTTCGACGCCTGCGCGGCGCAGCCTTCGACCGGGCACGGGCAATCGCCGCCTGGCGCGAACGCGAGGCAGCCGCCCGCGATGTCCCGGTGCGGTCGGTGTTCTCCGACCTTGCCGTTGTCGCCGTGGCACAGGACCACCCGGTGGACGAGGAGGCGCTTCGTCGTATCCGGGGGGTCGACGGCCGCCACCTGCGCAACGGTGCGGCGTCATCCGTTCTGCAGGCGATGGCGGAAGCCGCCGACCTTCCACCGGTGCCTCGTGACCCGGCACGCTCCAGGCAGGGCAGGGGAGACCACCGGGCAGCGGTGACCCTGGTGTCGGCCTGGATCTCCCAGGCGGCACGTGACCTCGAAATCGATCCGACCCTGCTGGGCACGCGCTCCGACATCGAGGCACTCGTCCGTGGCGAGGAAGGGACCCGTCTGGCTACCGGGTGGCGGGGTGATGTCGTCGGCGAAGCCCTGACCGGCCTGTTGGCCGGCCACTCGGCCCTGGCCTTCGACGGCGAGGGTGGGCTTCTCCTGGAGGACCGGAACGGATCCTGAGCCAGTCGGGGACCCCGGTTGCCGGGTGCGACTGGGTAGGGTGCAGGCTCTACCGACCACCGACCCGGGAGAAGGCGCCGTGAAGAAAGGTCGCCATCGCCGATTCGAAGAGGCCCGTGCGCTGAAGCGCAACCAGGACCTCGACCTCGAATCCATCTTCGACAGCCTGTCCACCGACGACGCCGCTGAGACGCCGGAGGAGGGCTATTCGCCGGCGTACGAAGCGTGGGCCGAAGAAGCCGACGAGGAATCCGAGGCTGCAGAGGAACTCGACGCTTCGGCTTGAGGTAGCCCGTCGCCCCTCGCTGAGGGCTCAGCCTCCGGTTTCGTCGAGGATTTCGTCCAACTTGAGGATGTCGTCCTCCCGGATCACCCCGATGAACGATGCATCGGCGTCTGTCACTGCCAGGACGTCGACATCAGTGTCGCCCATGGTGCCGATGGCGTCGCGCAACGTCCACGAAGGTTTCGCCGCCGGCAGGTCGGTGCGGAGCACCGAGCCCACGGTGGTGTCGTCCCATTCGGAGCGGTCGATCTCGGAGAGTTCCGTGAGGCTGATCATCCCGAGGTAGGTGCCGCCGTCGACAACTGCCACGGACCGTTCGCGACGGCCGAGCACGTGGAGGAACACGAACTCGGAGAGGGTCGCGTCGGGGGGCACGGTCAGCACTTCAGTCGCCATTGCCGCTGTGACCGGAAGGGTGAAGCGCCGCTCGAGGTGGCCCAGCCGAACATGCTGCTGGTGTTCGGCCACCGAGGAGGAGCCGGCCACGAGCTGGCTGACGGCAGCTGCGATGAGGGCGGGAACCACGAAGGCACCACCCGTCGACTCGGCGACGAACATGACCGCCGAGATGGGTGCGCGGTATCCGGCGCCGAGGAAGGCCGCCAGTCCGAGGATCGGGTAGAGGCCCGGGCGGTCGGCGTTGACCACCTGTCCGACGAAGGCGCCCAGGATCACGCCTTGGACGGCGAGTGGGATGAAGAGCCCGCCGACGCCTCCTGCGCCGAGGGTCACGATGGTGGCGGCGATCCGGAGGCCGAACAGCAGGGCGATGAGGCCCAACCCGTGCTCGGGCGCAACCACCCATTCCATAGCCCGGAATCCCGGGCCGATCGTGAGGGGTGAGTCGAAGGCGATGTCGGCACCGACCGCCAGGCCGGCCAGGAGCGAGCCTCCGACGAAGAGGCGGAGGATGAGGCTGGTCTCGCGTGCACGGCTCTTCGCCTGGCGGACCAGCCAGGCCATGAACCGCCCGCCGAGGCCGGCCAGGACGCCCAGCAGGACGGCGCCCATGATGTCGTTGAGTTCGACTCCGGAGAACAGGGCGCTCAACTGGTCTCGCGCGATCCAGACGAGACCGTCGTCGGTGAACAGCGGGGCGTCGATGAGGTTGAGCCCCAGTCGGCTCTCGGGATCGTTGAGGAACGGGATCACCGAGTCGGGGCCGATGATGTTGATGTAGGTGACATAGCTTGTGGCCGCGGCCAGCAGCGAGGGAATCAGGGCACGCCGGGTTACATCGTCCCGATAAGGAGCCTCGAGGGCGAACAGGACGCCGGTGGCCGGTGCCTTGAAGACGGCGGCGATCCCCGCGGCGGCTCCGGCCGTGAGGAGGATCCGGACGTCCTCGCGTCGAAGCCACCGCCGGAAGCGCTCGTGGACGGCCAACCCGGCCGTTGATCCCGCATAGATGGAGGGACCCTCCAGGCCGAGAGCGCCTCCGAAGCCGATGGTGGCGACCCCGGCCAGCAACTTGGCAGGCAGGTCGCGCAGCGGCAGGCGCGGGCTGCGCTCGTGGTAGACGCGGATGAACTCGTCGGAGGTGGCGGGGTTCGCACGCCGCCCGATCCAGTGGAGGAGGAGGGCGGTGATCACGAGCCCGATGGCGGGGGCCGCGGCGATCTGGTAGAGGGGTCTGTGCGTGATCCGTTCGAGGAAGACGCTTTGCGTCAGGTACTCGAAGCCGGAGATCAGCAGGGCGACCAGTGCGCCGGTGGCGATCGAGAGGGCCAGCACAGGGGTGTCGCCCCGGGTGGCAATGGTGCGTAGGCGACTCACGGCGTCCTTCCTACACCCCGTTGCCCGTTTCGCCGCGGCACAGGTACCGCTAATTCCCGGTATACGATTTTGGTCCGGTTGTGATACAACTCGGGGGATGTGGTGGACTCGACAACGCTCGCCTGATCCGCTAACCCGTGACCTGGAGGCTGCGATCGGAGCGGACCACGTCGCTGGGGGAGCGTCTGCCCGCCTCCTCTACAGCCGTGACGCATCGATCATCAGCGGTGGACGCGCCGGCGCGGTCTGCCTTCCGGACTCCACCGAACAGGTGGCGGCGTGCATTCGTATCGCCCGGGCCCACGGACGTTCCTTCGTTCCGCGCGGGGCGGGTACCGGTCTGGCCGGTGGGGCGGTGCCCTCCGACGGCTCCGTGGTCATCTCGACAACCCGCATGAACCGGATCCTCGAGGTGGACGTCGATCGGCGTATCGCCTGGGTGGAGCCCGGCGTCATCAACCTGGAACTCACGCGACACCTGGCGGGGACCGGGCTGCACTTCGCCCCGGATCCCTCCAGCCAATCGGCCTGCACCATCGGCGGGAACGTGGGCACCAATGCGGGTGGTCCCCACTGCCTGCTGTACGGCGTGACAAGCGTGCACGTGGCGGCGGTCGAGGTGGTGCTCCCTGACGGAGATGTCGTCGTACTCGGTGAGGAGGAGGGTGACGCTGTCGGCTACGACCTTCGTGGGGCCTTCGTCGGCGGTGAGGGAACTCTGGGGATCACCACGCGGATCGCGGTGCATCTCACTCCCGATCCGCCCGACGTTCGCACCATGCTCCTCGACTTCATGTCCATCGAGGAGGCTGCCGACACGGTCAGCGCGGTGATCGCCGCCGGGATGGTTCCCTCGGCCCTGGAGTTGATGGACCAGCAGGTGGTACAGGCGGTCGAACCCTTCGCCAATGCCGGGTATTCCCTCGATGCAGCGGCCGTGTTGATCGTCGAACTCGATGGCCTGCCGGCCGGAGTCGCACATGAAGCCGAAGCAGTGGAACTGCTCGCCCTCCAGAACGGTGCCCGGTCGGTGCGCGTCGCCGCCGATGAGGAGGAACGGGCCCGGATCTGGAAGGGGCGGAAGGCGGCCTTCGGGGCAATCGCCACCATCAAGCCGGCCTACTACCTCCACGACACCGTGATCCCGAGGACCCGCCTGGCCGAGGTCATTTCCGGCGTGAACGCCATCGCCGAACGCCACGGCCTCATCGGGATGAACGTCTTCCATGCCGGGGACGGCAACCTGCATCCACTCCTCCTCTTCGACGACCGCGAGCCCGGGGTCATGGACCACGTCTACGCAGCCGGCGAGGAGATCGTGCGGCTCTCCCTCGAGGTCGGCGGTGTCCTGTCCGGGGAACACGGCATCGGCCTGGAGAAGCGTCGCTTCATGTCGCTGCTCTTCTCACCGGAGGACCTTGCGGCACAACGGCTCCTTCGCGACGCCTTCGACCCCGACGGAGTGTCAAATCCCGACAAGGTGCTGCCCGACGGAGCGGGTTGTGGAGAGATCCAGGACCTGCCGGAGGTTCCGGAGGGAACGTGGGTGTGAGTCGGCTCGAGGACTTCCGCGAAGAGGTCGGGCCGTCGGGTCCTGTCTGTGTGCGCGGGGGAGGGACGCGCTGGCTCGTCGGCGGACCTCCGGACGGCGACAGCCGACAGGTTCGGGCGCCCTCGGGGATCGTCGCCTTCGACCCGGCCGAGATGACCGTCGAGGTGGGTGCGGGAACGCCCCTCACCGAACTCTCCGGAGCATTGGCCGAGCACAGTCAGGAGGTGGTGCTCGATGGCCCGCCGGGATCGACCGTGGGTGGTGTGCTCGCGGTCGGACGAAGCAGCCTCCGGCGGATTCGGGTCGGGTCGGTCGGCGCTGCCCTGCTCCAGGCAAACTGCGTCGGTGCCGACGGATCCCTCTTCACCGCAGGTGGTCCGACGGTCAAGAACGTATCGGGCTACGACCTGTGCCGACTCCTCGTCGGGTCGCTCGGAACCCTCGCCCTCCTCGGACAGGTGATCCTGCGGACCTGGCCGTCACCGGAGCGAATGCTCTGGATGCAGGGGTCGGCTACGCCCGAGGCTGTTCGCCTCCTGTGCTACCGCCCTTCCAGCGTGCTGTGGGACGGACGACAGGTCAACGTCTGCCTGGAGGGATACGCCGAGGACGTCGAGGCGGAGGCGGCGGCCCTCGCATCGAACCTGGGGTTCGTGGAGGTGGCGACCGGACCGGTCCTGCCGCCACATCGGAGCCGTTGGACGGGCCGACTGCCCGAGGGGGGCCTGCTCGAGGTGGGGACCAGTGTGGTGCACGGTCCGGTCGAGGAACCGGCTCCCGAGCCCGGGCCGGGTGTCGCCGCCATCGTCGCCAGGCTCAGGTCGGGGTTCGACCCGAAAGCGCGCCTGAACCCGGGCCGTGACCCGTACAGGGTTGCTGCATGACCGCCTCCTCGTCTCCACTCACCGGGGGCCTCCTCGGCCTCCGCGACGATGCGCTGACATCGTGCGTCTCCTGCGGCCTCTGCCTCCCACACTGCCCCACCTACCGGGTCACCGGTGACGAACGGCGCTCCCCTCGGGGGCGTATCGCCCTCATGCGTGCCGCCGACGCGGGGACGACCGTCCGCGATGCCGAGTGGCACGAGTCGATGGACACGTGCCTCCTCTGCCTCGGATGCCAAGTTGCGTGTCCCTCAGCAGTGCCTTTCCACGAGCTGATGCACGACACGCGTGCCGCTGTGGCAGGCGTGCGCGGGGTGCCGCTCTGGCTCCGCCTCGGCTTCGCCGTCCTGGTCCGTCCGCGCCTCCTTCGGGGCACAAGCCGGGTGCTTGCCCTGTTGCAGCGACTGCACCTCATTCCCGGACGCCTTCCCCTTCCCCGGCGACTGCCGTTGCGGGACGCCCGCTCCCGAGGGAGGACGGCGGGCGATGTGGTCCTGTTCACGGGATGTGTGATGGACGCCTGGCAGCCGGAGGTCCATGCAGCTGTCGAGGAGGTCCTCGAGGCCTGCGGGACGACGGTTCGCAGATCCGGCGATGCGGCCGGCTGCTGCGGCGCCATGCACGCCCATGCCGGTCTCGAGGATGCGGCAAGATCACTCGCCGAACGGGTCATGGCGGCGATCCCGGCGGACGTCCCGGTGCTGGTGGACTCGGCAGGGTGTGGAGCAGCGCTACGCGAGTACGGATCCCTCCTCGGCACCCCGGAGGCGGTCGCCTTCTCGGACAGGGTGCGGGACGTCCATGAATGGCTGGCGGCCGACATCGAGCGGATGCCGGCGGCGACGGTGGGGGAGCGGTCGACCGTCGTGGTCCAGGACCCGTGCCACCTCCGCCACGCCCAGGGCAAGCACGCCAGCGTGCGATCAGTGCTCGCTCCCTACGCCGAAACCGTCGAACTCGACGATGACGGCCTGTGCTGTGGTGCCGGTGGGGCCTTCTCGGTTCTCCAGCCCGGCCTGTCCGCAGCTGTACGCAGTCGCAAGACGGCGTCCATCCGGCGGGCGATGGCCACCACGGATGCCGTGGTCGTGGTCAGTGCGAATCCGGGATGCGCCATCCACCTGGCAACCGCCGGGCATGTCGTCCGGCATCCGCTGGAGGTGGTCGCAGAACGGATCCGGGGAACGCAGGAGGATGCCCATGGCCGGTGAGTTCGACGAGATCCGGGAACGGCTCGAGGGGATCGCCGAGGAGTTGGGCGACCTGGCGATGCTCCGGCTGCGCGAGTCCATCGACGCCGGCGGCGACGAACTCCCGGTCGACGAGCGCCGCCTGACCCGGGCCCGCCGGGCGGTCGAGAAGGCCGTCGGGCTCCTACGGGAGCCCGACGACGCCGGGTGGGGCGACGACTAGTCGGGTTCGGCGTCGTTGAGGACGTCGATCAGTTGCCGGAGTCGGGCGTGGGAACGGCGGTCGAAGTGGAGGCGAAGTCGGGGTCGGTCGACCTCGTCGTCGTCCCGGAGTTCGGCCGGGGTCGTGTCGCAGCGCTCGATGTGGCCATCCACGAGCAGGTCGCCGAACTCGGCGTCGAGCGCCGCCACCTCCTCGTCACCCACTTCGCGTTCGAGGCGCAGGACGAGTCGTCCCCGCACGTACCGCATGGAGTGGTAGGTCCGGTAGAAGTGTCGGAGGTGCTCGGCGGCGGCACGGGGGTCGTCGGTGGAGTGGACGAGCGACAGGTCGTGTGGGGAGATCAGGTTCCTCGCCACCAGTTCGCTCCGGATGAACTCGGTCCAGTGCGACCAGTAGGTGTCGCCCGGTGGGTCGAGCAGCACGACGGGAGCGAGGTATGTCTTTCCGGTCTGCATCAGGGTGAGGAGTTCGAAGGCCTCGTCCATCGTGCCGAAGCCTCCGGGCAGGAGGGCATACCCGTGGGATTCGCGCATGAACGTGACCTTGCGGGTGAAGAAGTACTTGAAGTTGACGAGCTTCGGATCGTCCAGGATGAATTCGTTGGCCTCGGCCTCGAAGGGGAGCTGGATGTTGATGCCGAAGGAGCGGTCGCGGCCGGCTCCCTCGAGGCCGGCGGCCATGATCCCGGGCCCCGCCCCGGTCATGACCATCCAGTCGTGTGCGGCCATGGCGGCCCCGAAGTCACGTGCGGCCTCATAGGCGGGGTCCCCCTCGGCGATGCGGGCGGAACCGAAGACCGTGGCCTTGCGGACGGCTCGGTACGACTCGAAGACCGAGAAGGCGTGGCGGAGTTCCTTGAGGGTGCTGTTGAGGAGCTTCAGGTCGCCTCGGCCGACCTCTTCGCGTGCCAGTCGGACGGCGGAGACGAGCATCTCCGCGATCATGTCCAGGTCGTCCCGGCGTCCCGTCGACCGCGCCAGATCCTCGATGGCGGCATCGATGGCGTCGTCGCCGGTCCGGTAGTTCCGCAGGGTCATGCAGTCAGGGTACGGCCCCCGTTCCAGCGGCAGCGTCCCCCGCAACAGTGGAGCGTGTCGCCCGGCGGGCCGACCCGATGGTCAGTTCAGCAGGTTCATCTCCGCGAAGCGGGGCCTGGTGCGGTCGTTGACCAGGCCAAGGCGCTCCAGGTTCGGAATCGCGTATTGCTTGATCGGGTTGGTCCCGGCGGCCCGTAGGTCGGGATCGGCCTCGTAGCGTTCGGCCATCTCCTTGCCAGCGGCGTCGGTGTCTATTCCCACCTCGCCCATGATGTCGAAGAGGTACTGACCGCTCTGTTCAAGGTTCGCCGGCGACATGAGGAGCCCTAGCCCGGCCAGGGCGAAGTCCTCCAGGGCGATCTGGTCCTGCTCCGAAAGGCCCTCGAGTTCCTCCTTCAGGTAGATGAGGCCGAACGAGACGTGGCGGGCCTCGTCGCGTTCGGTCAACTCGAGCACCCGCCTCAATACGAGGTCGCCGGTGCTGGCCTTCATCATCTTGAACGCCCCCATGGCCATGCTCTCGGCGATGACCTGCATGCCCAGGCACTTCATCTGCCACATCTCGGCGGTGAGGACCGCATTGATCAGGGCCTTGAGTCCCGGCATCATCGGGTAGACCCGGTCGAGGCGCCCGATGTATTCGTGGAAGACCTCGACGTGGCGGGCCTCGTCGATCACCTGGGTGGCCGCATAGAGCTTGCCGTCGATGTCGGGAACCACCTCGACCAGTTGGCCGCAACAGAGCGCAGCGCCCTGCTCGCCATGGAGGAACTGGGAGAGCGTCCAGGCCGAGCGTCGCCGGTTCAGGTCATCACGCTGGGCATCGGACAGGTCCTTGAAGAAGTCGAAGTTCTCAAGGGGGTCTCCCTCGGGGCCGACCAGCAGCCCGACCTGTGCCGGATCGGTCTCCACGGTCCAGGGAATATCGGTCGAGGCGTTCCACTGGTCCCGTTTGGCGATCTCATAGAGGTCCCGCAGGGCCTTCACGTTGGACTCGTAGTCGAAATTCCAGAGGGTGGTGAGGGGGGTAACGATCTCCTCGAGTGTCGTTGTGTGGACTGTGGCCGCGCTCATAGCTCAAGCCCCAACAGTTCTATGGCGTTGCCTCGGGTGATCTTGGTGATCGTGTCCATGTCGAGGTGGCCCATCTGTGCCTCGGCGACTTCCCGGCACTGGGGCCAGGTGCTGTCAGCGTGGGGGTAGTCGGTCTCGTAGAGGAGCCGGTCGACGCCGATGGCCTTGAGCGAGTCCTCAGTGAGGCCGTGTTCGTCGTCGAAGAAGCAGCCGTAGATCTGTCGGTGGAAGTAGCTGCTGGGGGGTTCGGGAACACTGTCCTCGACGCCTCCCCATGCCCGGTTGCTCTCCCAGACCTTGTCGAGCCGTTCGAGCATGTAGGGGATCCAGCCGATCTGGCCTTCGCTGTAGACGAGCTGGAGGGCGGGGAAGTCGACCAGCACCCCGGAGAGCAGGTAGTCGACCATTGACGCCATGGCGTTGCCGTAGGTCAGGGTCGAGGCCACCAGCGGCGGGGCGTCGTCGGAGGTCCGGGGCAGGGTCGACGAGGAACCGATGTGCATGTGCACCGAGACGCCGGCTTCTGCGCAGGCAGCGAAGAGCGGGTCCCAGTGGCCGGTGTGGATCGATGGGAGTCCCAGATAGGCGGGGATCTCCGAGAAGGCGATCCCGCGGACGCCCCGGGCCGCGTTGCGGGCCACCTCAGCGGCGGCCAGGTCCGGGTCCCACAAGGGGACGAGCGCCAGGGGTACCAACCTGCCGCCGGAGTCGCCGCACCACTCCTCGACCAGCCAGTCGTTGTAGGCCTGCAGGCAGGCCAGGCCCAGTTCCTTGTCCTGTGCCAGGGAGAACCTCTGTCCGCAGAATCGGGGGAAGGTGCTGGGGAACATGAGCTGCACCTCTGTGTGTGCATCGTCCATGTCCTCGAGGCGGGCCTTGGCGTCGTAGCAGCCGGGCCTCATCTCTTCGAAGGTCGTCGGGGCGATCATCACCTCAGAGCGGTCGTAGCCGACGGCCGACTCGACCCGGGAACAGGGCCAGAGGTCGCCC
>Ga0207990_1001013_pt1 | contig 15173 bp, 17 predicted proteins | sample ETNtaG_8_FD_185780 | JGI IMG/M metagenome (GOLD analysis project Ga0207990, IMG submission 185780) | Marine microbial and viral communities from oxygen minimum zone, Eastern Pacific Ocean - ETNP201406SV75 (SPAdes) (version 2) | ecosystem: Environmental > Aquatic > Marine > Oceanic ...
TACAGTTCCTGCATATTTTAATGATGCTCAAAGACAAGCAACTAAAGATGCTGGAAAAATTGCAGGACTAGAAGTTTTAAGAATTATAAATGAACCAACAGCTGCATCCTTGGCCTATGGACTAGATAAAAAAATAAACAAAAAAATTGCTGTATATGATCTTGGTGGTGGTACATTTGATGTATCAATTTTAGAGCTAGGTGATGGTGTATTTGAAGTAAAATCAACTAATGGTGATACGTTCTTGGGAGGGGAAGATTTTGATAACACAATCGTAGACTATTTATTAAATGAATTTAAAAAAGAAAATGGCATTGATTTAAAATCGGATAAACTTGCTTTACAAAGATTAAAAGAAGCGGCGGAAAAAGCAAAAATTGAATTATCTTCTGCAGCACAGACTGAAATTAATTTACCTTTCATAACTGCAGATAAAACTGGTCCAAAACATATTAATATAAAAATGACTAGAGCAAAATTAGAAGCTTTAGTTGAAGATTTAATTGCAAAAACAATTCCACCATGCAAAATCGCATTAAAAGATGCGAATATGTCTGCTGGTGACATTAATGAAGTCATTTTAGTTGGTGGCATGACTAGAATGCCAAAAGTAATTGAGGAAGTAAAAAACTTTTTTGGAAAAGAACCAAACAAGAGTGTAAATCCAGATGAAGTAGTTGCAATGGGTGCAGCTATTCAAGCAGGTGTATTACAAGGAGATGTAAAAGATGTGCTTCTACTTGACGTAACACCTTTATCGTTAGGAATTGAAACTTTGGGAGGTGTATCCACTAAATTAATTGATAAAAATACAACAATTCCAACTAAGAAAAGTCAGGTTTTCTCAACAGCAGAAGACAGTCAGCCAGCTGTTTCAATTAGAGTACTACAAGGTGAAAGAGAAATGGCTACAGATAATAAATTACTTGGAAATTTTGAACTAGTTGGAATAGCTCCGGCTCCTAGAGGCGTTCCTCAAATTGAAGTAGCTTTTGATATAGATGCAAATGGAATCGTTAATGTGTCTGCAAAAGACAAAGGGACAGGTAAAGAACAAAAAATACAAATTCAAGCTTCTGGTGGTTTAAGTGAAGAAGATATTAATAAAATGGTTAAAGAAGCAGAAGCCAATAAAGAAGCGGATAAGAAAAAGAGAGAAGCTGTCGATGCAAGAAATCAAGCTGATACTTTATTGCATTCAACTGAGAAAAATTTAAAAGAACATGGTAGTAAAGTTTCAGATGCTGACAAAAAAGAAATAGAGACTGCAGCAGCAAACCTAAGAAATTCTTTAAAAGGAACTGATGTTGAAGAAATTAAGAAAAATACACAAGATTTAGTTCAAAAATCAATGAAATTAGGTGAAGCAATATATAAATCTCAACAAAGTACAAAACCTGAAGAAGCTTCAAAAAATAAAGAAGAAGAAAAAAAAGACGACAATGTTGTTGATGCAGACTTTGAAGAAGTAAAAGAGGATAACAAAGAAAAAAGCGCCTAAGGCTAGCAACTATTTGTCTATAATTAGTTATGGCAAAAAGAGATTATTATGATGTCTTGGGTGTAAGTAAAGATGCTGCTCCTGATCAAATTAAAACAGCCTACAGAAAACTTGCTGTAAAATATCACCCAGATAAAAATAAAGGCGATAAAGCTTCAGAAGACAAATTTAAAGAAGCTTCAGAAGCCTATCATGTTTTATCCAATACAGAGAGAAAACAAAATTACGATAACTTTGGTCATGCTGCTTTTGAAAATGGCGCTGGCAGACAAGAAGGATTTGGTAATTTTGATTTCTCATCATCATTTTCAGATATTTTTGAAGATTTTTTTAGTGATTTTGGAGGTTCTAATAATAAAAAAGGAAGAAGAAATTCAAACTCAAGAGGATCAGATTTAAGATATGACTTATCTATCACTCTTGAAGAAGCTTATACTGGAAAAAAACAAGATATAAAATTTTCAAGCTCAGAAAAATGTAATACTTGTAAAGGTAGTGGATCTAAACCTGGACATAATGTTGATTCATGTTCTATGTGTGGAGGAAATGGCAGAGTAAGGTCAAACCAGGGGTTTTTTACGGTTCAACAAACTTGCCCTCAATGTTCAGGAAGTGGTGAGGAGATAACTCATCCGTGTAGCAATTGCGGAGGACAAGGTAAAAAACATGCATCAAAAAGATTATCAGTTACAATACCAAAAGGTGTAGATGATGGCACAAGGATAAGACTTGCGGGCAAAGGTGAAGCAGGTTCAAGAGGAGCAAGTTATGGAGATTTGTACTTATTTGTAAATGTTTATTCACACGATTTATTTAAAAGATCAAATGAAAATCTATTTTTTGAATTCCCAATGTCAATCGCTGACGCAGCTTTGGGCACTTCTTTAGAAATACCTACGATCGATGGTGGAAAAGCAAAAATTAAAATTCCTGCCGGCACACAAACCGGTAAACAATTTAGATTGAAAGGTAAAGGAATGCCATATATGAGGGGAAGTGGTAATGGAGATCTTTACGTTCAAGTAAATACAGAAGTTCCGGTTTCATTAAACAGGGAACAAAAAGAACTGCTTGAAAAATTTAGAGAAATTGAAAATGAAAAATCAAATCCAAGTATCAAAAAATTCTTTCAAAAAGCCAAAAGTTTCTGGAAAAACTAAATGAATATAAACTCAATATTTAATTTCTGGAAAAATTGGAACTGCAATCTTTTTATCAAAACAATCTATAGCTCGGATCAATAAAATATCTTCTTTTAAATTTTACCCAAATTAAAGAAAATTTTTAAAGGAGAATTATATGAGCAAAAAAAAATTATTTTGTAAGTCAATTATTTGGCAAATTTTTGGGACCATTTGGATATCAATTTTATCTTATTATTGGTTTGGCGATTGGATGAGATCTGTTAGTTTTAGTATTGTAGTAACAGTCATAAGTATCTTTACCTATGTTTTATATGAAGTAGTATGGAATAAATTATCAAAAATATGAAAAAAATTAATTTAGCAATAACTGGATGTATGGGAAGAATGGGCCAACAACTCATTAAGTCTTCTAAATCAGATAAGAATTTTAAGTTGGTTACACTTACTGAAAATAGAGTTATAAATAAAAAAATAAGTGGAATTAAGCCTGAATTAAATACTGAAACTGCATTTAAAAAAGCAAATGTGATCATAGATTTTACAATACCTAAATGCACATTTGAGGTTCTAAAAATTGCATCTAAACTTAAAAAAAAAGTAGTAATTGGAACAACAAGTTTTACAAAAAAAGAAGAAAATTTAATAAAAAAATATTCTAAAAAAATACCAATACTTAAAGCTGGAAATATGAGTTTAGGAATAAACTTATTGATGTATTTAACTGAAATAGCTTCTAAATCCCTTGAAGATAATTTTTTAAGCAAGATTTTTGAAATTCACCATATACACAAGAAAGATCATCCATCGGGAACCGCTCTGATGCTTGGAAGAGGTATTGCAGTAGGAAAAAATAAAGATTTTTATAGCTTATTGGGTAAAAAATATTTAAATAAAAAAACCTTTCCTTACGGTAAGAAAATTAATTTTAATTCAATTAGAAAAGGTGAAGTTGTAGGAAATCATAAAGTTTTATTTTCAAGCGGAAAAGAAACAATAACTTTAGATCATGAGGCATTTGACAGAGCCCTTTATTCAGAAGGAGCTTTTACTGCAGCAAAATGGTTAATGAGTAAAAAACCTGGTCTTTACTCAATGAGAAACGTTCTGAATTTTAAATGAAATCAGGGGAAATAAATTCTCTTTTTAGAAATCTAAGTAAAGTAACAAAAAATCCTAGAAGCGAGCTTAAATATAAAAATAAATTCACTCTTTTAGTTTCTGTTGTTCTTTCTGCTCAATGCACTGACTTTAACGTTAATAATGTCACAAAAAAAATTTATCCAAAATACAATAAACCTGAACATTTTGTTAAATTAGGTAGAAAAAAAATAGAAAAATTAATAAAAAGTATAGGTCTTTTTAGAAACAAAGCTAAAAGTGTTTATTTATTATCAAAACAATTAATTGAAAAACATAATGGAAAAGTTCCAAAAAATTTTGAAGATTTATATGCTTTACCTGGAGTTGGGAGAAAAACTGCAAATGTTGTTTTAAATGAAGGTTTTGGATTTTCAACAATTGCAGTTGATACACATATATTTAGAGTTAGTAATAGAACTAGTTTAGCCCCTGGTAAAAACCCAGATCAAGTAGAACAAGCTCTATATAAGGTAGTTCCGAAAAAATATTTAAAGAACTCACATCACTTATTGCTTTTACATGGAAGATACATTTGCAAAGCAAGGACACCATCATGTAAGAGATGTATAATAATCAGATATTGCAAGTATAGCCAAAAGGAAATTAGATGAAAGTGATAGGAATTGGAAATGCAATAGTGGATGTAATTTGCAAAGTAGAAGATAATTTTTTATCTGAAAATAATCTTACTAAAAGTACCATGAAGTTAGTTGATGAAGCTGAATTTAAAAAACTATTATCAAACTTAAAAATTGAAGAAACTATTTCGGGAGGATCAGTTGCAAATTCTATTGTAGGTCTTTCACAGCTTGGAAATAAAGTTGGTTTTATAGGTAAAGTTAATGAAGATGACTTAGGTAATAGGTATGAAGAAGGTCTTAAAAAAGAAAAAGTTGAATATTTCTATTCCAAAAAAAAAGAAGAATTGCCAACTGGTACTTGTCTAATATTAATTACTCCTGACTCTGAAAGAACAATGTGTACTTTTCTAGGTACTGCGGGAAAAATAAACGAAAATGATGTTGACATAAATGTTATTAAAAACAGTGAAATAACATTTTTAGAAGGATATTTATGGGATGAGGGCAATCCAAAGAAAGCTTTCGATAAAGCAATTCAAAATTCAAATAAAGTAGCAATGTCATTATCAGATCAATTTTGTGTGGAAAGACATAAGCCTCATTATTTAGATTTAGTAAAAAATAAATTAGATATTACGTTTGCGAATGAACAAGAAATTTTTTCTTTAATTAAAGCAAAAAATTTTGATGAAGTAATTTCGTTTGGAAAACAACTTGGAAGACTAATTGTTATAACTCGTGGAGAAAAAGGAAGTGTAGCAATACAAAAAGATAAAGTAGTTGAATGTGACATCCAAAAAAATTTAAAAATTGCGGATCTTACTGGTGCTGGAGACCTTTTTGCAGCAGGATTTTTACATGGTTATATTAATAATTTATCAATAAAAGAAAGTCTTAAAAAAGGCACTGAAATGTCTTCGAAAGTAATTCAGAAAATTGGAGCAAGACTTTAATTTTATTTTTTCTTTCTTTTAAAACTGCCTTTGCCTTTTTTTGGTTTTATAATTCTTGGTTTATATTTTCTGGACATTAAATCTTTTGCAATAAAATTTCTTTTTTTCATAGGATTTTATAGCCCTTTTTTGCACTAATTATGAAATTTTCATCTTTGAAAATTTTACTAATTTTTTTTCTTAATCTATAAATATGAGTTTCTACAGTATGCGTTTCTAATTTTGAGTTATGACTCCATACCTCTTTTTGCAGATTTTCTATTGATTGGCTTTTCTTTGAATTTTTTAAAAATAGTATAATTTCAGACTCTCTCTCTGTTAATTTTAGCTTTTTATCTTTTTTAAATATTTCCCTAGAATTAACATCTAATTTATATTGACCTATCCAAACTTTTGATTGTTCATCATATTTTTGCTTTAATAAAGCGATATTAATTTTCTCTAAAACCTCATTAATTTTAAAAGGAAATTTATCCATAATTAACTGATTATTTTGGTTTTTAATTTTATTTTGTGAATTAGTTAAAATTAAATAATTTCCATAAATAGTTTCATTTATTTTTGAAAGATCTTGTTCTTGAGTAAAATTAAATAATTCAAATTTTAAGTTTTCTTTTATTTCATTTAAAATATTAAATAAAACTGGTAAATTATAAATTATAAGACTTTGTTTAATCATATTTCTTTAAGTTATGATAATTACACTTAAAAATAAAGACACATTAATTATTGATGATTTTAAGCTTAAATGTTGCGTTGGTAAAAGCGGTTTTGTAAAAGATAAGTATGAAGGAGATAATTCAACACCCATAGGAAAGTTTGAAATTGGTAAACTTTTTTGGAGACCTGATAGAGTTAATAAACCAAAAACTAAGTTATCGTGCAAAAAAATAAACAAAAAAATGGGATGGTGCACGGATATAAGAAGCAATTATTATAATAAAGAAATTAAAATAAATAAAAAAATTATTCATGAAAAGTTATATAGAAAAGACTATAAATATAACTATTTTATTCTAGTAAAATATAACTACAAAAAACCAGTTAAAGGTAAAGGTAGTGCAATTTTTATTCATTTAACAGAAAATTATAAAGGGACTGCTGGATGTATTGCATTATCAAAAAAAGATTTTTTAATACTTGCAAAATTAATTGACAATAAAACTCTAATAAAAATTTCTTAAGATCTTTCTCCAAAAATCTTTGATCCGATACGCAAGAAAGTGGACTTAAATTCCAATGCTTGCAGGAAATCTCCTGACATACCCATGCTAATTTCTTTTAAATCAATGCTTTGATTCAATTCATTCAATTCTTTAAAATATAGCATTGAATCTTCTCCTTCGGGTGGTAAGCACATTGTTCCGACAACATTTAAATCTAATTCTTTGCAACTAGAATAAAAATCTTTCAAATTACTTTTTATTATTCCTGATTTTTGTACTTCGCCTCCTAAATTAATTTGTATAAAAATTTTTGGTTTTTTATTATGTTTTTTTTGTTCATCAGAAATTTTTTTTGCAAGTTTTAAGTTATCTACAGAATGCAAGTAATCAAAAAGTTTTATAGCATATTTTACTTTGTTAGTTTGAAGTGTACCAACCATGTGTAAAATTAGATTTTTATTCTTTAATTTAATATTAGGCCATTTTTCTATTGCTTCTTGGACCTTATTTTCACCAAAATGTTTGTGTCCATATTCAATAAGATGTGAGATATGATTCATTTTAAAAGTTTTTGAAATGGCTATTATTTCTGGTTGATAATCTTTATAATTTAATTCATTAATTTTAGATTGAATTTCTTTTTGAATTTTAATTAAATTTTGAACAGTTTTATGCATATGAATTCTTTAAAAAAATACTACTTTATCAATAAATTTGATCCAGATCATATTAAAAAATTAGATAAGAATGTTTCAATAATTTATAGAAATTACACAATAAAAACTGACGAAAAATTAATATTAAAGATAAAAAAAATATGTAAAAAAAATAGAAGAAAATTTTTTATATCAAATAATTTTAAATTAGCTCTAAAACTAAATTTAGATGGTGTATATTTGCCTTCATTTAATAAGGATGTGAGGTCAAATTGTTATACTTTAAAAAAAAGTTTCCAAATAATAGGTTCTGCCCACAATTTAAAGGAAATGCTTGAGAAAAAATATCAAAGAGTTAAAGAAATTTTTATTTCCTCGTTGTTCAGGAAAAATGAAAATTTTTTAGGTTTGAACAAATTCAAAGTTCTATCAAGCCAGAGCAAAATAAATATAATTGCCTTGGGCGGCATAAGTAAAAACAATTTTAATAAGCTAAGACTTCTTAATATTTCAGGCTTTGCGGGAATTTCTTATTTTAAGAAAAAAAAAGGCCCCTAAAAAATAAGGGGCCTTTAAATTTTGCTATGCTTCTAGATTAGAATGCAAATGCAACTGATACTTCTTTAACTGAGTCGTTAGTTCCAGAAGCTCCAGCTACATCATCAGTTTTGTTAGCGTGACCTGCAAGTGTTAATGATCCCATTGTATATGAAGCAGCTACACCTGTTGATTCTTCATCAACTAGCGCGCTTCCCATATCAACTTGTTGTCTTCCGATTGACAATGATAGATTATCATTAACTGCAAATGATATACCGACATGATCACTTTTTTGAGAAGCTGTACCCGATGCAGTAAAGTCAACTTCTGATCTTTGGTAAGCAGCTGTTATTGCTCCAGTGGTATATTTAGCCCAAATTGTATGATCATCTGATGTTGCTCCATCTTCTCCCATACCAAAGCCTATGTCTAAACCATCAGCTATTCCATCATATGTTAATACCCAAGATGAGTCTGATCCACCAGTATCTTTAGCCCAACCTAAGCTAATGCCAAAACCACCAAAAGTACCGTTGTAACCTATCATATTAGCGTTGCTATAGTTGTCAGCTAGACCGTAGTCATTAGTGTCAACATCATCATAAACTTGTTCACCTGAAGTTGGTACGTTATCTGCATATTTTTTAAGGCCAGCTACAGTTGAACCATTTCCAAATGCAAGTTCTCCTGTATCACCCAAATCAAGTTTAATACTACTGCCAGAAAACGCGGCATTACTCATAGTGTAATTGTATGACATTGTGCCACCGCCTTCTAAATCACCAGATCCAGCAAAAGTAATTCCTGTGCTCATTGAGAAAGGATTTCCTGTTACTTCTTTATCATCCTGTGCTGCATAAACGACTTTAGATGAACCAGTAACACTAAGATCTCCTGCAAATGCAGAAGATGCTACTAGAGATCCTGCAAGAGCAGTTAATCCTAGTTTTTTCATGTTGTTCATATTTTACTCCTTATTTGTATATAATTAATTATAAACAGTTAATATTTAACAAAAGACTTAATATTTTCTTTGTTTTTTTATATATTGATCAACTTATTTTTATATATGTTGCAAAAATACATCATTGAATTAGGCCCTTAAATAGTGTCTTTTTTTATTTTATATGGAATATGAAATACAATTTAATAACTATTAATTAATTATAGGTTAAATTTAGTTTAAATGAGCAAAATAAAAATTTCTAAGTTGAAAATAATAATTTTTTTCACGTCATCACTATTTTTACTGATTTCCTGTGAAGCTTTAAAATACAAAAAAGTAGATGCAAAAAAATACCCTCCTGAGCCAGAAAAAAGAATTAAAAAAAATATGGAAGAAGGAAGAGGTTTTAGATTAATGGATAACATTGGCGGTAAAAAAGGAGGAACATTTGATTTCGCTAGTTCAAATGAACTTTGGAGAGCTTCTTTAGACACAATTGATTTTATGCCTTTGTTATCAGCCAATTATAGCGGAGGTATAATTATTACAGATTGGTACAATGATGGAAAATCAAATAATGAAGCAATCAAAATTACAATAAGATTTTTATCTAATGAAATCCGTATTGATTCGTTGGATATAAAAATTTTTATGAAGAATTGTACAACTAGTATGAATTGTAAAATTACTGAAAATCAAGGTAGTCTTATTGTTGAATTAAAAAAGAGTATTTTAAAAAAAGCAGCTGTTTATGAAAAACAGAAAAAAAAAGACATTAAAGAATATGTAACAAGTCCTAAAGATTAAAAATAAGTGAACAGATATAATTTTAAAGTCATTGAAGAAAAATGGCAAAATTACTGGGAAAAAAATAAATCATTTAAAACTGAAATCAATAAAGATAAAAAAAAATTTTATTGCTTAGAAATGTTTCCTTACCCATCTGGGAAAATTCATATGGGTCACGTGAGGAATTACACGATTGGAGATGTATTAGCTAGAGTAAAATTAATGCAGGGATATAATGTTTTACATCCCATGGGTTGGGACTCTTTTGGTTTGCCTGCTGAAAATGCTGCTATAGAAAATAATTTGCATCCAAAAACTTGGACCGAGACAAATATTTCTGTGATGAAAAATCAATTAAAAAAAATAGGTTTATCTGTAGATTGGGATAGAGAAATATCAACTTGCTCCGAAGAATATTACAAACACCAACAACTTTTTTTTCTAGAATTATATGAAAAAGGTTTAGTTTACAGAAAAGAAAATTACGTAAATTGGGATCCTGTTGAACAAACAGTTTTAGCAAATGAACAGGTGATTGATGGAAAAGGATGGAGGTCAGGTGCATCAGTTGAAAGAAAAAAATTAAATCAATGGTTTTTTAATATCTCAAAGTTTTCAGAAGAACTTCTTGAAGGGTTAGATGAATTGAAAAATTGGCCAGATAAAGTAAAAACCATGCAAAAAAACTGGATTGGTAAATCTTTTGGTTGTGAAATAGATTTTAAAATAGAGGGTGAATTACCAATAAATACAATCAAATGTTTTACAACAAGGCCTGACACTTTATTCGGATTTTCTTTTTTAGCTGTTTCTGTTGATCATCCTGTCTCAAAATATTTTTTGGACAATCCAGAGTTTATTAAATTTAAAGAAGAATGTTCAAAAACAGGAACAACTGAAGAATCTATTGCCCAAGGTGAAAAAATTGGATTCAAAACAAATTTATTAGCCACTAATCCATTGGATGAAAAACAGAGAGTTCCAGTATATTTTGCAAATTTTGTTTTAATGGACTATGGTTTTGGAGCGGTTTTCGGATGTCCAGCACATGATCAGAGAGATTTGGATTTTGCAAGAAAATATAAGTTAAAAGTAACGCCAGTAGTAGAACCACTTGATTCATCTGATCATCTCTACAATAATAACAAGTTTGTTATTGAAGATAAAGCATATACAGGACCAGGAAAAATAATTAATTCTAAATTTCTTAACGATCTTAAAGTCCCCGAGGAGTCAATTATTAAAACTATAGAGATTCTAGAAAAAAAAAAATTAGGAAAAAAAACAATTAACTTTAGATTAAAAGATTGGGGTGTATCAAGACAAAGATATTGGGGTTGCCCAATACCAATAGCTTACGACAAAGATAAAAATGTTTTTTCTATTCCTAAAAAGGATTTACCAGTAAAATTACCAGAAAATATTAATCTTAATTGCAAAGGCAATCCATTAGACAGTGCTGAAGAATGGAAAAAAATAAAAATAAATGAAAAAGAATTAACTAGAGAAACAGATACTTTAGATACTTTTGTTGATTCATCGTGGTATTTTATCAGATTTTGCTCTCCCAATAATGAAAAATATGGTTTTGATTACGATGAAATAAAATATTGGATGCCTGTCGACCAATATATTGGCGGTGTTGAACATGCAATTTTACATTTACTTTATTCTAGATTTTTTACTATGGCGCTAAATTATAAAAACGAAAAATTCAATTTAAAAGAACCATTTCAAGGATTGTTCACTCAAGGAATGGTTTGTCACGAAACTTACAAAGATGAAAATCATAAATGGTTAAGCCTAGATGAAATTGAAACTAAAGATGGTAAGAATTATTTTCTAAAAAAAGATCAAACAAAAAAAGTAATTGTTGGTTCTTCAGAATCTATGTCAAAATCAAAAAAAAATACTATTGATCCTGAAATAATTATTGAAAATTACGGCGCTGATGCGGTTAGATTATTTATCCTTTCAGATAGTCCCCCAGAAAAAGATGTGCGGTGGTCCGAACAAGGAATGATTGCTTCATATAAATTCATACAAAAACTTTGGAATTTACATGAAGAAATTAAATCACTTTCAAATAAGCAATATCAAGGCATGGATAAGAACGATGAAATTTCAAAATTTACTAACCAATTTATTCATAAAATCAATTACAACTTAGAAAAATTCAATTACAATGTAATTATAGCCAATATCTATGAAATATATAATTATTTGAATGAAAAATTGAATAATGAAGTAAATTATTCAAACCTTTTAGTGAATTATAAAAAAATATTAACTATATTATCTCCAATTATACCTCATTTTGCTGCTGAATGTTTAAATGACTTACAACTTGAAATATTTCAAAATTGGCCCAAGATAGATAAAAGTAAACTCGAGAATGAAGAAGTGAATATTGTAATACAAATTAATGGAAAAAAGAGAAATATCCTAAAAACCAAAAAAGATATTTCAGAAGAAAAACTTATTAATGAAATAAAAAATAGTGAAAAAACTAAAGAAATTTTAAAAAATAAAACTATTAATAAATACTATTTCATAAAGAATAGATTAATTAATTTTTTAGTGAATTAAATGAAATTAAAAAATAAAATATTAATATTCTTTTTTATTTTTATATTTGGGTGTGGATATCAACCAATTTTTTCTGACAAAAATATAAAATTTTCAATAGGTCAAATAGATGTTAACAAAAATGATAAGTTAAATAGAGTTTTATTAAAAAATTTAGAAAATTATAAAAAAACTTCAAAAGGCACAAAGTTATATGATTTAATAATAGCTACAGAGTATAAGAAATTTATATCATCAAAAGACACTAAAGGTAACCCCAAAACTTTCAGAATGGAGATTACAAATGAATTAAAAGTTCTAAGCAATAATGAACTAATGATTGTTAAAATTTTTAAAGGAACTCAAAATTATGATAACAAAGTAAATAAATTTGAATTAAAACAATACGAAGAAAATACTACAAAGAATCTTATTGAAAAAATTTCTGGAGATATAATTATTTTTTTACAAACACTTTAATTTGCCATGATCATTAAAACATTTGAATTGCAAAAATTAAGAGCAACTAAATCAAATATTTTTTTATTTTACGGAGATAACGAAGGTTTTAAAAATCAAATAATAAATGACTATTTTATTAATAATTTTAAAGGAAAAATAGATCGTTTTGAAGAAAATGAAATAATTAATAATTTTGAAAATTTTATATCTAGTTTAATGAACAAGTCTTTTTTTGAAGACAAAAAGTTATTAATTATATCAAGAACAAGCGAAAAAATTATTAATATAGTTAAAGAATTATTTAATAAAACATTAAAAGACATTACTTTAATAATAAATTCTAAAGGTTTAGAGAAAAGATCGAAACTTAGAGTTTTCTTTGAAAAAGAAAAAGAAATTATTTGTATACCTTTTTACTCTGATGATGCAAAAACTTTAAACTTAATTGCAAATAATTTTTTTAAACAAAATAATATTCTAATTTCTCAAGAAGGTACAAATTTAATAGTTAATCGTTGTAGTGGAGATCGCCAAAATTTAAATAATGAACTAGAAAAAATATCATATTTTATTAAAGGAAAAAAAAAAATTAGTTTAGAGGAAATCATAAAATTAACCAATCTTGCAGAAAATTATAGTATATCTGAACTTGCTGATAATTGCTTATCAAGGAATTTTAATAAAACAATTAAAATACTTAATGAAAATAATTTTTCATCAAATGATTGTATAATAATAATAAAAACTTTGCTTTTAAAATCTAAAAGAATGTTGCAACTCAAAAAAGACTTTGAAAAAAATAATAGTATCGATCAAACTATATCATTATATAAACCACCAATATTCTGGAAAGATAAAGAAATTGTTAAAAATCAAATTTTGAACTGGACTTCGGCTGATACCGAAAATTTGATTTTTAAAATTAATGATATTGAATTATTAATTAAAAAAAATTCTGTAAATTCTCTTAACATTCTATCTGATTTTATTTTAAGCACAGCTAAGCAAGTCAATAATTAGCTTTTATAACCATTATTAATCTATTGAGCTGATCAAGATCTTTGTATTCAAAAGTTATTTGACCTGTATTATTTTTTTTATTTCTGATTGAAACTTTAATCCCAGTTTTTTCTTGAATGCTTTCTTCAAAATTTTTAAGGTTTGGATCTTGCAATATAGTTTTAATTTTTTTTGAACTTTTTAAAATACGCACTAAATTTTCTGATTGTCTAACTGATAATTTTTTATCAATAATTTTTTTAGCTAGAAAATAAGAATTCTCTAAACCAACAAGTATTTTTGCATGACCTTGGGATAGTTTGCCTTCTTCTATTAGTAAAATTATGTCTTTTGGCAACGAAAGAAGTCTTAAACAATTAGCAATATGTGTTCTGCTCTTGCCTATAAATTTAGCTACTTTTTCCTGATCATAATTAAATTTTTCAATTAATTTTTGATAACCTTGAGCCTCTTCTATTGGATTTAGATCTTGTCTTTGGACATTTTCAACTATAGCAAACTCTAAAGATTTTAAATCATTTGCTTCTACTTCTACAACGGGAATCTCATGTAAGCCTGCATTTTGAGCCGCTAACCATCTTCTCTCACCTGCAATTATTTCAAATTTATCATCTTGATCTTCTGATCTTCTAACTACAATAGGTTGTATAATTCCTCTCTCTTTTATTGAGTTTGTAAGTTCATCTAAGCTTTCTTTATCGTATATTTTTCTAGGCTGAAATTTATTTCTAATAATTGAACTTATAGATAGTTTGTTTTTATTAGAAGATACACCAACATCACCTATAAGGGAAGATAAGCCTCTGCCCAAACCTCTTTTAGTTTTAAATGGATTTATCATGCTGCACTTTCTAGTAGTTTTTCTTGATTTAAAAATTCTTCTGTAAAAGCAAAATATGATTTACTACCAAGGCATGTCTTGTCATATATCAAAACTGGAACTCCATGTGAGGGTGCTTCGGACAATCTAACATTTCTTGGAACAACTGTTTGATAAACTTTTTCTTTAAAATAGTCCCTTGCCTCTTTTTCTACCTCGCCAGAAAGCTTATTTCTTTTATCATACATCGTCAGTAGTATTCCTCTTATACTTAAATCTGGATTTAGATTATTTTTAATTCTATCAATGGTCTTCATAAGCTGAGTAAGTCCTTCAAGAGCAAAAAACTCAGTTTGGAGTGGTACTATTAATGAATTTGAGGATACCAATGCCATAATTGTAAGAAGACTTAGAGAGGGAGGACAGTCTATAAGAATATAGCTATAAGATGTTCCAAAATCGTTTAAAAACGCCATTATTTCCTCCTTCAAAATGAAAGCTCTTCTACTATCCCCTGCTGTTTCTACTTCTAGCCCTGAAAGATCTACGTTTGAAGTGATTAAATCTAAATTTTCAAACTGAGTTTTTTGAATCACTTTTGATATGTTTTTGTTTCCATTAAGAACATTATAAATTGTTTGATTAGAATTTTCTGTATTAGACAATCCTAGCCCCGTTGTAGCATTTCCCTGTGGATCTAAATCGATTACTAAAATTTTTTTGCCCTGAAGTGAAAGTCCGCTTGCAAGATTAATAATAGTTGTAGTCTTGCCCACTCCGCCTTTTTGATTTATGACTGAAATAATTTTTTCTTTCATTATTTTTTTTTTAAGTTAGAAATTTTTATTAAAAAAGATTCTTTACCTGTTAAACTTTTTTTTTTTTT
>Ga0207990_1001014_pt1 | contig 15160 bp, 12 predicted proteins | sample ETNtaG_8_FD_185780 | JGI IMG/M metagenome (GOLD analysis project Ga0207990, IMG submission 185780) | Marine microbial and viral communities from oxygen minimum zone, Eastern Pacific Ocean - ETNP201406SV75 (SPAdes) (version 2) | ecosystem: Environmental > Aquatic > Marine > Oceanic ...
CTTTTGAACCCGCAGAAACAGCAAAACCAAAAAATACGCCAATAGCAAAAGTGTACATTGCATTAGAAGACCATTTAAAAATACCTCTTTTTTCAAAAGGTATATCCTTATAACTTGGATCAAAATGATCGATCCCTGTTGCTCTCATAAAACCAAAATATTTTTTTATAGAATATAATGTATAAACGAATGGGACAAAAATTAACACGGATACACTCCATGCTATCCATCCTGGAGTAAACCAAGTTGCATAATCAGCAAAACATAATCCTATAGAAAATAATCTTAAAATCATAATTATGATAAAAATTACAGCGTAAACTTTAAACCCAATTGTGCTGCTAATTGTCTTCCAACATAATTCTGATCGCCAGCATATCCATACATAGCCTTGATGTATCATTGGAGTTGCCATAGAAAACAGAAACCAATTTTTTGCACTAATTCCAAGAAATATATTTGAAGTATTTTTAAAATCAACAATTTGACAGCCTAGATAAAATAAAATTACCAAACCCCCTATGTGCCAAATTTGATTTTTAAAGAAAAATTTTAATTTATTATCAATCATAAATCATAAACATATCATGATAAGCTTTTTATTAAAATATCCGCAGTTTTGTCTGTTGAAGATGCTTCTGACTTGATTTCTTTTAAAGTTTTTTGATAATTTTCAATTTGATTTTTAATCAATTGTGGATTTTCTAAAAAAGAATTAACCATATTGAAAATTTCTTCAGAATTACATCTAGATTGTAATAATTCAGGTATAACCTCCTTTTCATTTATAATATTAATTATATTAGCAAATTTAACTTTAACTAATAATTTAATAATTAAAAAATTAAAAAAATTCATTTTATAAATAATTATTGAGGGTACTTCTGCATTACAAATTTCTAATGAAACAGTTCCTGATTTAGAAACAGCAAATACTGATTTTGATAAAATTTCAGACTTAATTTTTTCATTTGAGACTACTTCAGCATTATTTAGGTTAGAATATTTTAATTTATCATTAATCATATTTTTATTTTCATTAATGGAATGAAAGACAAATAAATAATTATTATATTTCATATTCATTAATTTAATAAACTCTATCAATATCGGCATTAAGACGTTAATTTCGGATAATCTGCTACCCGGAAAAATAGAAATAATCTTTTTAGAATCTAATGTAATATTTGATAAATCAACTTTTCCTTTTTCCTTCTCTTCTAATAGTGGATGACCTACAAAAGTTGATTTAACATTTTCTTTGTCAAAAAATTTTTTTTCAAAATTGAATAATAAAAGAATATGATCTATAAACTTCTTGATTTTTTTTACTCTACCCGATCTCCATATCCATACTTGTGGTGCAACATAATGAATTGTTTTTATATCAGAATTTTTCTCTTTAACTTTTTCAGCAACTCTTAATGTAAAATCAGGACTGTCTACACTAAATAAAATATCAGGATTAAATTCTATTATTTTATTAACTGTTTCATCAATTTTTTTTTTAATTTTAAAAATATTAAATAAAACTCTTGTAAATCCAAGATAAGTAACCTCTTTTAAATCATACAAGGATTCAATTCCTAAAGCCTTTAAATTTTCTCCACCTACTGATAGATATTCAATATCTGACTTTGTGCTTTTTAATTTTGAGATAACTTTTGAAGCTAATTTGTCTCCTGAAGGTTCTCCTGTTAAAACAAATATTTTTTTCATGTAACAACTAAAAACATTCCATTTTTGTTAGCAAAGCTAATACATTTTTTTCTTTCTAAAAATATATTTTGTTTTGATTTTAAAACTATTCCTTTAAGTCCTGCAGATTTGCACTGAATTAAAGTCTTTAATCCAACTGTTGGTAAATCAATTCTTAAATCTTGTTTTTTCTTTGGAAATTTAACAAGGACACCTTTATTTCTTTGTTTTTTACTTCTGCTTTTTTTTAACATTCTTTTAGTTCCTCCTTTCCCTTCAATAGCAACAACTTTGTTATTTCTAACTACAGTTCCTTGGCTAAAAGTGTACTTACCTAATCTATTTAGTGTTGATATAGCTTTTTTTATATCTTTGTTGTCTTCTTTATTAGGTTTAACTTTTGAATAAGTTCCTTTTTTAAGTGTTAGCTCAGAATTAAAGGATAAGGAACTTAAGGTTCTTATTCTTTCTTGTTTCAATATTTTAATTATTTCTTTTAAAATTGCTGCATCACCTAGCTTAGAACTTTTGATAATTCTTGGCATGTAATAAATACCTTTTAAATCTAGTTTAAGTTTAGAAAAATTTGGTTTTTCTACTCTGCCAGCAAATAAGACTTTGCTACATTTATTTTGTTTAAGAATTTTAATTATTTTTCCAAATTGTCCAATGGAAACAATATGAGAATTTCGATCTTTTCTAAATTTTTTTTTCCTTGATAAATCTATAATTAAATATTTAAATTTTTTTTTTTTAATTTTCTTTAATACTTCAATTGGAAAATTTGTTTCTCCAAATATTAAGCCAATCATTTTATTCTTTAGAAAATGGTGTACAAATAGATCTTTTTTTATCTTTCGTAATAAAATTAATTACTTCTTTTACCAATGGATTTTCTTTAAATACGCCATTTAATTTACTCAAATTTTCATTAAGATTTTCTGTCAAAAAAATTTCTTTGTAAGCTTCAATAAGACCTAAAATATCTTTATTGTCATAACTGCTTCTTCTTAGACCAATTAAATTTAATCCTTGTAAATAATTTCTGTTTCCAATTGATAAACCAAATGGAATTACATCATTTAAAACTCCTGTCATTCCTCCAATCATTGCTAACTTCCCAATTCTAGTAAATTGTTGGACGGCTGAATTACCACCTATCACTACATTGTCTTCAATAGTAACATGTCCTCCTAGAGGTACATTATTTGCTATGATCACATTGTTACCAATATTACAATCATGTGCTATATGAGAAGAAATCATAAACAAACAGTTATCACCTATTTTAGTTAATCCTCCTCCTCCAGATGTACCTGGGTTTATAGTAACATATTCTCTAATTTTATTATTTTTCCCAATCTCTAATTTGGTATTTTCACCTTTATATTTTAGGTCCTGTGGATCTGTACCAATACTCGCAAAAGGGAAAATTTTTGTTCCATCACCAATTTTAGTATTTCCTGAAATATTAACATGTGAATGAATTTCTACATCATTGCCAATCTCTACATTAGGACCAATAACTGTATAGGGTCCAACTTTTGCTGAACTTGCAATTTTAGATTTATTATCAATTACACTTGTTTTATGAATCATATTTATTTATCTCTATCTACTATAGTTGCTGACCATTCTGCATCGGCCATTTTTTTATCATCTACTAAAGCTAAACCCTTATATTTCCATACCCTTCCATGGGTTCTGATTGCTTCTATTTCCAATTTTAATTCACAAACTGGAAAAATTGGGCTTCTAAATTTTGCTTTTTCGACACTCATTAAGTAAACAAGCTTATTCTCATATGTTTTAGGATCAATTCCATGAGCCGTAAGAGCTGCTGCTGTTTGTCCAAATGCTTCTACAATAAACACACCTGGCATTACGGGTTGTCCTGGAAAATGTCCATTTACAAAAAAAGAATCTTTTTTTACATCAACTATTCCAGTTGCGGATTTTAGAGGTACAATATTTCTTAGTTCTTTAATTAAAAGCATTGGTTCTCGATGTGGTAATAATTTTTTTATTTCTTCTAGACCAATAGATTTTTCAGACATTATGCCTCAAGTTTTTTTATAAAATTTCTAAAATTAACTGAAGGGTAGCCCATTACTTTGCTATTATCAGGTATATCTTTAATGACTCCACTACCACCACCGATTTTAACATTGTTTCCAATTTTTAAATGGCCAGATATTCCGGCTTGACCACCAATACCAACATTATCTCCTACAACAGAACTTCCAGCTATACCAACTTGCCCAGCAATCATACAGTTTTTTCCTATTTTTACATTATGGGCAATATGTACTTGATTATCTAAAAAAGTATTTTCTCCAATTGATGTATTGGTTATCGAACCTCTATCAATAGTACATGAAGTACCAATCTCTACACCTTTTTTTAAATATACAATACCGATATGTGGAAATCTAAAATTTTTAGTTTTGTCAGGAATAAATCCAAAACCTTTTTGTCCTAACTTTGCACCATCACTTATATAAACAAGATCTTCAGTAATAGTATTTTTTATAACAACATCAGATCCTATAAGACAATGCTTCCCTATAATCACATCATGTTCAATTATTGTATTACTTCCTATAGAAGAGTTTTTTCCTATTTTAACATTTTCACCAATTAAAACATTTTTGCCAAATTTAACGTCAGGATATTTATGAGATAATTTATCTGCTGACTGTAAAGATCTATCTATTTGGTCAATGTCCGCTTCTGGATAAAATAATTTGGAAACTTTTGCTACAGTAAATAAAACATTTTTAACTATAATTTTAGTACATGAGCTAGGTAAAAAATTTTGTAAGCTCAATGTAGTAATACAAGCAATGGCATTAGTATTAATGGACACATTTTTGTATTTAGGAGAATTTAAAAAAGTAATACAATTTTCTTTTAAACTTTCTATTATAGAAATGTCAAAAATTTTTTTTTCTAGTTTATCACTATCGGTAATTTTGATTTCACAATAATCTAAAACTTCTCTTAAAGAGAAAGGGCCCTTTTTTTTAAAAAAAACACCATGATGCATTAATTTAATTAATCTCGATTTTAGGAAGCTTATTATCCAATTGTTTTATAATTATATTTGTAATATCTGAACTTGTTTTACCTACTATTACATTTTTTTTATCTAAAATAAAAGAAACTGAATTTTCTTCAAGATATTTAGCTAAAAGAGGTTTTATTTCATTAAGAATTTTTTGGGTAACTTCTGTTCTTTTTTGTGTAAGCTCATTTGTCAACTTAACTCTAGAATTTTGATATTCTTTTGCATCTTCACGAAGTTTATTAATTTTTGCTTCAAATTCTTCTTGTTTAAGAATATTTTTTTTAGATAAAATATCTTTTTCTTCTTCTTTTAATCGGTTTTGTATTTTCATTAAATAATCCAAATTACTTTTATGAAGTTTTTCAAGTTTATTTTGTGCTGATTTCCCCACTTTACTTTCATTTAATAGAAGATCCATATTTATAAAAACTATTTTTTCTTCTGCAAATGTATAAGTAAAATAAAATACAAAAAATGTAATTACAAAAAATTTTACAATATATTTCATTAAAAAGTTGTTCCTAAATTAAATCTAAAGCTTTCCGGGACATCAGTGCTAGTTTTACTCAAATCTTGTGATAAAGAAAAACTTAACGGTCCCATCACAGTATGCCAAGTGGCAGATAAACCAAATGCAGATCGAATTTTGTTAGCACCATCTAACTTCTTATCATAATCTACACCCCACACATTTCCAGCATCTAGAAATAAACTGAAATCAGCATTTTGCAAACCAGAAAATAATTTTGGAAAAGCGGTGTTGAAGCTTAAAGCGCTCGCATAATTTCCACCAATATAATCTCCACTATCTGTAGGACCAATTTTTCCTCTCTCAAAACCCCTAAGTCTTCGTTCAGGAATATGTAATCTTTTTGATAGTCTAACATCGTCACTTGCTGATAATGAATTTATAGCCCTTGAATAAAATTTTATTGAAGCAATAATACTATCTTTTAGTGAATAATAAGTTGAATAGTCCAAACCATTTACAATATTTGGTGAACTAGAATATACTGGCACGGTTTGGGTAAACATTAATCTATTTCCTTCAGTAGTGTTAAATTTTTGGTCTCTTTTATCTCTAACAATACTATACGATAAATATGAATCAAAAAAAGTGCCTGCTTGTTTTTTCATAGCACTTGATGCTTTATCATCGGTCTGTAAACTTTCATAATTTACTGAAATTTCAGGTGATAAATAAATATCTTCATATTGCTCAAAAAAAGTTGATAGAAATATACCTGTTTTATCAGTTTGATAACCAAATTCGGCTGATCTATCTACACTAGTGCTTTCTATACTTGTGGTTACAGCATTTCCAGAATAATTATAATTTGGATTTTGTATAGAAAATCTTCCAGTAATTTTGTTTGTAGTAATATTAAGATCTGTATCCAGAACAATACCTTTGCCCATAAAATTATTTTCTGAAAGGTTAAAACCTAATGTTCCACCTGAAGTACCAACGCCAGCTCCTATAGCTATTTCGCCAGTTGCTTTTTCTTCAATTTCAATTTCAATAACTTTTAAATCTGGAGTTGAGCCTTGTTTAGTTGTTTCTTTAACTGATGCAAAAATATTTCTAGATCTTAAATTATTTAAAGATCTATTTAAAATTAAAGAATTATAAGCATCACCTTCGTCAACCAACAATTCTCCTCTTATAACATTATCATTAGTTATAGAATTTCCTACAATATTAACTCTTTCAACAAAATATTTTTCAGATTGTCCTATATTAATATCAATTGAAATTTTATCACCATCTGTAGTTTCAACCAATTCTGAGGTAAGAAATTGATAATCTTTAATTTCAGAAAGTTTATTTATTTTATCAAGAATTTTTTTTATTTTATTTAAAGAATAATATTTATTTTTTAATTTACTTAGTTTTTTTTCAATTTCTAAAAAGTCGTCTTTAGTATAATCATCAGATAAATTTATTGATAAATCAGAAAATTTATATCTAGTACCTGCACTAATATTAAATGTTAAAACAAAACCTTCATTTTCTAAATAGTTTACATTGGTAGTGTTAATTTTAACATCATAATAACCATTGTTTTTATAAAAAACTTCTAGCAATCTTTGGTCTGATGATATTCTTCGTTCATCTAAAAATTTTCTTCTTGATATAAATTTCCAGGGTCTTGTCTCTTCAGAAAGAATTATGTTACCTAATTTGCTATCTTTATAAATTTTGTCTCCAATGAATTCTATTTTGGCAATTTTAGCTTTTTCACCTAAATCTATTTCATAAATTAAGTCCATAGAATTATTAGCTAATACTTTCTTATAAGCTTCTACTTCAACAAAATAATAACCTGAATTTCTAAAGGCGTTTTTAATATTGTTAATATCTTGATTAAATTTGCTTGTAGTGAATGAAGTTTTTTCTTTCAATACAATAATTTCATAAATCACATCTTTAAATTTTTTTGCTTTAATGCCATTAAAAACAATATTTTGAATAATTGGATTTTCACTTACAATAATGTTTAAAACATTATTTTTTAAATTCAATTTTACATCAGAAAAAAAGTCTGTTTGGTATAAATTCTTTAAAACATCATTAAGTTTTTTTGCATCATAATTTTCATTTTTAATAATAGCACCAAAAACAATTATCGTTTCATCAGCAATTCTATCATTTCCAGTAACATTAATTTTTTTAACTATTTCTGCATTAGAAATAGTTGTAAGTGTAAAAACTATGATAAAATAAAAAATAAATTTCTTCATGAAAAACAATCATACACTTAAAGACTTAGTTTTCAACCTAACTAAATTATTAAGTTTATATATATCATTAACTGATTTTGGCACCTTTTTTTTATATTTAATAAAAAATTTATTAGTAATTATTTTATTCAATTTTATAACAATTTGATTAAATGAAATCTTTTTGCTAAGAAATAAATCTACTAATTCATCATTGGCAGAAACTAGTACTGTTTCAAAAAGCGAATTAAGCTTTGATATTTTATTTAGTATTTTTACAGAGGGAAATTTTTTCAAGTTTACTTCTGATAAATTTAGATTATTTAATATTTTTAAATTTATTTTTTTAGTTGTAATTCTCTTATTTTTTTTTTCACTATAAATGGAATTAAAAATAGGTATTTTCATATTTGTATCATGTAGTAAAATTTTTGTTAATCCATTATTAAATTTAATTATTGCATGCACATAAGATTTTGGATGAATTAATATTTTAAATTTTTTTTTGTCAATTTTAAAAATTTTTAAAGCTTCAATTACTTCAAAAACTTTGTTCATCAGTGTAGCTGAATCAACAGAAATCTTTTTACCCATTCTCCAGTTTGGGTGATTAATGGCATCTTTAACTCTAATATATTTAAAGTCATTAATTGGTAAATTTAAAAATGGTCCACCAGAAGCAGTAATTATTACTTCTTCTATTTCACTATTTTTATAATCTTGTACCAAATTCCAAATAGAATAGTGTTCAGAATCAACAGGTATAAAATTTGTTTTATATTTTTTTAATTTTTTATTTATTAAACTCCAGCCACAAATAATTGATTCTTTATTGGCAATAGCAACTTTTTTACTAAATTTTATTGCTTCTAATGTAGGTTGTAGTCCAGAAAGTCCTGATATAGAGCACATAGTATAATCAATTTTTTTTTTATTTTTATTGGAAAAATTTTTTAGGTCTTCATGGATTTTAATATTTTTATTTTTAATTTTGTTTTTTAATTTTTCTAAAATTTTTGGATTATTAATAATTAAATTTTTAGCTTTTAGCTCATTAGCTTGTTTTGCCAATTCTTTATAATTATTATTTGCTGTAAGTAAAACTACATCAAAATTTTTTGGATTATCTTTAATAATTTTTATTGTAGATTTTCCTATAGAGCCTGTAGATCCAAGTATAGCAATTTTTATTTTCATTAGTTTTTAATTGCAAAAAAAATATCAAAATATTTTTCATAAAAATTGTTAAAACCAACTATGGACATAAATACAAATGGTACTGCAAAAATTATTCCATCTATACGATCAAGTATGCCTCCATGACCAGGTAGTATTCTGCCAGTATCTTTTACTTTTGCCTTTCTCTTAAAGTAAGAAACAAATAAATCTCCTAATTGACAAACTAGAGAAACTTTTAAACAAAATAAAAAATTATCAATTGAATATAAATAATATTCAAATTTATCGAAATTGTTAAATACTAACAAAGGTAACATGGAGAAACAAAATGAACCTAAACTTCCTGAAATAGTTTTATTAGGACTAATCTTTGTTAACTTTTTACCACCAATATTTTTTCCTATAATGTAGCCACCTATATCAGAACAAATACATACAGATAAAGTATAAAGGAAAAAAACTGGGCCTAATAAAAAATATAATCCTATAGCTGAAACAGTAAATATACCAAATGCATAAAAAAGTGTTGTTAGATTGAAAACAACGCGTTGCCAATTAGTAACACTTTTATTTATAGAATTAATAAGATGACTTGTTTCATACCAAGATAAATATGAAACTATAATTATAGCAATTATAAAAACATAAGGATTTATAAAGATGCAAAATATTGTTAACAGAAATAATATAACAGAAGTAGTTATTCTTTTTTTTAATTTTAAGTTCATTAGATATTGCCAAAATTTCTTTTAATATTTATAAATTTATTTAATATTTTAGAATAATCTTTTGTATTGAAGTCAGGCCATAACTTGTCAACAAAAAACAATTCTGAATACGCTAGTTGCCAAAGTAAAAAATTACTTAATCTTTTTCGGCCTCCTGTTCTTATTAGAATATCTGGATCTGGCATTTTTGATGTAAAAAGATTTTTCTCAATATTTGTTTGGTTTATTATTTTTTTTTCTTTAATTATCTTTTTAACACTAGCTATTATCTCACTTTTAGAGCCATAATTTAAAGCGATATTAACAAACAATTTATTATTTTTTGATGTTTTAATTTCAGATTTTTTAATGGCTTTTTTTAATGCTGGTGCAAATTTTTTTTTAATACCTGTAAAAATAATTTTGATATTTTGTTTATGGATATCATCAATGTTTTTTTTCAAATAATTATGCAAAAGGTTAAATAAATAAGCTATTTCATATTTGGGTCTTTTCCAATTTTCTGTAGAAAATGTGTATAGAGTTAAATATGGAATTTTTTTCTTTAATGAAAATTTTATAATCTTTTCTATATTTTTGAGGCCTTGTTTATGACCAATTTTTCTTGATTTTTTTCTATTTATTCCCCATCTTCCATTGCCATCCATGATAATGGCAACATGCTTAACTGGGTTCATATTTTCATTATCTCTTTTTCTTTTTGATAAATTTTATCATCAATTTTTTTAGTTTCATTATCAGTAAGTGTTTGAATTTCTTTTTCATACTTCTCATTTTCATCTTCACTGATTTTTTTATCTTTAAGAAGAGATTTCAATTCATCGTTTGCTTCCCTTCTTATATTTCTTATAGATATCTTATTTTTTTCACCTAAAGTTTTGATTATTTTTTTTAATTCTGTTCTTCTCTCTTCGCTTAAATCTGGAATTGGAATCCTAATTAATTGACCATCAATTTGTGGATTAAGTCCTAGTTCAGATTTTTTTATAGACGAGTCAATTAAACTAACATTGTTTAAATCCCAAACTTGTATATTTATTTTTCTTGGTTCGGGAGCAGTAATGGTGCCTAATTGATTAATGGGCATTTTTTGACCATAAACTTCAACTCTGATTAAATCTAACATGCTAGCATTTGCTCTACCTGTTCTAATACCAGATAATTCTGTCACAAATACATCTAAAGTTTTACTCATTTTTTGGTTGTACTTGTTTTTATCAAACATTCTTATTCACCTATTTTATATCTCACAAAACCTTTAATTATAATGCCTGATTTAAAATCTTCTAGTATTTCTTTAACCTTTTTTTTTGGATCTATTACCCAATATTGATTTAATAAAGTATTTTCTTGTTTAAATTTTTCAAGTCTCCCAATTGAAATTTTTTTAATTATATTTTCTGATTTGTCAGAATTTTTCAATTCATCATTAATCATTTTTTTTTCTTTATTTAAAAGTTCTGAATCAATATTTTTTTCATCTATTGCTAAAGGATTTGAAGCCGCTATATGCATAGCTAATTTTTTACCAAAATCAGAAATTCTGTCATTTAATTCGTTACTTTGCAAGCTAACTACTACTCCTAATTTACCAACATTATTTTTTAAAGAATTGTGTACATAAGAAAAATTATAAGATTTTTCATAATGAATATAATCATTTCTTGAAATTATAATTTTTTCACCCATTTTAGAAATTAAATTAACTAAATTTTCTTCAACTATGATTCCGTTAGACATTTTGGTTTTTTTTAATTCATTAATATTACCTTTTTTGCTAAAATTAATTTTTGATAATTCTTCACAAAATTTAATATATTCATCATTTTTTGCAACAAAATCGGTTTCGGAATTTATTTCAATTATTGACGAAGCATCATTTGAATTCGTAATACAAATAAGACCTTCTTTAGCTGAACGCTCCATTTTTTTTGAAGCTTTAGTTATTCCTTTAATCCTTAAATACTCAATTGATTTTGCAATATCTCCTTTGGATTCTTTAATTGCATTATTACAATCTTTAAATCCAGCACCCGTAAGCTCTCTTAATTTTTTAATATTTTCAAAATTACTTTCCTTAGGCATTTAAAGATTTATTTAATAATTTCAGAGTCTGGTCTATTTGAAATTTTTTTGGTTTCTTTTTTTTTCTTTGAAGATTCTTTAATTTCTGATTTATCGTTATCTTTATCTTTATCTTTATTTAAATTTACATTTTTATTTACTGAATTATCTTTTTGAGCAGATAGTATGGTATCTTTTAATAAGTCGCAGTATAAATTAATAGCCCTTCTAGCATCATCATTCCCTGGAATTGGATAATCTATTCCCGTAGGGTCTGAGTTAGTGTCAAGTATTGCTATTATTGGTATGTTTAGTTTTATTGCTTCTTTAATCGCTAGGGATTCATAGTTAGTATCTATAACAAATATAAGATCAGGAATTTTTTTCATTTTCGATATTCCACCTAAAGATCTTTCAAGTTTATCTTTTAGTAAACTCATTTTAAGTAATTCTTTTTTGGTGAACCCTCTATTTTCCGAGTTTAAGTTTAATTTAATTTTTTCTAATTTTTTAATTGAATTGGAAATTGTTCCCCAATTGGTCAACATTCCTCCAAGCCATCTATAATTTACAAAAAATTGTGAAGTGTCTTTAGCTAAATTTGCAATAGATTCTGATGCTTGCTTTTTAGTTGAAACGAAAAGAATATGACCACCATTTTTTATGATTTCATAAACTTTTACTAATCCTGTGTTTATTAATTCTATAGTTTGCGTTAAATCAATTATATGAACTGCGTTTTTTGACCCAAAAATATATGGTTTCATTTTTGGATTCCATCTTAGGGTTTTATGCCCGAGGTGTACTCCCGCTTCTAATAATTGTTGTAATGTTATTTTAGGTATATTCATAATCTTCCCGGTTAATCCTCCACAATCATTTCCATTTAAGGACCGGAGGCTATTAAGCCACTGACTGTGTGCGTTTTATATTTATGCAACCATTTATAATTATATAAGAAAAAATACAAGCTTAATTTAATAGCTGATTCTTTTTAGATATGGCTCTTTTTTAAGTATTTTTAATATATCTTTGTTTATTTTACGCTTATCAGCTAATTCAAATACCAAATCTTTATTATCACTTTTAACTTTAATTTTAACATTTGTATCTCCTTTTGTTCCAATTAAATGGGATAATTTTTCTAAATTATCATAATTTGATATTTCAAGAACTATATTAGAAAAAGATTTATTTGAAAATTCTTTTAAGCTTATTAACTTTCTTACATTTATTCTTTTAAATCTATTTTCTTCATTACCTTTGTCTCGAAGAACTGTAATTAATAATGAATTACCTTCTATTAAAATATTTCTACTTTGTTCTAAAATATCAGAAAATATAAATAGTTCAAAAATTCCACCCAAATCAGTTAGTTTAATAATAGCGTATGAAGTACCTTTTTGAGTTTTTTTTTCTTGTAATTTTAAAATAGTCGCAGCTAAGTTTGCTTCATCAACTTCAGATAATGTAAAGTCACTAAAATTTTTTATCTTATAAATATCAAATATCTCCTTATAATCATTTATTGGATGATCCGATATAAAGAAACCTAGTGCTTCAAATTCTTTGGTTAATCTTTCTTCAAATTTCCAATCATTTATTTCTTCTAATGGAAATTTTTCTTCATTATTATCAGAAAATAAATCTATTTGATTATTCAATTTATTTTCAGAAATAGATTTTGAAGATAATATTATATTAGGTATAGACTCTAACAAAGCCTTTCTATTTGTCTCAATTTCATCAAATGCTCCTGCTTTGACAAGTCCTTCAAGTTGAAGTTTATTCATATTTTTAGGATCAACTCTATTAATAAAATCATTAATAGATTTAAATTTTCCATTTTTTTCTCTTTCTAATACAACTTGATTAATAGCTTCAAATCCAACACTTTTTATTGCACCGAGTGCATAATAAAATTTATCTTTAGTTGATTTAAATTCTGCAAAACAGCTATTAATGCATGGTCTTTGTGTATTAATTTTTAATCTTTTCAATTCTTCATAAAATTCACTTAATTTGTTTTGATTAGCTAATTCTGACGACATAGATGCTGCAAAAAATTCTCCTGGATAGTAAGTTTTCAAAAAAGCTGTTTGATAAGCTATGACAGCATATGCTGCTGCGTGACTTTTATTGAAACCATATTCAGCAAAAGGTTCAATTTTTAAAAAAATTCCAGCTGCAACATCCCTTTTTATACCATTTTTAACAGCACCATTAATAAATCTTTCTTTCTGTTTTTCTAATTCTGCTCTTTTCTTTTTCCCCATTGCTCTTCTAAGAATATCTGCTTCACCTGCAGTGAAACCTGATAGAGTTTGTGCTATTTGCATAACTTGTTCTTGATAAATTATTACACCATAAGTTGGCTCCAATATTTTTTTAAGTTTTGGGTGAAGATAGTCGGGTTCTCTTCTCTTGTGTTTACAATCATTATAGACTGATATATTGCTCATTGGACCAGGCCTATATAGTGCTACGAGAGCTATTACATCTTCTAATCTATTAGGTTTCATTTGCACTAAGGCTTCACGCATGCCAGAACTTTCTAGTTGAAATAATCCAACTGTAAAACCACTTGATAAAAGATCAAAAACTTTTTGATCTTCATAATTAATTTTATTTACATCTATAGCAATTTTGTTTTTATTAATTAATTTTTGTGTTTTATCAATTACAGTTAAAGTTCTTAAACCCAAGAAATCAAATTTTATTAAACCTGCTTTTTCTGCTGAATACATGTCAAATTGTGTTGAGGGTAGTAATAAATTTGAAGATAAATCTTTATATAGAGGAACAGTTTCTGATAGATTTTTTTCTGCAATAACTACTCCTGCCGCATGAGTTGCAACATTTCTATTTAACCCCTCTAACTTAAGAGATAAATCAATTAGTTTTTTAACTTTAGAATCGTCTTTCATCATTTTTTGAATTCGTGGTTCATTAGCCACACATTCTTTTAATCCAATAGGTCTGGATGGATCAAATGGAATCATTTTTGAAATTTGATCTACAAAACCATAAGGGAAACCAAGAACTCTTCCTATATCCCTTATGGCCATTCTTGCTTTAAGTTTACCAAAAGTAATTATATGAGCGACACTATTTCCATATTTCTCTTTCAAATATCCAAAAACTAAATCACGTTTTTCTTCGCAAAAATCTATATCAAAATCTGGCATAGAAATTCTATCTGGGTTTAAAAATCTTTCAAATATTAAACCAAATTTGATAGGATCAATATTTGTTATTGATAAACACCATGCCACCAAAGAACCAGCTCCTGATCCACGACCTGGGCCTACGGGAATATTTTTACTTTTTGCCCATTTGATATAATCAGAAACAATTAAAAAATAACCAGAATATTTCATTGATTTAATTATATTTAATTCGTGCAAAAGTCGTTTATGGTAAATCTCATAACTTTTTTCATTTTCTTGTTTTTCATTTTTTTTAAAAACAAATTCTTTATATTTATTTTCTAATCCTTTTAATGCCAATTCATTTAATTCCTCATCTACACTCAAGTTCTCATTACTTTTAATATTTGGAAGTATTGGAATTGATAAATTAGGTTTATAACTACACCTATAAGGAAAATTATAATTATTTTCTAAAGCTTCAGGAAGGTCTTGAAAAATAATTTTCATCTCTTCTGAGCTTTTTAGATAATGCTGATTAGAATATT
>Ga0207990_1001016_pt1 | contig 15136 bp, 12 predicted proteins | sample ETNtaG_8_FD_185780 | JGI IMG/M metagenome (GOLD analysis project Ga0207990, IMG submission 185780) | Marine microbial and viral communities from oxygen minimum zone, Eastern Pacific Ocean - ETNP201406SV75 (SPAdes) (version 2) | ecosystem: Environmental > Aquatic > Marine > Oceanic ...
GCCGTCAATATGGTTAGAACAGAGCAGATGGAAAAAGTAGGCGAAAAGGCAGAGATGAATACTGAGGAAAGATTGCTGGACCTGCTCCTGCCGTTACCTGAAAAGAAAGAGGAGATAAAGGACGTTAAAGAGGAAGGTACAGAGGAGGAAACGGCAGTAATTGAGAAGCAGGAAACAACTCGTGAGAAATTCAGAAACAAGTTGAGACAGGGTAAACTCGAAGACCGGATAGTGGAAATAAAGACTCAGGAGAAACCTGTAGTAATGCAGGGCATTATTGCCGGAATTGAGGACATAGGCGTGGATTTTCAGAATGTAATCGAGAAGATGATCCCGCCAAAGACACAGGTAAAAAAAACTCCGATAAGCGAGGCAAGGAAGATTCTCAAGCAGGAAGAAGCCGAGAAGCTGATCGACAAGGACAAGGTTATCAAGGATGCGTTGTATCGTGCAGAGAATACGGGAATAATATTTATAGATGAATTGGATAAGGTCGCAAGTCGTGAATCCGGCCACGGACCTGATATATCACGCGAGGGAGTGCAGAGAGACATATTGCCAATTGTAGAGGGTTCTACGGTTGTTACCAGATACGGTATGGTCAAAACTGACAGGATTCTTTTCATAGCTGCCGGAGCGTTTCATGTTTCCAAACCTTCAGATTTAATTCCTGAACTTCAAGGCAGATTCCCCATCAGGGTTGAACTGAAAGATTTAGGTAAAGAGGAGTTTATAAGGATTCTCACAGAGCCTAAAAATGCACTTATAAAACAATATACAGAACTACTGAAAACTGAGGAAGTAAAACTCCAGTTTAAAAAAGATGCAATCGATGAAATAACCGATATGGCTGTTAAGATAAACAAAAGAAGTCAAAGTATCGGAGCAAGAAGACTGCATACGGTTATGGAAAAATTGCTGGAAGATGCATCTTTTGATGCTCCTGACTTAAAAGATAAGGATATAGTAGTTGATGCCGAATACGTACAGGACAAGATGAAAGACATTGTAAAAGATGAGGATTTAACTAAATATATTCTATAATCTTAACTCTAGTTATCCAAAATGCATCCGGTCTTAATGTTGAGGATATAAGAGTGATATACAAACGTATTGCAAGATTAATCGATGTTTTGATGCCAGACTAATGTAGTAACTTTAAATTGTTCATTCTCAGTAATTGTTATATCATCGGAGTTATGGTAACCAGAGTATAAAATTTTCATAATCAATTGCGAATTAAGGGGTTGTTTAGAGATTATACGTATCATTTGGGGTTTAATAGTGCAGAGACGGGGAGGATAAAATAACCTGACTCAACAGGTAGCCCGATGCGTTTCTTTATTAAGTGTAAACCTGAAAAAATAGTTAAAATTATAAAGCGTTTTGTTTTAATTAGGTTCTAAAGAAAATATAACATTTTCATTCAGGAAAATACTATGTGTCAGATGAAAGTAATGCTGGACAAAGAAGGCCAACAGGAATTAGTGATGGAAGACGTTACAAAGCTTGAAGTGACTGAAGACGGGATCAGGGTTAGTACGTTTTTTGAAGAACCGAAAACCGTTCCGGGCGTAGCCGTGAAAACTATTGATTTTACTTCCGGCACATTAACACTCCATTCAAAACCTGTTTAGTAAAAAAGGCAGTTTGTAAAAGCAAGTAACGGAAGAGTGCATGTCAGAACAAAACACAATAAAAAAACTTCGGGTATTGCTGCCGCACTGGATTGAGCACAACAACAACCATATAGCTGAGTTCAAAAAGTGGGAAAATGAGGCGAGGGCAGAATCCGGGAAGGAAGTTTCCCTGTTACTGGAGAAGGCCATCAGTGATATGGAGGAAGCTGGCAAATCGCTTTCCGAAGCGCTGGAAAAAGTCGGTGGGCCAATAGAGAGTAGTGAAGGGCATCACCATCACCACTAACCGGTAAGTGATTATTCACACATTTTGCATGTTTTCCCCGGCAGTGTCAAAGACTCCTCTCTCTACAATTCCATTAATTTATTCCTATGCATAATCGAGTTAAGGAATGATTATATGACAGTTGAAACAAATGAACATTACAAGTCAGGATTTGTGACGATATGGGGACGGCCTAATGTAGGTAAGTCAACACTGCTCAATATGCTTGTTGGTGAAAAGGTAGCGATTGTCACACCAAGACCACAAACGACACGTAACAGAATCTCGGGTATTTGCGAGACGGAGAAAGGGCAGATTGTTTTTCTTGATACACCTGGAATATTGGAACCTAAGCAGAAACTTGATGAGTATCTGGTAAAGTCCGCACGCTCCTGCCTCAAAGATGCCGATGTGGTCTTATTTGTTGTAGACGGCACGACTCCCCCGCACAGAGATGATAAGCGTGCTGCCAAACTGATACGCAACATTAATCAGGATACCCTGCTGGTAATCAATAAACTGGATATTGCCGATGTGCCAAATCTCGATGCTATTATTGAAGAATATAAGAAACTGGGTAATTTTAAAGGGGGTGTTGCTGTTTCTGCCATAACAAAAATCAATATTCCGATACTGATTAATAAGATACTTGAACTATTGCCGGAGAGCCCGGCTTACTATCCGGAAGGTACTGTAACAGACCAACAGGAAAAGTTAACAATTGCAGAGCTTATCCGTGAGCAGATACTGCTTTCTGTGAGACAGGAAATACCGCATGGCGTTGCCGTGGTGATAAAGGAGTTTGTATCAAGAAGCAATGAACTCGATTATATTTCTGCAACGGTATATGTAGAGAAAGAGAGTCATAAATTGATTGTTGTCGGTGGAGAAGGCCGCATGTTGAAGGAAATAGGAAAGAAGTCACGGGAAGGCATTGAAGAACTATTAGAAAAAAAAGTCTATCTGGACCTCTGGGTCAAGGTCAGTAAAAACTGGAGAAAAGATGAAGCAGCATTAAGCCGCTTTGGATATAAGTAGAAGAGTGGATTTACTCTTTTATGAACAGCAAAGTTCTTTGTACCATTGTCCCACACCTATTTGTTTGACAAATTAGACTATAAAAACTAATATTGTGATATGTATACAATTCGAATTGAATATATCAGGCAAGCTGTAATAAGCAGTATTTTCTCCGTGGCATTAATGATGGCAGTGCATGCCGCTGTTATGCCAGTCGTGTCTGCACAGGAAAAGGAACTGCCGCCAGAGATACAAGTCGACATATTAATCAGTGCGGCAGAAAAAGATATCCTGGCGGGGAAATGGAAAGATGCGGTACGGGGCCTTGAGAAGGCGCTGAAACTGGGAGTAAAGCTTCCCGGCGAATTTCATTTCCATTACGGCAAGGCGCTTTTCAAGACAGGGAATTACGATGACTCGTTATCAAGCCTCACCAGTTACCTCACACTGGTAGGAAAGGATGGGGAATATTACGAAGAGGCTGTTACATTGGTAGTGGATGCAAAGGACGAACAAGAAGACGCAAAACTACGGTCGTCAGAATCAAAACATCAGAGGACTGAAGCCGCCGGTGAAACCGAAGACAATATGGTGTATATAAAAGGCGGATGTTTCGACATGGGAAACATCTTTGGTGATGCGGAAGCAGAAAGAAATGAGAAACCTATTCATACGGTGTGCGTGGACGATTTTTATCTGGGGAAAACAGAGGTGACCCAGAAGCAATGGACTGACATAATAGGTTATAATCCTGCTAAATTCAAAGGCGGTAACTGCCCTGTTGAAAGGATAAGCTGGAACGACGTTCAGGATTTTATAAAAAAGTTGAATAAGGCGACAGGTATGAATTACCGTCTTCCCACGGAAGCTGAGTGGGAATACGCTGCAAGAAACGGAGGCGGAAAGGAAAAATGGGCCGGGGCAGACAAAGAATCTGAACTTGATGAATACGCCTGGTACTATAGTAATTCCGCCAGGGACGGTACTCATGCTGTAGCAGGGAAGAAACCAAACGGACTAGGCCTTTACGATATGATGGGAAATGTCTGGGAATGGTGCTCGGACTTGTATGACAGGAACTATTATGAAAACAGTCCCGCGAAAAACCCTCAAGGACCGTCTGACGGCTTAACTCGTGTTTTACGCGGCGGCGCCTGGATTAGTAAACCACCAAACTGCCTTCGCACGGTCGACCGTAATGATTTTGATCCAGACCTCAAGAAATTCGCCACCGCAGGCTTCCGTTTAGCAAGAGACCAGTAGGGCTGAAGAGATTGAATATTGACTTCTCACCGCAAAGGCGCAAAGAAAAACAAAAATGTAGGTTAAAAGGCGAAAGACTGCTTTCTTGTTTCTTGCTTTTTAAATCATAAATCGTCAATCGTCATTCCTTTTTTCTTTCTTGTCCTCGGCGTTCTTTGCGTCTTTGCGGTGAGGTTTTTTAAAAGACTATTTCCCCTGTGCCTGAATTGCCGTTATGGCTATGGTGTATACGATGTCCTCAACAAGGCATCCTCTGCTGAGATCGTTTACCGGTTTCTTCAGTCCCTGCAGTACCGGGCCTATGGCGATTGCCCCGGAAGATCTCTGCACGGCTTTATAAGTATTGTTGCCTGTATTTAGATCAGGAAAGATAAAGACCGTTGTCCTGCCTGCTACCTTGCTGTCGGGAAGCTTGATCCTGGCGACATCCGGATCAATCGCTGCATCGTACTGTATCGGGCCCTCAATAAGCAGGTCAGGCCTCTTGCTCTTTGCCATTCCGGTAGCCTCTCTCACCTTCTCAACTTCCGGCCCCTTCCCTGATTTTCCGGTGGAATATGAGAGCATGGCAACGTACGGGTCTATGCCAAAATTTTTGGCTGTATCTGCGCTTGTGATGGCAATATCAGAGAGCTGTTCTGCAGTAGGGTCAGGAATGATTGCACAATCTCCATACACAAGTACCCTGTCTTTCAGGCACATGAGGAATATACTGGAGGCGTTTTTAATACCCGGCTTTGTCTTAACTATTTCAAATGCCGGCCTGATTGTGTGCTGTGTTGTGTTAACGGCACCGGAAACCAGCCCATCGGCATCCCCCTTGTATATCATCATAGTGCCGAAGTAAATTGTGTCATGCATCCGGTCCCGGGCAATATCCATTGTGTAATTTTTATGTTTTCTCAGCTCGTAATAGGTATTGACATAATCCTCAAACTTTTGAGACTCGATAGGGTTTATGATTTCAATTCCATCGTCCAGTTTTACACCCAACGCAAAGGCTTTTTTCGCAATCTGATCCTTATCACCAAGAAGTATCAGGTCAGCAACCTCCCTCTCTCTTACCCATTCAGCAGCCTTCAAAGTCCTATCTTCATCTCCCTCCGGAAGGACTATACGCTTCTTTTTCGAACACGCCCTCTCCAGTATCTCATATTTGAATATTTCTGGCGTTCGTTTTCTGACCTTGTCCAGTTTCAGCTTATCGTTTATCTTTTCACAATCAACATGCCGGTAGATCGAAGACTTTGCGATATCAATCTTCTGGGTGTCATCTGAAGATACGTGTACAACAAGAGAGTTGATTCTATTCACAGTTTCTATCGTGCTGCACTGAACACTGAGAATGGGAATCGGCAAATCGGGTAAAGTCCCAATCAGCTTCATTATATTATCATTCGGCAAAAGGCCTCCCGTTAAAACTATACCGGATATACTCGGATAGGAGGGAGAAGCCAGGGACGTTATACAGCCGAGAAGTATCTCGTTCCTGTCACCCCCGGTAATAATGAGCGCCCCGTCATGAATATACTTCAGGGCATTTTCAAATCCCATAGAGGCAATTATGGTTTCAACTGCTATATTCCGCAGATGATCCTGTCCAAGCAAAACCTCAGCGTCAAGGCTCCTGGAGATATCATATAAACGCGGTTTTGCTAAAATTGAATCGTACGGGACGGTGCCCAGATAATCTATTTTCCGTCTTTTAAGTATTTTTCTCAGGCCCTGATCAACCTCTTCCAATCTTTCAGCTTCTATTTTATTAACAATAACACCCAGGAAATCACAGGACTGTTCATCAAATGATTCTTTCCCTGTCAGCACACCGGAGGATATTTCGTCCATAGATTTTCCATATCCGTCTTCAACAAGGATTACGCCTGCATTCAGGTTATTCGCAATATCAGCATTTATATCAAACTCAAAAGCGGACTTCATTCCAATATAATCAGTGCCGTCAATTACAACTATATCTTTATCCTTTTCTATTTTTTTGAAAGATTTCTGAACTTTCCGAAAGAAGTTCTCTTCATCATTATTTGCAATGTAATGATTTAATTCTTTTATCGAGACAGGGTTTAACTGTTTCAACTCATCTTCAATACCGAGTGTCTCCTTGATCATTATTGACACTTTATCGCAATCTTCATCCTTCCTGTATTTCTGGCCTATGGGTTTAAAATAACCGACATTAGTAACCATACCCCTGAGAGCACTGATCAGTCCCATGCAGATTACTCCCTTGCCGGACTTTGGACCTGTGGAAGCCAGGTAGATATTCTTTGCCATATTCAGTTCCGCTCTTTCATATTAATAGGACACATATTTAACGCGGAGGCACCGAGATAAAAACTTTAAAAGAAATACAGCTTAGGAAGGCAGGAATTGTAGGAAGTAATAAAATCAAAACCAAAGAGTAGTTCTTCTGTCTTTTTCCTGAATTTCCTGCTTTCCTCAGCGGTGAATCTTGCTTCTTTAATTATCTATTATCCGTGCTGTATCTCTGGCTATTACGAGTTCCTCATTTGTGGGCACGCATAACACCCTGACTCTGGAATCCTGAGAGGTCAGTTCTCCTTCGGTTCCAATAGCCTTCTTGTTCTTCTCTTCATCAAAATCAATACCCAGATACTCCATATCTGTACAACACATACTCCTGATAAGGACCCCATTCTCTCCGACTCCACCGGTAAAAACTACTATATCAACACCGTTCATCGATGCCGCATACATCCCGATATATTTCCTGACACGGTATGAGTACATCTGCAAAGCCAGCCTTGCCCTGTCGTTTCCCTCTTCATAAGCCTTAATAAGATCACGCATATCCGAGCTGATGCCTGAAACTCCGATTAAACCACTCTCCTCGTTCATCAGGGTGTCGCATTCGTGCGGGCCCAGGCCCTCCTTTTCCATTACAAAGAGAACCATAGCAGGGTCAACATCTCCACATCTGGTTCCCATTATCAGGCCTTCCAGAGGAGTGAATCCCATAGACGTATCCATCGATTTGCCGTATTTAACTGCCGCAATGCTTGCCCCGTTCCCAAGGTGGCACGTAATTATCTTCAACTTGCTTATATCCTTTCCGACAATTTCCGCCGCCTTGTTCGCTACATAGAAATGGCTGGTACCGTGGAATCCATAACGCCTGAACCTGTACTTTTCATAAAATCTATAGGCAAGTGCATACGTGTAAACATAATCTTCCATTGTTTGATGAAAGGCGGTATCAAATACCGCTACCTGCGGAACGCCGGGCAGAAGCTCTTTACATACAAGTATTCCCTTTAAATTATGAGGATTGTGAAGTGGAGCAAGTTCAATACATGCCTCGATCTGTTTAATAGTATCATCAGTCACTAAAACAGATTCTGTAAACTGTTCCGCACCGTGAACGACTCTGTGCCCAACTGCCGATACCTCGTCCTGGTGATCGATCACTCCATACTGGCCGTGTGTGATGTCGGAAACAATCTCTGAAATTGCAGCGTTGTGATCAAGAGTGCCGCACTTCCTGTTAAGGTCTTTATCGCCAAATTTGAATTTTATGAGCGATTCAGGCAGTCCAATCCTTTCAACTATTCCGCCTGCAAGGACGTTTTCATCAGCCATATTGATAAGCTGAAATTTAACTGAAGAGCTGCCGCTGTTAATCACCAGAACTTTTATATCGCTATTTTTATTTGACATTAGTTATTAGTCAATAGTCAATAGTCAATAGTCATTGGTCATTAGTCATTAGTCATTAGTCACTCGCAACCCGCAACTCTTCTTGCTTCTTGCTTCTTTTAAATCGTAATTCGTAAATCTAAAATCATTTCTTATCACCAACAGTGTGGACTATGACGGCATTGGTGGCGCCGGCGGTGCCGATTGGCTGGCCGGTTAACAGGACAATCTTGTCTCCAACCTGTGCCCATTTACGATTGATAATGAAATTATCCACTATTTGGGTGAACTTATTGTTATCTTCCGGCAATGGCTGGCATCTGGGTATTACACCATAAAGCAGGCTCATTTGATTACACGTGCGCTGGTCAGAGCTTAACGCAAGAACAGGAACATTAAGGCGTTCTTTGCTGAGCAATCTGACTGTTGTACCTGTTTGCGACCATACCGCCACGAGTTGAGCAGAAATATCATCTACGATCTGATCTATACTGCGTGCAATCGCTGCAGTCATGACCAGTTCGTCCTTCGTAGTGGTCGTGAGGCGTGCATGTTCGTCATGATGGAGGTACTCTTCCGTTACTCCGGCAATGCGCCGGATGGTTTGTGCCGCCTTGAGTGGATATTTACCCACAGAAGTTTCACCGGAAAGCATGACGGCATCGGCAAGGTCCATAATGGCGTTGGCTACGTCCGAGACTTCAGCCCTGGTTGCAACGGGACTATCAATCATACTTTGCAGCATCTGGGTAGCGACTATTACAGGCTTGCCAAGGCGCCGGCAGATCCGGGTAATCCGTTTCTGGATGACAGGCACCTCTGCCAGATCCATTTCAACTCCGAGATCACCTCGTGCGATAAGCACAGCATCACATGCGTGAACGATACTTTCCAGGTGTGTCAACGCCTGAGGTGTTTCGATCTTGGCAACGATCTTTATAGCTGTTTCGGCTTTCTTAAGATAATCTTTTAATTGATTGATTTCATCTGCCGACCGGACGAAGCTTAGAGCCAGAAATTCAACTTTGTGTTCGATAGCCCAGTCCACGCATTCCCAGTCGCGTTCTGTAATTGATGGTATACTGACGTTTGTGTCCGGCAGATTGATTCCCTTACGGCTGTGCAGGGGACCGCCAACCACGACTTCGCACACCGTCTGCTCTTCGTCCTTACGAATTACGCGCAGGGCAATTTGACCGTCATCGATAAAGACGCGGTGGCCGGTCTCTACATCTTTAGAGAAAAATTCATAATTTGTACCAAAGCGATTTACGTGACCCTGTTCTTCGCTGTGAATAATGATGACTTCATCTCCTTCTTCTAACAACTCGCCATCGGGTTGAAGACGTCCGATACGTACCTTCGGGCCGCATAGATCACCCATCACGGCAGTCGTGTGACGATGCTCTGCACGAACGGCATTCAGGTTCTCCAATAATTGTGCATGTACGTCGAGCGTACCATGAGAAAAGTTTAACCGAAAGATGTCAACACCATTATCGATCATAGGCTTGATGGTTTCCTTCTGATCACAGGAAGGGCCAAGTGTAGCGATTATTTTAGTCTTTATCATTTTGAGTAATCCCCTTATTGCCGGTTGGTTTTTTTATCCTTAAGCTCTCTTCGCTTTATCGCCTTCTTGTCCTCGTCTTGTCCTCGGCGCCTTTTGTTCGGGGAGTGTCTTTGCGGTGAATTTGTTATTGAGGTTCCAGCCAGACAACATCATAAGGTTTTAATGTAAGGCTGATATTTTCATCCTCAAAAGTATGCTTATCCTGTCTGATAAGGTCATACCACCCCTGTTTAAATATTTGAACTTCTTTCAATGGAATTGCTATCTGAATCTCATCATCCGTGATATTGATCAAAGAGAGGATATGCTGGTCTTCGTTTGGAGATGTTCTTAAGAGTGCAAATATCTCAGGCCTGACTTTTAAAATTTTCTGAGCTCCATTTGGATGAAAGGCGCTCTGTTTTGTCCTGAGACTAATAAGAGTATTCAGTTTTCGGATGATCTTTGATGTCAGTGTATCAGGATCCTCTATAGCTTTTGTGAGTATATTATAATCAAGTTCCTTACGATTTATCTCACGTTTAGATACGGGACAGCTTATTGCATCTATATCATTATGGGTACCAAAGAAGCTGTGCAGATAGATCCCCGGAACTCCCTGAAGGGCTAAGGCCATGGCTCTTGAAGCGATAAATTTTTCGACCTGAAGGTCTGTCTTTACCGTACCGTCTTCCCTGCAGAGAGCATTAAACCATGTAATATTAATCTCGTAAGGTACGTCCAGGCCATCCTTATCGGTTTTGTAAGAGACATATCCCCCATGTTCTCTTGCTCTCTGAATAACAAACTTAATTTCGTCGTGCGATAATAAATCCTTAACTGCCATAAGTCCCACACCGTCATGTGAGTCAAGAAAGTTGAAATAAGACGTTGTCTCAGAAACGGGTTTAAGGCTTTCTGCCCATTCGTTGAGCCTGGTCGTGTCTTTTGTGTAAAATGTGTGAAGCACAAGAGGCGGGAGGGCAAAATTATAAACCATATGCGCCTCGTCACTGCCATTTCCAAAGTATGAAATATTGTCTTCGTGCGGGATGTTTGTTTCGGTAATTATTGACACATGCGGTGCAACAAGGTCTAAGATATCCCGAAAGACCTTGACGATCATGTGCGTCTCTTCCAGGTTGGCACACGAAGTACCCGGACTTGCCCAGAGAAAGGTAATAGCATCAAGCCTGATAATGTCAGCCCCTTTGCGCGCATATAACAGTAATATCTCAATAACCCTTACCAATACTTCAGGGTTCTTATAATTTAAATCGATCTGGTCTTTTGAGAAAGTTGACCAGACGTGTTTCTCTCCATCGATGGTATGGAATTTTGTAAGGATATCAGTAGTACGCGGCCGAAAAATAGCACTTCGCTCCTCGGATGTAAGGTCATCATAAGAGTCATAACTGATAAAAAAGTCCTTATAGTGTGGGGTTCCGTCCAGGAACCTCTGAAACCATCGGCTCTTTGATGAGACATGGTTTATCACTCCGTCAAACATCAGTTTATAACGTGTCTCCAGATTTTCAATATCCTTCCATGATCCAAGTTCAGGGTCTACAGTCTCAAAATCTTCAATAGCAAAACCTCTGTCTGATGAATAGGGAAAGAATGGGAGTATATGAAGTGTGTTAATTGTCTGCTTGAGGTAGAGGCCACAGAATTTTGAGAGTGTCGTAAGTGGAGAAGCACCTTCTTCACGGATAAGATCTCCATAAGTAATTAAGATAACGTCCTCTTCTGTAAAAAGATTTTTCGGGTCTAATGTTTTTGTACGCTCAAGCATCTCTTCAGTTTTATAGGCATAATAGACCCTGCAGATACGTTCAAGCTCGGGCATATATTCTTTTGCTGTATCTTCACCATATAACCGGGAAAGTTTGGTTAAGATTTTCTCACGAAAATCATCCGGTATCTCTAAATAAACTTTTTGATAGTCGGGTTCCAGGTTATGGATAAACTTAGCACTGTCGTAACGTCTTTCTCTTCTGCTCATAATAATATTCTGTTATTAGTTATTCGCCATTAGTCATTCGTTTTGTCTCTATTTTTTCATCTGTGTTAATCAGTGTAAAGTCCTCGGCGCCTTTTGTTCGGGGAGCGGTGAGAAGTCCATATTTTCAACTATTTATGACAAAATCCATGCCATTGCCCTAAATACATCCGGATAGTAAACGGCCTAAAAGCCGTCTACGCTTAAGTGCTTGTGTTAATATATCTTATGGGTATTATAGAATTGATTATTATACAAAAAGAATCTGAAACGTCTACATTAAAACCTGATTAAATATCTAATATTTATACATTTACAGACGGGGATTCACCGCGGAGACGCTCCCCGGACAAAAGGCGCCGAGGACAAGAAGAACGCAAAGGGAAAAAAGCGGTTTAAGCAGTAAAAATTACGATTTACCATTGACAATTGACAAATAACTAATAACATTAACGAATGACGACTGTGGGACTGAATCATTTGTCATATTGAAAGACCTGGCCGGCTTATGGCCTTAATTTTTGATAAATGGGGAAATTCAAAAAAAGGAGGTTGTTATGCAAGAGAAAGAAATAGGTACGGTAACACACTATTACGGACGTCTCAGTGTTGGCATTGTTGAGCTTCGAGATTTCCTGAAAATTGGTGATACGATCCATATTAAAGGGCATACTGATGATTTTACGGAAACTGTCGAATCTATGCAGATTGAACACGCTGATGTCACTGAAGCTAAGGCGGGGGACTCAATAGGTATAAATGTTACACAAAAAGTACACCCTCACGACAAAGTTTATAAGGTTATAGCTTAGAAAGAGAAATTTGGACGCGGATAAGCGCAGATAAACGCTGAGGTTAGAAACAAAAGAAAAAAAGATTAAATAATGGCTGACACGTTAGAAATAGCGTCCCGGCCTATTATTATTGGTCTAACTTTTCATACTCCTCATAGAGAATGTCCTCTTCGTGCCTTATCCTGTTTCGAAAAGCTGCAAAAAGTTGTTCAAACTCGTCTGTAACCGCACTATCAATAACATCTTCAGAATATTTATCAAAAAAATCCATCGCTACTCTTGAGACATTCTCCATGTCCATTGCGAATACATCTAATATTTCCTTCAGCTTCACATTATGCTCTGCTTCTTTTCTTAGAAAAGGATAAAGTCGTTCGTCCTCTTTCTTGAGATGCTCAAGCAAACTCTCTTTTGCGGATATGAGTTTTGCCTGCCCTTCTTCCGAAAGAACACCAAGTTCTTTGATTTCTTTGAGTGTGTCAAGGATTTTAGTATGATCTTTCTTAAATTCATTAATCAGTGCGGACATTTTCTTCTCCTCTCCCTTTTGGTTCGATAATAGCCAAAATCTTTTCTTTTCACTTCCCCGGAATTATTTTTCCCAGAACAACCCTTTCCCTTGCACCTGTAGCGGATGGAACATTGCCCGTATTACCGCATATAGTTTCATTGGCAAGGATTGCAAATGCCAGGGCTTCCTTTGCATCGGAAGGGATACCAAACTCTTCGACCTTCCTTATCTCAATATCTCCAAGATAATCCTTCAGGAATTTAAACAAAACAGGATTATACACGCCTCCACCACTCATGACTACTTCAGATATTCTGTAAGATGGTTGAATATATTTTCTGTAACTGTCTGATATTGACTTAGCTGTAAAGGCAGTTGCTGTAGTAATAGTATCAAGAATATCTACGTTGTCACGCTTTAATTCTTCATATAAATCATCAGAAAACTGAAAACCAAAATCTTCCCTCCCTGTCGATTTTGGCGGGGGTATTGATAAGTAGGGATGTGAACACAATCTTTCTAATAATCCCTGATTCAATTTGCCTTTTGAAGCCAATTCACCATCTTTGTCATACTTAAGTCTCCCGTCGGTTATGATCTCGACAAAGCAGTCAATTATCATGTTCCCCGGGCCGTTATCAAAGGCAATTATTTCATTAATGCTGCAGCCGGCCGGCAAAAATGTGACATTTGCAATCCCGCCAATATTTTGTATTGCACGGTCAATTCCATCCTTTCCGAATAAAATAAAATCGGCATAAGGTACCAGGGGCGCTCCTTCTCCGCCCGCCGCAATATCCCCTGTCCTGAAATCGCCTACCGTAGTTACTCCCGTCTCCCGGGCTATTACTGAAGGTTCGGCTATCTGTAGTGTTGACCTGACCTTCTTATCGGCTTTCTCCTTCAGTGAAGAGATATGATAGATCGTCTGTCCATGAGAGCCGATAATGTCTATATCTGAAATGGGAATCGACGATTTCCCTGCAATCTGCACGGCCGCATCGGCAAATAACCGACCTAATATAAAATTCAACTGACATATTTTATCAACTGTACCGGTCTGTTCATTAGAAGCATCAAATATTAATTCCCTTATCTCATTTTTGTAAGGGTATGTCTCAAATTCTATGATCTCAATTTCTGTCGATGAACCATTCCCGGTTATTTTAGCAAGACATGCATCAATACCATCACACGATGTACCGGATATCAAACCGATAACATTTCGAGTCTCTTTTTCTCTTAAACGGATTAAGTTTTCAATCGACATTGGATAAAGATTAACTACGCTTCCCCAGTTTTTCCTCGGCTTCTGATTTCCTTAAATATAATGGTACCAGTGCATTAATTTCGCAACGCTCACCCTGTTCATACCTTTCCAGTCCCAGCCTGGCAACATTGACCGCCTCGGCAATGCCCGGCTTTTCATCCTCTATTATTGTGACCTTCATTTGAGCAAAGATCTCTTTGTAGGGTGCTACACCATCGCCGAATATCAAGGTGGACTCCGGCAGGATATCTTTAAGTTCTTCAGGTGTAATAATTAAAAAGTCTGTAGTCCTTTTATTTTTACCATTGTTCCTGTCATATATACATGCATAGACCCTCTTTCTCTTTGCATCTATAACGGGGCAAATGTGCTTAACATCATCCTTTATATTTCCTGCAAGAACGTCCAGTGTCGGGACATCAATGACCGGTTTCCCCAGGCCGTATGCAAGGGTTTTTGCACATGTTACGCCAATCCTGAGCCCTGTATATGAGCCGGGCCCGATACTTACGGCGATAAGGTCTATATCCTCCGGCTTCCATTTAACTTCGTTAAAGATTGCCTCAAGGGAAGATACTATCTCTTTGCCATGGTTTGAGGCCTTTCCAAACGTATGCCTGCCAACCACTGTATTGCCGTCACAAACCGCTACGCTTCCGATCGAACCTGAGGTTTCAATGCCTACTACTTTCATATCGAATGAGTATATATTTAACGCTCTTTTTATTCAAGGGATAATGTTTATGCTGTTGGGTTATATGTCATTGTATAGATAGAACTTGACACACTTAACACCTTTGGGATATATTACCTCAAAATTGTTCTAAAATATTAAGGATTAATGAGCTATGGCAATTAAAAAAGCATGGGGCGGAAGATTCAAAAAGAAGACTGCTTCGTCAGTTGAGTCTTTTACGGAATCGATATCTTTTGATCAGCGTTTGTATAAGTATGATATTGAAGGGAGCATTGCGCATACTACGATGCTTGCGAAATGTAATCTGATAACGAACAGAGAAAAAGATACGATTGTCAAGGGATTGAAGGGTATCTTGAAAGATTTTGAAACCGGCAAGTTAAAGTTTAAGACTGAACACGAAGACATTCATATGAATATTGAATCTGCCCTGGTGAAACGGATAGGTAA
>Ga0207990_1001019_pt1 | contig 15101 bp, 10 predicted proteins | sample ETNtaG_8_FD_185780 | JGI IMG/M metagenome (GOLD analysis project Ga0207990, IMG submission 185780) | Marine microbial and viral communities from oxygen minimum zone, Eastern Pacific Ocean - ETNP201406SV75 (SPAdes) (version 2) | ecosystem: Environmental > Aquatic > Marine > Oceanic ...
AACTCACATCAGAAGAAGACGGGTTGACCTGCAATGCCTGTAAACTCAAGTATCCTATACAGGACGAGATTCCCATCATGCTCATCGATCAGGCTGAATCCTTGAACTGAACCTTCCCCTTCTTCAACGGCTCAAACCTATGGCCGAACTGGCCCGCACTCTGGAACAAAAAGCAAAACATGCTCTGTGGAATATCATAGGGCTCGTCTGCTCTATAACGCGTACACGATCGGTGCTACCCATCAATTTCGCATCGGTCCGCTCCGTACTCGTATTACGTCCCGACCGGCTGGGCGATGTGGTGCTTTCGACCCCCGTCTACGAATCGATCAAACTCTCGTTTCCAAAAATTCACGTAACCGCACTGATAGATCGCGCCAACACATCCATCTTAACCGGCAATCCGAACATAGATGAAATCATCGAACTCAATCGCAAGCGTCCCCTACGCATCTTCCAGAAACTCAGGCGGCACCACTTCGACGTAATTTTTACGCTCAATAAAAAATTCAGCGCTACCGCATCGCTTCTCGCCCTAACCTCCAGGGCAAATTACCGGATAGGCTACGCCCATAAAGAAACGCACTGGCTCTACGACGTGTGCGTGCCGACAGGAGGTCCGCCGCGTCATGAGATTCTGAACAACCTGGAGCTGCTCCGCACCGCCGGCATCCACAAGGTCGCAGAGCCGCCTCGGCTTTATTTCAACGAAACTGAGGCGCGCAACGTCGAATCAGTCCTGAACGAAACGCGCCGCTTCCCGAAACGGCCGCTGGTTCTCGTCAAACCCGGTACCCGCATCGCTGAATGGGGGTGGCCAATGGAAAAATTTCGCGCGGTCACCGGGCGATTAATCGAATCCGGAAAAGCCGAAGCTCTGTTCATCTGCGGTCCGGGCGAGGAGGCGATGATCGACAGCCTCGTCCATGGGATGAGTCAAAAAATAAATCGCCTGCCGGTCCTTTCGATCAAGGAACTGGCCCTGGCGATCCGAAAAAGCGACTTGCTGCTCTGTAACCATACCGGCATCATGCACCTGGGGTCGGCAGTTCAAACGCCGGTAGTCGTCATCTTCAAACACGGAGAGATCGCGCGCTGGGGGCCCATCCATACCCGACATGCCGTTTTAGAAGAACGTGGCAACGACTCACTTACACCCGAAACAGTGCTTGAAAATATCGACCGGTTATTAGATAACGACTACACGGATAAACGGACCCACCAACCCTCAATTTCTGGAAAGCCCCACCACGATGAATAAAAACACCTCCTCTCAAGCGAACGATTCCTCGATCAGCGTGCGCGGATTGGTTTTCAACGAACCGCTTCTGTTTGAAATGGGCTCGCCCGGACGCACCGCTCATTCGCTCCCCAAGTGCGACGTTCCCGAGGTGGAACTCGAAGCGCTCCTACCGGCGGAAGAAATCCGCGACCAGATAGAAAACTTTCCTGAACTGACCGAACTCGACGTGGTGCGACATTTCACCCGACTTTCACAGTGGAACTTCAGCATCGATACCAACTTCTACCCGCTGGGTTCCTGCACGATGAAATACAACCCAAAGATCAACAACGAGTTGGCGGCGCTTCCGGGGTTTGCTCATCACCACCCGTACACACCGGAAGTGCTTTCTCAGGGAAGCCTGCAACTCATGTTCGAACTGCAGGAATACCTCAAGGAGATCAGCGGGATGGACCACGTGTGTCTACAACCCGCCGCCGGCGCGCATGGGGAACTGGCGGGCATGCTCATGATTCACGCCTACCACACGGCGAAAGGAGCCCAGCGCAAAAAGATTCTGCTCCCCGACTCTGCCCACGGGACCAACCCAGCAAGCGCCGCGCTGTGTGGATACAGCATCACACAAATTCCTTCCGACGAGCGTGGGCTCATCGACCCGAAGAAACTGGAAGAGATGATGGACGAAGACACTGCCGCTATCATGCTGACCAACCCGAACACACTCGGCATGTTCGAAACGGATATTCTTAAGATCACAGAAATCGTTCACAAGAAGGGCGGGCTCGTCTACTGCGATGGAGCCAACCTGAACGCGGTTATGGGTGAGACGAAAATGGGGGATATGGGGATCGACGTCCTACACTTCAACCTACACAAAACTTTTTCCACGCCGCACGGTGGAGGCGGACCTGGCGCAGGCCCAGTCGGTATCACAAACCAGCTCGAACCTTTCCTTCCCGTTCCAGTTATCGAGCACACCAAGGGCCAATATCGGCTCAACACGGACCGGCCGCAGAGTATCGGAAAAATGAAAGCATTCTTCGGTAACTTCGGCATCCTCCTGCGCGCTTACGCCTACATCCGGTCACTCGGACCCGAAGGGATAAAAAAAGTCGCGCAAATGGCCGTACTCAACGCCAACTATATAAAAGCATCGCTCACCAACGACTATCACCTGCCCTATTCTGGACCGAGCCTGCACGAGTGTGTGTTCAATGACAAACACCAGCTTAAAAACAAAGTGAGCACCATGGACATCGCCAAGATGCTCATCGATTACGGATTTCATCCGCCCACGGTTTACTTCCCGCTTATCGTCAGGGGGGCGTTGATGATAGAACCGACTGAAACCGAGTCGAAAGAAACGATTGACCAGTTTATCGCCGCAATGAAAGAAATCGCTCGGCGGGCGAAGGAAGATCCTGAAAGTTTTCATGACGCCCCGAGCCTACCCGTCGTCTCCCGGCCTGACGAAACCGCCGCGGCACGCTATCCAAGACTACGATGGAAGCCTGCATAGCACGCCCCTCCCTTTCGCAAAGGGCTGCCTGTTTAAAGAAGAAGTGTTTGGACGAGAAGTAGGGCCAGAGTAGTGACGAGGATCGCGCCGAGAAAGTTGAGGGCAAGTCCGGCACGGGTCATGGCGGGGATCGTCACCCACCCACTTCCAAACACGATCGCATTCGGTGGGGTCGCCACGGGCAACATGAACGCAAAAGACGCGGATAGGGTCGCAGGCAACATGAGCATGAGGGGGTGAAACTCGGCCGCAACGGCCGCCGCGCCAATCACGGGCAATATCATCGTTGCAGTCGCGGTATTGGAAGTAAGCTCAGTAAGAAAAGTAATGCCAAGACAAACGAGCAGGATGACCATCCATAATGGAAACGATGCCAGCCCCGCCAGTTGATTGCCAATCCATCCTGTCAACCCGGTCTTGGCGAATGCGGCAGCCAAAGCGAATCCACCGCCAAATAAAAGCAGAATGCCCCAGGGAACTTTCGTCTGCACGGTCTTCCAGTCCAGCAGGAAGTATCCTCGCTGGTTATTCACCGCTGCCTCTTTACGAAACCTGACCGGAATCAACATCAATAAAATTCCCATCACCATCGCCACGGTGGAGTCGTGAAGCATTTCCGGATTGGAGAAAAAATCGGACCACCCCGGGAGGGTGACCGATCCGAGTACCAGAGGTTTTCTGAAAATCCATAAAAATGCGGTGGTGGCAAACGCACCTGCGATCATTTTTTCTTCCCGGCTAAGCTTTCCGAGTGCCACAAGTTCCTGTCCTATAATATCTGTTTCTCCCTTACCGAACTCGATCTGCTCCAACGGAACCGACGCAATGAATCGGCAGAGATAAATCCACACGATCGGTACGAATATGATGACAACAGGGACCGCCATCGTCATCCATCGAACGAAAGAGATTTCGGGAAGCTCGGGGTAAAGTTCTTTATAGAATCCGGCAAAAACGATATTGGGCGCAGTGCCAATGAGTGTACCGACCCCTCCGATACTCGCTGAGTAGGCCAGACCCAACATGAGGACAAGGCCCAGGCTCTCGGCAACGCGGCGTTCGGTAATCTCATCGTGCTTTCCGTCAAGGGTAGACTGCGCTGCCACCTGGTGCACCACTGCCATGCCTACCGGCAGAAGCATCATGGTCGTGGCGGTATTGGATATCCACATGGAAAGAAATGCCGCCGCTATCATGAATCCGAGCACGATACGGTGGAGTCCGGTCCCGATTGCTGAAATGATCCATAGTGCAAGCCGTTTATGGAAGTTCCACTTCTCCATTGCAAGCGCAATCATGAATCCGCCAAGAAAAAGGAAAACAAAATGGTTGGTGTAGTTGGGGGCTACCAGTTTGCTCGGCATGATCCCAAGCAGGGGAAAGAGGACAAGTGGCAATAGCGCCGTCACGGCAATGGCCGTTCCTTCGCCGATCCACCAACAGGCCATAAGCGCGGCAACGGCAAGGAGGCGTTTCCCGGAAGGGGTCATTCCCTCGGGCAGGGGCATGAGCAGGAGAACAGAGAAAAAGATCAGCCCACCAACCAGCACGAAAACCTGGCGACGGAATGTAACTTCGGAATCGGCCAACGCTTCCTCCGTAGGAGAGAGGGTCTTCCCTATGATAGGCCAGGTAATAATAATTTTAGGGCGTCTGCAACCAAACCAATTGCCAGACTCCCCAACAAAAGCCCCATGGTTTGAGTTATAAATTTAATTCCTGTCTTACCCAGACTATTTAGAATGACTTTTGAGAGTTTCAGGGTCAACCCTACCAAAACCCCTATCACAACAAACTCCCCGATAAAAATTAATTTAACCTGCCAAGCTGTTATGTTATGAGATTGAATAATTACGGAGCTCATCGCAGCCGGGCCCACTAAAAGCGGAAAAGTCAGGGGCATAAAAGCAATATTTTCTTTTTCTCCCGCATCCCCAGAATATAAAAATGAATTCTTACTGTTTATGAGCATTGTGAAAGCAACGTAAAGCAAGAAAATCCCCCCCACCAGCTCAAAAGCCGCCATCTTGATGCCAAAAAATACTAGAATATATCCCCCGAACAAAAAGGACGCAGACAATAAAATAACAACTGCACAGCATGTCTTTGAGGTTATTGCTTTATAATCACCATCGGACTTGTTTTCTGTGAGGGCCATTATCATCGGTATATTTCCAATAGGATCAATTATGGCCAACAAAATTACGAATGTTTTAATAAGCTCTACAGTGTCGATCAACTTTCAATATTCCAAAAAATTTTCAATTCATGTCTTAAATAATTACAACCATATACCAATCGTAATGACGGTTTGTAAGGAGAGTCGTACGCGCGCCCTTTTTTAATTAAGAGAAGATCGAAGAGACTTTGACTTCCGCCCGGCGCTGTTTATACGTTAACCAAGTGAAGATTCAAGTGTGAGGTCGGGGAAAACTTAACCTTCAAGGATCTTATCGAGCCGGGCGGTGGAAACGATGTGCTTGTCCATCTCCAATTCCTGCGGCGAGTACCCCAGAGCCAGAGCCACCAGTTGCGGCAAGTGAAGGATAGGAACGGAGTAACCTTTCTTGTTCATTTTTTCGATCTCGGGCTGGTACGAGTCGAGACTGAGGTGACACAGGGGGCACCCTGTAACCACACAGTCAGCACCACTCTCGATCGCATCGATGAGGGCGTTGCCTGCCATGTCATGCGACGTCTCTTTATTCATCATGACGATGGGAAATCCACAACACTTGGTACGACTATCATAATACACCGGCGTGGCGCCAAGTATCTCAAAGATTTGTTCCAGTCCGGTCGGGTTGTCCGAATCCTCATACAAAGAGAGTTCGGACGGCCGCAGAACGTAACACCCGTAAAATGCCGCTGCCTTGAGCCCGGCCAACGGACGCTTCACTTTTTCGCGCAGGAGGTTCAGTCCCTCCTCGGTAGAAAGGATGTTGGCGAAGTGCTTGACCTTGATTTTTCCTCCCGTGTACTGGTGCCCGCCTTCTTCCAGTAGATGATTTATCTTTTTCTTGTATCCCGGATCGGAATCGATGTGACATTCAGTTTTCTTGAGTACCCCCTGACAGGTGGAGCAGATGGTGACCACATCCAATTCCTGCTCTTCGGCGATAGCAAACGTGCGGGCGTTGAGCGCGTCAGCGACCAGAGGGGTTTTTTCGGACAGCACTCCGGCCCCGCAACAGGCGGCGCTTTTCATTTCGACGAACTCGATACCGAGTCCTTCGGCCGCCCTGGTCGTCGAGAGCATTAACTCACGAGTGGCACCCTTCGCAACACATCCGGTAAACAGAGCAAACTTCATTCCTTATCAGCCTCCATGAAAATTCGCTTCACGTCGTCTACATCATCGATGGACTTGTGCAGGATCGGGGGAATCTTCCCCTTGAACAGCATACGCAATCCAACGGGCAAAAGATCGAACAGCCCCTTGACATTGAAGTATCCTACTGATTCTACTGGCAGGGTGTTTTCATTGACGCGTCCACTTGACTTGATTGATTTGGTAAACGAAATAGCATGACGGGCACCGGTGTTGTTGGTGACTCTCTCTTCGAGAGCAACGGTCATAACCTCCTTGATGCGGTCGAAGGGCCGCGCCGGTTTGGGGCACCGTTCCACACATTCAGCGCAGTGAGTGCAGTCCCAAATACCGCCAGGCTTACTCAGTTCCTTGACGCGCTCGTGGGTTTTGCCGTCGCGCGAGTCTTCCACAAAGCGTTGCGCCTTGGCAAGCGCAGCCGGACCCAAAAATTTATCATTCACCTCCAAAACATTGCAGTCCGAATAGCAGGAGCCACACATAATGCAGGTACTGGAATCGTCAATGCGTTTGAACTGCTCTGGCGACTGCAGGCGTTCTTTCTCGGGCGCCCTGGTTTTGGGCTGCAGGTAGGGTTTGATCTTATCAATCTTATCCCAGAACGGTTTGAAATCGACCACCAGATCCTTGATCGGTTTCATGTTGCCGAGCGGTTCGAGAACAATGGTATCACCGTTCTTGACCAAATGAGATGCCTGACGTTGACAGGCGAGCAAGGCGTGTCCGTTGGCCTTCACCGCACAGGAACCACAAATTGCGCTTCTGCAGGACATGCGATAGGTGAAGCTTCCATCGAGAGTCCATTTGATCTGGTTCATACAATCCAACAGCGTTGCTCCCTGGGGAATATCCAGCTGGAACTCCTCGTAGTAGGGCTCGGGCTGTTTTTCCGGATTGTAACGTTTGATTCGAAACGTTGCCATCAGTAGGTTCTTTCTGCCGGTTGATGTTTCGTTATCACAACCGGTTTATATTTGATTTCCAATTCACCATCCTTAGGATAAGTCAGGCTATGCTTGAGAAAATTCTCGTCATCGCGTTTCGGATAATCGGTGCGGAAATGTCCACCTCGGCTTTCCTGCCGGGCTAGGGCAGCGGTAGCGATAATCTCAGCCATGCCCAGCATGTTACCCAACTCGATGATTTCATAAATCTCAGAATTGAACACCTTGCCTTTATCGGTAACCTTGCCCCTCTTATACCGTTCCCGTAGCTTTTGTATCGTATCAATGCAGACTTTCAGTCGATCTTCATCGCGAAAGACCCCGCAGTTCTCCGTCATCACCGTCTTCATCTCATCACGAATGTCGTTGTAGCTTTCGCTACCATTTTGCTGAAAAATATTCTCAAACTGCTCCAGCACCTTGGTTTTCTCATGGCTTTCATTAACCTTGGCATGACCAACAGCGTTTGCATACGTCAAGGCAGATCGGCCTGCTCGCTCGCCAAACACGACTGCATCGAGTAGCGAGTTGGTTCCCAGCCGGTTGGCCCCGTGCACGGAAACACAGGCGCACTCCCCGGCAGCGAAGAATCCATTAACGAGTGTCCCTTGCTCGTCGGTAATGACATGACCGGTCTTGTCGGTGGGAATTCCACCCATCGAATAATGCGCAGTGGGCTGGATGGGCAGCGGATCCTTAACGCAATCGACGCCGATGAAATCGATCCCCAACTGGCGAATCTGCGGCAGGCGCTCCATGATGCGCGCCTCGCCCAAATGACGTAGGTCAAGGTGGATGATATCTTTTCCATCAACACCGCGTCCGGCATCCATCTCACTCTGTGCCGCTCGTGCCACGATATCGCGCGGAGCCAGTTCCATTCTGGACGGTGCGTACTGCTCCATGAACCGCTCGCCTTCACCGTTGAGGAGGTAGGCTCCCTCCCCTCGCGCCGCTTCGGAAAACAAAATACCTTGGCGGTAGAGCCCGGAAGGATGGTATTGAACAAATTCGGCATCCTCCAGCGGAATGCCCGCGCGAAAAGCAGCCATGACACCGTCGGCGGTTCCCGCAAATGCGTTGGAGGTAATATTGAAGACGCGTCCGTAACCTCCGGTCGCAAAGATCACCGCCCGCGCCTGCATGACCTCCACAGCTCCGGTGCGGATGTCGCTGACCACGACACCGTTGCAACGGTCACCGTCAAGGATCAACGAGTGCATATACCACTCGGAATAGATCTTAATGGATTTGGAATGTTTAAGAAGCTGTTCGTGCAGGGCATGAAGGATAGTATGCCCTGTACGGTCTGCAGAAAAACATGCGCGAGGCTTGGAGTGTCCGCCGAAACTGCGTTGGGCGATCTTACCGTCGGGGGTGCGACTGAAAACACAGCCGAAATGTTCGAGCTCGTAAATGACGTCAGGCGCGGCCTTGACATACTCTTCCACCGCGTCCTGATCGTTGAGAAAATCGCCTCCCTTGACCGTATCGTAGAGGTGCTCCTCCCAGCTGTCGGGCTCTGAGTTCCCCAAGGCGGCGGCAATGCCTCCTTGCGCTGCCCCTGAGTGGGACCGCGAAGGGTACACCTTGCTCAGAATCGCAACGTCAAGGTCTTTACACATTTCCAAGGCAGCCCGCATGCCCGCCAGACCCGAACCAACTATAACCACATCGTGTTTAATCAAAACGGGCCTCTTTACATTTATTTTTTAGTCAATTGTAAAAATCCGCAACCCATTTTTCGCTATCGATCCCGGTCCAAGCTCTGACAAATAAAACCAAACCTACAAGTGAATAACCGTTTCTTTTCCAGGAAAGGCAAGGAACCGGTAGGAATCAGCAACAGCTTGCGCAACCGGTTATAAATGCAGGCGATATTGAATCATTCTCTAACATAAATTGTCAAGAAAAATGAGATTCCGGTTGCAATAACCAAGAGACTCACTATAATGCCGCATTATTCGACAAATTTACTCTGTTGTATTGAAAACGCCTGCCTGACGCTTTGTCCCCAGCGGAACCTCAATACTCCCCCTCTCACGACGCGGAGCACTCATTGGATCAGACCACCTTCGAATCTCTCCCCATACCCGAACCAGTTTTGAAAGGTATCCGGGATGCGGATTTCAAATACTGCATGCCCATTCAGGAAAAGACCCTACCCATATCTCTTGCCGGCAAGGACGTGGCGGGTCAGGCCCAAACCGGCACCGGCAAAACCGCCGCCTTCCTGATCACCCTGTTTACCCGCCTGCTCAAGAACCCGAAACCCAAAGCCCACAAGAAGGGCTGGGCAGCGCCGCGCGCCCTCGTCATCGCCCCCACACGTGAGCTGGCGCGGCAGATTGAAATCGATGCGCGGCTTCTGGGCGGACACTGCAATTTCCGCATCGTCTGTATCTACGGCGGAATGGATTATGAGAAACAACGCAACCAGATCAAGGAGGGATGCGATGTTCTCATTGTCACTCCCGGGCGCATCATAGATTATTACAAACAAAAATTCTTTAGCCTAAAGGGAGTGGAAGTTCTCGTCGTAGATGAAGCCGACCGCATGTTTGACATGGGATTCATTTCCGACTTGCGTTATCTGTTCAGAAACTGTTCCCCCTACAACAAGCGGCTGTCGATGCTGTTTTCAGCAACACTCAATTTTCGGGTCATGGAACTGTGCTACGAGCACATGAACAATCCGGAAAAAGTGATGATCGAACCGGAAAAAACAGTGGTCGACGAAGTCACTCAACGGCTTTACCACGTCGGGCTACACGAGAAATTCAATTTATTGCTCGGGCTTCTCAAACAGGAAGCGGGCGAGAAGGTACTGATCTTCTGCAACACCAAGATGTGGGCGGAGAGGCTGGAAGCGCTCCTACAGCATAACGACTACAACGCTACGCAGATCAGTGGCGATCTGCACCAGAAAAAGCGCATCCGCGTGCTAGAGGATTTTAAGATAGGAAAAACCGATATTCTCATCGCCACTGATGTCGCATCGCGCGGAATCCATGTGGACAACATCAGCCACGTTATCAATTACGATGTTCCGCAGGATCCGGAAGACTACGTGCACCGCATCGGACGTACCGCGCGCGCCGGCGCGGAAGGAACAGCCATCACCCTGTGTTGTGAGAACTACGCGCTCCACCTGGAACGCGTCGAGGAATATCTAAAACACAAGATTCCAGTGGAATGGGCGGAAGAAGAACTATTTCTTTCGGCGAAAGAAGGCGGGCCACCACCTCCACGCAGGCGGAGCCGTCCCCCGACAAAAATTGGCGGGCGCAAACCCAGCCCGAAACGCAGCGACGGCAAGCGACCCCCCAGCCGCGGACGCCGACCATCTTCCCATTCGCGTCGGCGCCCCCAATCCAGAGCCTAAAAGCTTTCACAATGGATCACGCCGAAAAACCGCCACTGGGGAGAGAATGCAGAGAAAACTCTGAACTGGTTAACGTATTCTTAAGATACCTAGACAACTAAAAACCTAAGTCTCTTTTTAACACCACAGATACCCAGAAGGAACAAGGTGTGTGCGCGGGGGGGCATCGCAAAGACACAAAGAGCATCAAGAAAAGTACCACTATAATTTTACAAAGATTTCTTCTCGCCCTTACGACAAATCCTACTTTTCTACTATTTTTTTAAATTCGTCTTCAGTAACAAGCGGGATGTCGAGTTTTTTCGCCTTGTCGGCTTTAGATCCAGGATCGGCACCAACAACCACGTAATCGGTTTTCTTCGAAACGGTGGACATGACGCGCCCACCGAGCGCGGCAATTTTTTCTTTGGCCTCGTCGCGGGTGAAGGACTTCAGCGATCCGGTCAGCACAAACTGTTTTCCCGCCAGTCTATCTCCTATCGCTTCGCCCTTGAATTCCATCTCGACTCCCAACTCAGCTAGGCGTGCTATTTCATCCTGATTCGATTTCTGCCCGAAAAACGTGCTCACACTTTCAGCGATGGCTTCTCCGATTTCCATAACGAATTCCAACTCTTCTTTTTCGGCTTTTTGTAACTTATTCATAGAGTGAAAATGTCGCGCAAGGATCATTCCAGCCCGTTGGCCCACGTGGCGAATTCCAAAAGCATACAACACACGGGCAAACCCGACAGACTTGCTTTTTTCGAGAGCGCCGATCAAATTCTGAGCTGATTTTTCCGCGAGGCGCTCCAGTCGAACAAAATTCTGAAGTTTCAGTTTGTACAAATCGGAGAAATGTTTCACCCCTCCCTTGCTGACCAGCTGGTCGATGACCGCGGGACCAAGGTGGTCGATGTCCATCGCATCGCGCGACGCAAAATGAAGCAGACGCTCCCTGAGTTGAGCGAGGCAAACCGAATTGGTGCAACGCAATACCGCCTCATCTTTAGAACGGGAAATAGGCTCCTTACACTCGGGGCATTTAGACGGCATTCTGAACCGCAGGCCGCGCCTTTCTCTCACACTTTTTATAACCTCAACTACTCTGGGAATGATCTCGCCCGCCTTCTCCACCACCACCCGGTCGCCTATACGGATATCCTTACTGGCAATTTCATCTTCGTTGTGCAAGGTAGCGCGGCTGACGGTGGAGCCGGAGATAGTGACCGGAGTGAGGATCGCCACAGGAGTAATCGCACCGGTACGCCCCACCTGACAGATGATATTTTCCACTCTCGTTTCTTCCTTCTCAGGTTCATACTTGAACGCAACCGACCAACGCGGAAACTTAGAGGTCGCGCCCAGTTTTTTCTGATAGTCCAGAGAGTTGACTTTGATTACGAGTCCGTCGACATCATATTCCAACTTATCCTTTTTCTTTTCCCAGGTTTCGATCCACGGCAGGACTTCTTCAAACTTTCCACACAGATACCTATTAGAGTTTGTATGAAACCCCATCTTCTCAAGTTCGCTCTGAACTTCATACTGAGTAGAAAATGGCATGGGGTCCATAAACCCAACCCCATAAACAAATATATCGAGCTTCCGGGAAGCTGTTATGGCCGGATCCAGTAGGCGTAGGGATCCAGCGGCAGCGTTTCTTGGATTGGCAAACAAGGTTTCACCGGTGGCTGCTCTGATCTCATTGAGTTTTTGAAAACTTTTGCGCGGCATGAAAACCTCTCCTCGGACCTCCATTAGCTTGATTTTCTCTTTTTCCGTGCAAATATTTAAAGGGATGGAGTGTATGGTTTTCAGGTTGGCCGTGATGTCTTCGCCTTTTTTCCCGTCGCCCCGGGTGGCGCCTTTAACAAAAATACCGTCTTCATAGGTCAGCGTCACTGCAAGCCCATCAAACTTGAGCTCGACAAAATATTCGATCTCGTCAGGGGAAACATCTGCCAACCCTTTAACAACCCTCTCACGAAACTCCTTCAGTTCACCAACGTTATAGGTATTGTCGAGGCTGAGCATGGGGATTTTGTGGGCAACAGTGTCGAACCTGTCGGCAACCTTGCCGCCAACCCGCTGAGTGGGAGAGTCGGGAGTGACCCATTCAGGGTGCCGCACTTCCAGGTCCTTCAACTCTTGCATGAGGCGATCGTATTCCCGGTCAGAAATCTCAGGTTGGTTCTGAATGTAGTAGGAGGTGTCGTGCCGCCGTATTTTTTGGCGCAGGCGTTCGATTTCCTGCGCCTCCTGTTTAGACATATCGGTTTTATTTACCTTGTGGAAGATTCGCGCTCAAAACCATACAACTGCCAGAATTCCAAGCTTTATCAGGACACATCATAATTGTTTGTTTAACGATGGGCAACTATTGCGGAAGGAATTCGCGGTGGACGTCTTAAGCCAGATTGAAATGCTCGAGGAACTCTAATGGCAGGGGCATCACCATTTATCAGGTGACGACAAAACAAATATTCGATGAAGGAGAAGGTGAGGCTATGAGCGTAGAAATTACCCCGCTCGTCTACTCCAAGGGCTGTTATACCTGGAATCTCAGAGGTCGAATCTTCTCAACCTTTCCGACAAGGAACTCGCTCGCGCAATATCAGTATGGGGCACGCAGCTTCTATTGACCGAAACAACGGTCTCAACGGGAGTCTGTTCCGCGCTATCGGGTCAAGGTTCCAGGGTCACATAGTAACCATTGCGCCCACGTTGGATCAGAAAAAGCACATTATCACGTCCTGCCGCTTCTACCATCGCCATTTTAAAATCTTCCTCAGTACTGATCCGAGTCTGGTTGACCTGGCGTATCACGTCCCCTGGTTTAATCCCAATTTTTCCACCGGCACTATCAGGCACTACACCGGTCACCACCACGCCATCGCGGGAGGTGGATCCTAAACTACGCGCTACCGCCGATTGCAATCCGGACACATCCAGTCCCAGCCAGTTGCGGGTGAACTCCACAACCTGCTCTGTAGGAAGGACCGCAACTTTAACGGATAAGGAATGCTCCTTCCCGTCGCGTAAAACCGTGAACCCGATGACGTTACCCACAGGGTACGTTGAAACACGGTCTCCATAGTCCAGCTTGTCGTTGACCTCATGCTTGTCAAGAGAAAGGATAACGTCTCCCGTTTTCAGCCCGGCCCGCGCGCCCGGGCTTTTCTTCATAACCTGAACGACCACCACACCCCGAACGTGGTCAAGGTGAAAAAAACGAAGCATTTCTTGAGTCATGTCCTGAACTGCAACACCTACCCATCCCCGCCGAACTGCTCCGTAGCGAATAAGGTCGTCAACGATGCGTTTCGATCTATTGATAGGAATAGCAAACCCGATTCCCTCAGCCTGCTGAAAAATCGCCGTGTTGATTCCGATCAGCGAACCGTTGATGTTGAGCAGGGGACCGCCGCTGTTGCCCGGATTAATCGAGGCATCCAACTGGATAAAATTCCGGTACACTCGGTTCTTGCCCCCTTTGATGTTGCGATTGAGGGCGCTGATGATCCCTGTGGTCACGGTGTGCTGAAGGCCAAACGGGTTCCCAATGGCAATAACTGTTTCGCCGATCAACAAATCGTCGGATCGTCCCATCTTGACGTGAGGCAGGGGTTCCGAGGTATCGATTTTGATGACTGCAAGATCCGACTTGATATCCGCCCCCACCAGTTGCGCATCAAACTCCCGCTTGTCGATGAGCGTGACCTTAATACGCACCGCCTTAGCCACAACGTGCTCATTGGTGAGGATGTAACCCTCCGGATGGATGATGACACCGGACCCCAGGCTTCGTCGCTTGGGGCCCACACGAGGAAGAAAATCCTTGAAGAATTGGTCGAAGAGAGGATTGCGAAAATCCCTGAACGGGTTCCGCCTGGCTGGCGCCGCTTCCTCGGTATTGATATTGACAACTGTCGGCCCAACCTGCTCCACCGCTTGGACGACAGGTGTGCGGCGACTGGCCTTTTCCTGCGCGAGTAGAGGCGACGCGCATGATACCAGTAACGCGCAGACCATAAGGGTTCGCAACAAGGTAGAAAATCGGAATTGCTTCATGAGGAATGAAACGGGTAACGGTAAATCCGCGAGATTTAAAACCAAGAGGAAAGTTCGGGCGTCCCCTACCAGGACGCCCAGGGATCATTTCACTTTTACAGCGATAAAAATGGTGGACCCACCTCGCCGAATGAGGAACAGTGCCGAGCGCCCCCCGCTGATGTTGCTGGTCAGGCGCTTGTAATCCTCAATATTTCTCACGGGGCTCCGGTCAATTTCAGTGATGACATCACCTCGCCGGATTCCAGATTCAGCGGCTGACTGACCGGCAGTAACATCCGAGACCAACACACCTTCGGTGGTATCTAATTTCAGACTTTGAGCAAGTTCCGGGGTGATGTCCTGAACCTGCATACCCAAGGGGTCAGCCTTGGCGAGCACCTGCTGCTGCGGATCCTTCAGAACAGCGATACGAACTTGAAGTTTTTTCATCTTCCCTGCACGAATCACTTCCACGTCCACCTCAGTTTCCGGCTGTGTTTGCGCAACAATCTTGGGCAGTTGCTCCATGTCTTTGACTTCCTGATCGTTAAACTTAACGATCACATCCCCACGCTTGATCCCTGCCGTGGCGGCGGGTCCATCAGGAATAACGTCACCCACCAATGCGCCGTCACTATCTTTCA
>Ga0207990_1001021_pt1 | contig 15064 bp, 9 predicted proteins | sample ETNtaG_8_FD_185780 | JGI IMG/M metagenome (GOLD analysis project Ga0207990, IMG submission 185780) | Marine microbial and viral communities from oxygen minimum zone, Eastern Pacific Ocean - ETNP201406SV75 (SPAdes) (version 2) | ecosystem: Environmental > Aquatic > Marine > Oceanic ...
TCGTTTCTCCATTAGTACGGTTCTCATCTACAAAATCTTTTTCATTGTAATAATCACCTACCACGAGGGGCTTACTGTCCAGAAGTGAAATATCAGTTGGATCTGCTTTACAGTAATCACAGGTTTTAAGATTGAATTCTACAGGAAGCTCATGTTGAGTTTTCCCTTTCCAGTATACTGGTACATCACCAGCGTTAATGACATTAACTGCGCCTGCCATGTAAACTGTTGAACCCGAAACAAAGATGGATGAAGCCCTACTGCTGTTAACATGATTTTTTGGCAGGCCATAAGTTTTGACTTTGGTGACCTTTGTTTGATTTGCCTGACCATTGGGATTTCTTCGCCAATATGCAGCCAGCGTTCCTCCACGAGTATAAGGACCATGTGCCCCAGATATCCATACATTGGCTCCAGAGGTAGTCTCAGAACCAATGACTGCGTCCGTTGCCTCACCATCATGTACAGTTGAAAGATTTTTTCTGTTACCGTTTATCCAAAGAGCTGAATATGTATCCTCATGACTTTTCATCCTCCAACCAGGTATATACACGTTTCCTTTGGAATCTGCTGCTACATGTTTTTCAGAATACCAATCTGCGTTTTCTCTAAAAGCTCTTACTAGTTCACCGTTTTTCCAATAAGCAGTATAACTTTTTTTCTTTTTTACGACATTTCCAGCAACATATACATTTCCAGTGGAGTTGACTGAAATCCCGGTAATTTCTGAAAGTTTATATCCAGATGAATTATTTATTTTTTTCTTTTCATATGTTTCCGGACCTGCAATCCAGTAATAACCTGCATCATCTGCTATGTAAATTGAATTATTGTGAAATGCAGCGTCTACCGCACCCATAACAGACTCTCCAACAACTTTCATACATCCATTTAAATCCCAAATAACAATTTTTGATTTTGGACAATCATAGAAAATGCATTTTTCTGTTACTGCATTTCCCACTATTAAAGCTTTTGTATTTTTAAATGAGCAGGAGTAGGAGCTTATACCTCCACTTGAACCTCCACCACCAGTGCTGCCACCAGTAGTTGCCCCAAGACCACCATTAACCACACCACCAACTGAATCTAAACCATCATTAACCACACCACCAACTGAATCTAAACCATCATTAATCCCATCACCAACTGGATCTACCACATCATTAATCCCATCACCAACTGGATCTACAACATCACCAACAGTATCGCCAGCTTTACGAATAGGTTCGTTAATTTTTTCAGTATCATCTGAACTACAAGAGATTAAAGTGAGACTAAAACAGGAAATCAGAAAAATGTATAAAATATTTAACATTTAGATATATTGTAAAAAATTACTCAATTAAACAATTCGATCAGATGGGTTTTTCCTAAGTCACATTTTCATCCCTTCTAGTAATTTGAAGGTGATGAATTATATGTAATCTGTTGCTATTTTTGGTGCGGACTGAGAGACACGAACACCCAAAATTCAAATTCTAAGTCTTTCAGAGTGGGGAAACAGGGGGAGACTGAAATAAATAATAATTATATAATCAATAAGAAAACAGGATTTCCATTTTGATGAACATCCTAAATTATGGGCTGTCTTTGTAAGCTAATGGCTCAAAATAGGTACATTTTTTTGCCCCCTAATTCCCTAGATTCGCCGACCAACATAGATAGCATACTTTATACAGCCGAGTCCACCTCTTTTTTTGTATTGCAAGAATGTGGGGAAGGTTGGTGAGTTTTTTTGATTCACTGTCTGAATTATTTGCTTTAATTCTATATCTTAGTATAATCGTGATTTTATATCACATTATCTAAATTTTGTCTATTCGTTCCAGCCACCAGTATTTGCATTTGATAGCAAAATTATATTTTTTTAAGATATTTCCCCGCATCGTTCTTTAATTTTAATGCTTCAAAAGACATCTAAGTTATTTACCCCGTTATTTATTTCCGGATGCATAATTTTGTTGACAGGTTTTGCAATTCGAGCCAGCTTTGGAATTTTCCAGATACCAATTGCAGATCAATTTAACTGGTTACGCTCGGAATTTTCCATGGCAATTGCCATTCAGAATTTAGCTTGGGGCATTGGCCAACCAATTTTCAGTGTCATCGCAGAAAAGTATGGAGATCGTAAAGCAATATTTTTAGGGGCATTGACTTATGCTCTAGGCCTTGTAATGAGCAGTTACGCTGTATCACCAGAGGCACATCAAATGCTTGGGATTCTAATTGGATTTGGTATTGCCGGTACTGGGTTTGGAGTTATACTTGCCGTAATAGGTAGAACCACCTCTGCAGAAAACCGTTCACTGGCATTAGGAGTTGCAACTGCAGCCGGTTCTGTAGGACAAATAGTTGGTCCCACAATAGCTAATGCTTTGCTGTTAACAATGCCATGGTCAGAAGTCTTTCTGATTTTTGCGGTAGCAATTATAGCAGTTTTGGCTGTCCTACCTTTTATGAAAACAGACATTCCAGCTGAGAGTCAAAAACTTGAAGAAAGCCTTGGTCACGTTTTTAAAAAAGCACTTTGCGATCCTAGCTATTCGTTGCTCTTTTTGGGTTTTTTTTCCTGTGGATTTCAGTTGGGGTTTATTACCGCTCATTTCCCAGCATTCATAACAGAAATGTGCAGCGCTATACCTCAAAACAGCATTTTAAGAAGCATGGGAGTTAGTTCTGTTTCATCACTAGGAGCTTTTTCCATAGCATTGATAGGTGGTGCTAATATCGTTGGAGCAATTGCTGCAGGCGCTTTAGGTAAACATTTTCCTAAAAAACATTTACTTTCACTTATCTATTTAGGACGTACACTTGCGGCTTCTGCCTTCATCCTAACACCTATGACTCCTGATACTGTGGTTTTATTTTCAATTACAATGGGGGCCCTATGGTTAGCTACTGTTCCCCTAACCTCAGGACTTGTAGCTCACATTTATGGTTTGAAGTACATGGGTACACTCTATGGCTTGATCTTTCTCTCACATCAGCTAGGTTCCTTCGTTGGTGTATGGCTTGGCGGGAAATTTTATGACCAGTTTGGTTCATATGATTTAGTTTGGTGGGTTGGAGTAGGTATTGGAGCATTTTCTGCGATTATTCATCTTCCGGTTCAAGAGCATCCTCTAGAACTTCGTCTAAAGATTGCTAGTTAATGATTAAATTACATTTCTGAATATAAGAAAATATGCCATAAGATGATTAAGTTGTAACTATGGCAAAATAATGCTCAATTAATCAAAACCACTTTGTAACAATTTCTGGACTTTCATTATATAATTGCTGTCTAAAAATAAACCTCGTAAGAAAATATAATAGTAGGGATAGTGTTATGAAATTAGCTTTTAAGCAGGAACAAAACTGATCTGGATGCTGAGGCCAGTGAACAAAGTTAAATGAAATTAAAAAGAATATGACAGATATAGCATTACTTGATGGAGGTTTAGGGCAGGAAATCCATAAACGTTCGATGATTGATGCCCACCCGCTCTGGTCAGTTAAAGTAATGTTTGATCAGCCTGATATTGTCACACAAGTTCATCGTGATTTCGTTATGAGCGGTGCGCGTGTAATTTGTTTGAATACTTATACTGCCACCCAATCAAGAATGACACGTCATGGATTTGGTGAACAGCTAGAAACAGCTCATAAAACAGCGATTAACCTTGCCAGACTTAGCCTCAAAGAATTGTCTGTAAAAGATGGTTCAGTACAAGTCGCGGGCTGTCTCCCCCCTCTGGTGGCAAGCTATGTAGCAGAGGCTAGTATGGATTATAATAAATCATTGGATGAATATCGTCTGCTTGTGGCTTTGCAAAAAGACGATGTTGACCTTTTCCTGATTGAAACTATGTCAAATATCGATGAGGCACAGGCGGCTCTCGCTGCAGTAAAGGAAACAGGCAAGCCTGCATTTGTATCCTTGACTATCGCAGATGATTTGTCAAATAAACTGCGATCAGGAGAAGATCTGAGAGTGGCAATTGACGTGTTATCTAATGAAAATCCTAATGGGATTATGCTTAATTGTTCATCACCTGAAGCAATAACAAAAGCTATGTCAATAATGAGTGAACTGAGTATACCCTTTGGTGCTCTTGGTAATGGTTTTACAACTATCTCACCACTTACCCCAGGTTCTACAGTTGATAAATTATCAGCACGGAAAGATTTATCACCCAAGGTTTATGCTGAATTTGCTTGCCAATGGGTCGAGGCGGGTGCGACCATCATAGGAGGTTGTTGTGAAATTGGACCTGAACATTTAAGCTTTCTTTGTCAACAGCTTAAAGCAAATGGGCATAGACTTACAACCCTGCCTGTTTAACAGTTTATTCTCTGACAAAAACTAAATAGCATTCGTTTCCGCTAAAGATCAAAATGATCAAAAATATATATAATTTTTGTACAATTCATCATATACAAACTCCAAAAACCTCTTGTGAAAAGATTGTGAAGAATGTTACATTGCAATAAATCAAACTAATTTGAAGGGGTTATATTGAAAATATTATATATTTTATTTTTACTGATCCTAATTGCTGGGTGTAAAAAAAATGACGCGGACCCACTTTCTGACTCAATCACGGATACTAGTTCAGAAATTAATACAGCTCAAGCATTCCGTATTTTGGAACAGGCGACATTTGGGCCCACAAATGATGAAGTGAAAGAAGTTCAAGCACTTGGCACGGCTAAATGGATTGAACAACAACTTAATTCTAGTTCCGCTTACGATAGTTCAACAGATTCTCATCAATCTCATCTTCAGAGGTATAAAGCCATTGCAAAAATGGCTGAACCGAGTACCTACGAATCAGATCAAGACTTTAATAATAACTTCCATGGTAGAACAAGCGATTACCAAACTGCAGCCTGGTTTGAGAATGCACTCCATGGAAAAGACCAGCTCCGACAAAGAGTAGCATTGGCATTTAGTGAATTGTTGGTCATATCAGGAAGTAAACAAAGAACTCGATTTAGGGGAGATTCTTTGGCATCCTATTATGATATTTTGGCAAAGAATGCATTTGGGAATTTCAGAATTTTGATGGGAGAAGTCTCAAGAAGTACAGGAATGGGTATATTCCTTTCTCATCAAGGAAATAAAAAACACAATTCTTCTTCCAATACACACCCTGATGAAAATTTTGCCAGAGAATTGATGCAGTTGTTTTCAATCGGACTTTGGAAAATGAATCAGGATGGGTCCATGGTTAAGGATTCGAGTGGAAATCCTATTACTTCCTACACACAGGATGATGTTGAGGAACTTGCCAAAGTAATGACAGGGTATGACATCAAAGGAAACAGTAAATTTGGTAAAACCAGTCGGGCAAATGGAGAAGAATGGTCTTCTCCCATGGAATTTAATTCATCTCATCATGAATATGCTTCAAAAACCTTTTTAGGTTCTACAATTGGTACAGAAGGATCATCAAACAGTGAACCATCAGACCTTGATCAAGCCCTAGACATCATCTTTCAACACCAAAATGTAGGTCCACATGTGGGACGGCATTTAATCACAAGACTCGTTACCTCTAATCCTTCATCCGCTTATATCAGCAGAGTCGCAGAAAAATTCAACAACGATGGGAACGGAACCCGGGGAAATTTAAAAGAAGTTGTAAAAGCTGTTTTGCTGGACGTTGAAGCAAGAGAGACGAAATACAGCAATAATGGAAATTATGGAAAACCCAAAGAACCTTTATTGGCTTTGACCCAATTCCTTAGAGCTTTTGATGTGAAACCACTTGATGGTTGGAAAAGCAGAATGAATGCAACAATGAATGGTGTTTATCAATTTTTCTATCTTGAAAATATTATCGGACAATCACCATTAAGATCTGAAACGGTATTTAATTTCTTTTCAGCCGATTTTGTACCTGCAGATTCTCATTTCATTTCCAACAGTATGGTGGCACCTGAATTTCAAATTCAAAGTGATACTGTCTTAATCAAATTTCACAACCTTATCCGGTCATCACTCAATACCAATGAAAAAAATGCAATCCTAGAAAATAATGCAAGCTTAAAGGATTTTGCTTCTGCTCGAAGTTACACAAAACAAAATTATTACATTAATATCGATAATGAGCTACAAATTTTTGAATATGCTTTGGACGGTGATACAAACGGAGATTTTAACAACATCAATGATTCAGAAAAGAAAAAGGCTGCAATTCAAACATTACTCCAGCACCTGGATGAAAAACTGATGGGAGGAGAGATGCCCTCAGATTATTATACTGCCTTGACAACACATTTGATGAATATGAATTGGGGGAAAAATTTTAATGCAAAAGAAGCGAGAAATGTCATTTCTGATGCAATTCGCTTCATGGTTATATCAAGTTTTTTTATGATTCAAAAATAAACTATATGAAAAGACGAAATTTTTTGAAGTCCGGCCTAGCGGGTCTTTCAATGATGGGAATACCCCAGTTAGGATTGAAAGCAGCAGCTCCAAGTTTTTCAGGCTATAAAGCATTGGTATGTATCTTCTTGAATGGAGGGAATGATGCCTGGAATTCATTTGTTCCTGCTTCAGGTTCTGGAAATTCTCAATGGACAGTTTATAACAATGGAAGGGGGGATCTCTCTGTCGCCAATAGCGATAAAACACTTCCAAGTATAGGAACCTTAAATCAAGGTTCAGGTAATCCGTACTACGATTCAGGGAGTGATTCGGCAGCCTACTTGGGAGGTTCTTATCCTCTTACATCGATTTCGGAAGTGAAGGTTAATGCAATGATGCCTGAATTGGCGAGGTTGCTAGAAGACGGAAAAGCTTCTTTGATAGGAAATGTTGGGACTCTTGTTGAACCACTCAGTGGAAAGACTGATTTTCAGAATGCTGCCAAGAAGAAACCCTCTTTTTTGTTTGCGCACAACCACCAAAGACGCATCATTTATACTGGCAAAGCAGACGATCTTAACACGACAGGATGGGCTGGAAGATTGGCCGATCTCTGGTCCGGTATAAACAATGATAGTGTTATGGGACTTAATGTGTCTTTCAATGGGCAAGTCCGTCTGATGACCGGAGTTAATAGTAAGCCTATACTGTTCAGTCCGGATCAAAGCACTACTTATTGGGACATGAAAAAAGATTCCGACAATGCTGTCTATTCCAGTCGTCGAAATCTTTTTTCAACACTTTATGGAAGTAATCCTGCAAGCGACCCTTTTAGTAAAGTATACAACCAGATGCTCGAGGGATCTCTTGATTTAGATGACCTACTACAAACCTATTGGAATTCAAATCATAAAACAACCTTCAGTTCAACTGCATCTTACGGGGAAAGTCTTTTTTCAATTCCAACAAAGACTCAAACAGGTATGGAGGAGGAATTGAATGGTGACCTGATCGAGCAGTTAGAGGCTGTTGCACAATTGATCCACCTAGGATCATCCAATTCCAAAATGAATTTTAACCGTCAAATATTTTTTGTCAATTTTGGAAATTTCGATACTCATGGGAATCAGGCCGAAGAACATCCTATTCTACTTCGAGAACTAAGTCTTGCACTATGGAAATTTCAAAAAGCCCTTGAAGAAATGGGTGTGGATGACAAAGTGGCGACCTTTACATCGTCAGATTTTGGAAGAACCATTGGAAATAATGGCGATGGGACGGATCACGCTTGGAGCACTATCAATTTGGTCATGAGTAAAAGCAGTGGAACGACTTTCAATGGTGGGAAATTTTATGGAGATTTACCTAATTTTACGATGGGAGGAGCTGATGACATACGTGATGGAGGGAAAGGTCGTTTTGTGCCAAAATTATCAGTGGAACAAATGAACGCAACTTTGTGCAGTTGGTTTGGAGTTCCTGACGCTGATATGGGAACTCTTTTTCCAAATTTGTCTAATTTTAAATCGAGTACGGATATAGATAGTGCATTCCTAAAATTAAGTAATGCTAAATTGATTTGATAACTACTTTTACTGTGTTTCACCACCCTTCAATCATTTAAGGAGGAAAGATGACCAAGGATTTAGTATCAATGATTAGTTTATATTTATCATCCGTCGACAGCTCCACTACATTAGACAAATGGGTGTGATAGGAAGTCTTGCAGAAGTGCGTTTTACAGGCTTATAAGTCGGAGAAACGGTGAACGATAAGGAAACCTTTGAGAAACTGCTGACAGCAGCGGAATAACTGAGGGATCCCGATCAGGCGACGTCATCATCCTCGGTTTTGCAGGGGTGGGTCTCATCAAACTAAAATAGAATTAACATCGAAAGTCCCAGTCATAGCCCCTGTGCGGGCTGCTCTTACAATTGACATGCACAAGCTAGTTATCATCTCAATAATCAGATGAGTCAATAAATATTTTGACCAAAACCCCTCTCAAATAATGATGTTTGGAAATGGAATTGAACCTTCGTTTATTTCATCTACACCACATCAAAAGAAATAATTCTCCTCAAAAGAAGAAATATAAATGCCATCAATAAATGGTTTCGAGATATTAGAAACTTCACCTGAATATTTTTGGCTTTTGGCTGTACTTGCAGTACTTGCAGTTTCCATTTCTAAAGCAGGTTTTGGAGGAACCTTGGGTTCGTTCAGTGTTCCAATTCTGCTGTTTGCTCTTCCACCAAAACTGGCAATTGGAGTACTACTACCTCTTTTTCTGGTTACTGATGTCTGGGTCGTATATATCTGGAGGAAGATGCTAGATAAACGGATTTTATTGATTATGTGCTTATTTGGACTTATAGGTGAGGTTGTAGGGTGGCTTCTTTTCGATTATTTAAATGATCAGATGTTAACTGGATTGATCGGAGCTATCTCAATAATTACTGCTCTAAATTATACTTGGCGGCGGATAAGACCTGGGGAACGTACATCAGCGGAAATCGCCACCTTAGTATCCAGGAGAATATTTCAACGTGGTGCAATCTGGTGCGGGCTGTCAGGTATCTCAAGTTTTGTTTCACTTTCAGGCGGTATACCAGCCCAAATATTTTTATTGCCGCATGCACTTGTACATCAGGCCTTTGTTGGAACACTCAGTGTCTATTTTTTTGTGATAAACATCGCGAAAGTTCCATTCTATGCGGAGATCGGCATCTTCTCAGAGGCAACGCTTACGGTATCACTTTGGTTGCTTATTGTAATTCCATTTGGCGTTTTTTTCGGCAAATGGTTAAATTCTCATATAAATGATCAAATATTCTACGATATTAGTCATCTAGGTTTGTTGGCTATGGGCACAAAATTAGTACTCAGCGTGCTTTAAAAACGGCTTCCTTTGATAATCCATGAAAGAGAAGGAGAATTATGTGCTAAACAGAATCAGATACTAATCTCCTTTGTCAAAATTTAAACATTAACTTAATTAAACGGAATTATTAATATATCAAGGAGTTTCATTCAAAAGATCATTGCTTTATGTTTTTTCACTATAACTAAACTGGGTTCTAAAGATGTGAAAAGCGATCACGACAAAAACTATAATAGACCCACAGATCATTGTTATGCTAGGTCTTTCGCCAATACCAATCCAAACCCAAAATGGACCAATTACCATTTCTAGTAGCATAATTAGACTTACTATAGCAGACGTTGTATAACGAGGAGCAATAATTAAACAAGTAAATGATAGAGGTAGTATTATTACTCCCATACTAAATAACGTCCAGATTGGAGCGTTGAATACACCATCTACAGAACTTAATGCAAAGCCTATAATACCGCTGATCAATGCACCTAAAGCACCTGCAGGAAGTACTGCAAGATCAGGATATTTTCTGGCCATAGTAAAGGTAAGTGCCAAACCAAATGCTGTCATTCCTCCATATATTGCCCCTAATATTATAGACCCCGCTGGCTGACCTATGGCATTGTTACCATCACTCACCACGATGGAGACTCCAACCATGGAAGCAATTATAGTCAACCAACCTAGCCATCCTTGAGCTTCTTTAAGCATAAAACTAGATAGAACTGCTGCAAATACAGGCATAGTTGCTAATGCTGTTAAAATTAACATTACAGAGGTTTCTAAAATTCCAAGTGTAAAGAAAATTGAATTGATAGCAAAAGAAAATATGACAACAAATCCTTTCCAAGAAAAAAGTGTACGTAATTCTTTTTCTACACAAGGGTTTAATATAAAACGCCATATAATCAATATGGTAATGCCCATCAAAACTCCACGCCAGCCCATTAATGGCCATTGTTCCAGATTTGAAAATCTCATAACCATGGTATCAGGCGTAAGTATCAACACACCAATTATGGATAGAAAAATCCCTAGTTGTTTCGGATATTTTTTAAAATATTGATCAAATAAATGCATTATCATTTGTTGAAGCTATCCTAAGAAAACCACTTTTAAATTGGTTGAATAAATTGAATTTTCCTAAGCTATCTTTTTTCTTAAATTTTGAACATTCAGTAACCCCCATTTACACTAACAATTATTAGTATAAATTCTTCACAGATCCCCCATCAGAAGTAACATCATACTTTGAGTTAAGTCTCCACTTAATTCATAAATAAATTATAGTTAAATGAATTTATAATTTTGGAAAGCATTAAACTGAAAAATTCGATAAGGAGTGCTTTGTGGGAACATTCATAAAAGAATTAATAACTCATTCAATTCCTGGCATTTTCAGGTGGCGGGGTAAAAAATTGTGCCTTCGTCCTTCGTTTATTAAATCTATATTCAAGAATATTAACGTATAATTTTATATTATTCTAAATTGTCACATAAATGATTGTAACAACAGTTATTATAAGAATCAATTATTCATACCAATCATACAAATTTTACGTAGACCGCGCTTTCAAGCAAACCTGCTTCAAACAACCGCGGCCTTTCTCTCCGTTAAATAAACCATATTATTATTACTTTTTAGATTCCCATATTTTGATTATGTTTTTGTTAGTAACACACTATGTATGAGCAATTGAATAATTAAGCATTAATGTTTAAGCGGTGTTTGTAGAGTAGCGAGGTTAGAATAAATTATTCTCAAAAAGAAATAGCCAGTCAATTCTTGGCCCCACTTATTAAATTGCTAGGAGTATGTTTAATTTTGGATTATGTTTTGGTAAAATTAAATACCAGGTTCCTGAAAAAATTGGTCTTCACTTCAGAAAAATGATAGTATATTCGCTGTTAAATATTATGAACTGTCTATCGAATTAAATTGTATTGTACTTATGCACAAATCGAAAACATCTATCGGCTTAGTTGAATTTGTAGCGCTCATGGCGATGATGACTTCGTTGACCGCAATGTCTATAGACTCAATGCTTCCTGCATTGTCAGAAATTGGATTGGATCTGGGCATACAGAGGCCTAACGATAGTCAACTGGTTATATCTTTATTGTTAGTGGGAATGGCCGTTGGCCAAATGTTTTTAGGCCCTTTGTCCGACAGCATTGGACGTAAGCCGACTGTTTATATTGGATTTGGGTTGTTTATTACCGGCTGTTTGATGTCCATGCTGACCACAAATTTTCAAATCATGTTGGCTGGGCGTGTGCTTCAGGGATTGGGGGCAGCTGCACCACGTGTTGTGGTAGTGGCTCTAATTCGAGACCTGTATACTGGCCGGGAAATGGCCCGTGTGATGTCGTTTGTGATGGCAGTGTTTATTCTGGTTCCGGTGGTGGCTCCAGCCTTTGGCCAGGCCATTCTAATGGTGGGGCACTGGCGTTGGATCTTTGGTGTTCTTCTGATAATAGTACTGTTTATCGGTATTTGGTTTGCTTGGCGACAACCAGAAACATTGTCGCCCGACAGTCGTACTCCATTCTCACTGGCAACTATCGGAAGAGCCATACAAGAGGCTGTCACACATCGTATGGTATTTGGATATACCATTGCAATCGGTCTGGTTTTCGGCGCATTTATTGGTTACCTAAACTCTGCCCAGCAGGTGTTCCAGGAACAATACGGTTTGGGCACACTTTTTCCGCTTTACTTTGCGCTACTCGCTCTCTCTTTAGGTTGTGCCTTTATAGCGAATTCTCGACTGGTGATGCGTTTCGGACTGCACGAAATATCATTCCTGGCGTTGAAAAGTATAGTAGCCTTGTCTATCGTTTTTTTTGGAGTAGCTACGATTACGGATGGTCAGCCGCCATTGTGGTCGCTAACTTTATATTTTATTTTAACGTTTTTTGGCTTGGGTATTTTGTTCGGTAATCTCAATGCATTGGCAATGAAACCGCTTGGGCATATCGCCGGTGTGGGGGCAGCGGTAGTTGGCTCGCTGTCAACATTCATATCACTTTTGCTGGGTACCTTTATTGGCCAGTGTTACGACGGTACTGTGCTCCCTATGATTGGCGGCTTTGCTATATACAGTATTACCGCCATTATGGTAATGCGCTGGGTAGAGTCAAAAGAACCATTGCCACAGGCCAGTCAATAAGATTAGGTTCGCACACAACTAATTCATAACAATTAAGACAAATGGTTATCCACCTTCCGCGCGTCGCATGTATCTAAATGTTTTAGCACACCGTTTTTAATACTGTAAATCCAACCGTGTACAGTCAGTTCTTTTTCCTCTTTCCATGCTTTCCGGACAATGGTAGTGTTGCAAATGTTTGTGACTTGTTCTTTAACATTCAGTTCACAAAGCAGGTCTAACTGCTTTTCATGTTCAAGCCCCTTAAATTTTTCAGTGTTGAAACGAACAACATCCTTGATGTGACCCAGCCAGTTATCGATAATACCATGTTCATTATTTTCCAATGCTGCTTTAATACCGCCGCAATCATAATGTCCGCAAAGAATGATGTGTTTTACTTTAAGCACCTCTACCGCGTATTGGATAACGGAAAGACAATTTAAATCCGTATGTACAACAACATTTGCAATATTGCGATGAACGAAGACCTCTCCAGGCTGCAGATTAATAATTTGGTTTGCGGCCACCCTGCTGTCAGAACATCCTATCCAGAGATATTTGGGAGCTTTTTGTTTTGACAGACGTGTGAAAAAATCAGGGTCTTTTTCCTTGATTTTAGTAGCCCACACTAAATTTCCGTCTAATAAATATTGTAGATTTTCCACTTTTTAATTCTTCCTCTTCATCTGTGTTTGAAAATATCAGCCAGCAATCTCTTAATTCAGGCAGCTTGGTTCCTAAGATTACGCAGCACAGTCAGTTTTAAAACAGTTTAAAAATGTAGATTCGGTTAATAATGAAGGCTTATAATTCCACTAAAAATCTATGCCCTCTTCATCAACATGTCAATTCAAAATCCCTCTTAAGCAAATCCACCATACGACTTTAAGCACAAATTGATCCGGCAGATCTTTTGAATAATTTTACCACGAAATCACTTTCATCTTTAGCACTCAAACTCAGTATTAATCAGGAATTCCGAAAACAAACGTAGATTGAAAGCTTGACATATATACGACAAAGAGTTATATAATTCACGCAACTACAATATCAGCTTTTTGGTTAAATATAAGCAATAATGCAATTTGGTTCTATGATTGCAGAAAGTTTTAGTTAGCTTAAAAACATTCTTCTATTTTAAGCATCAAATTATTTCCGGTCTTTTTGACCAATAGGTATTCCATTGGAGGGGAATACTACACTTTTCCAGGGCAGGAGTTAACTTTTCTCTAGTTAGGGAGAAAAAATGAAAAACTTATTTTTCTTTTTTTTAATTCCAGTCATTGCCCTCATCATCAATTCCTGCGCTAATAGCAGTGATTCAGGATCACAGTCCCAGGTGGATCAAACTCTGGACCAGTCCACAGACAATTCCACAGACGACTCAACAGACGACTCAACAGACAACTCAACAGACAACTCAACAGACAACTCAAATGTCACTAGCGATGGTACCTGCTACCGGCTGGAAAATTCAAACATTGATAATTCAACAGTTGATAATTCGACAATTACTGATAACTCATCTATCAAAAATTCTACTGTTACAAATTGTTCGACGATTACTAGCTCAACTGTAGATAACTCTTCTACGATTAACAAGTCAACAGTAACCTCCTCTACAATTAACACCTCCGTTGTAGATAACGGTTCGAATGTTTGTCAACAATCAACAATTGATAATGCGACACTTGATAATGCGACAGTTTGTAATAGTTCAACTGTACAGGGGGGTTCAACTATATCTAGTTCGACTGTAGATAACTCTTCTACGGTTAACAATTCAACTGTTTGTCAACAATCAACAATCGATAATTCGACAATTGACAATGCGACAGTCTGTAATAATTCAATTGTACAAGGTGGTTCGACTATATCTAGTTCGAATGTAAGTAGAAGTTCGACTATACAAGGTGGTTCGACAGTTAGAGACAATTCGACCGTATGTAATGCGATAATTGATAATGCGACAATTGATAATTCAACTGTCTGTTATGGATCAGTCAGTATGACGATCTCAAACAGAACTGTTCAGAATCAGATCATAACTGAAACTGTCGCTCCATTTGTCAGTTCCATCGCACCCGCTGACTCAGCATCGGTTAGTCCAGCTACAAACATAAGCATAACTTTTTCAGAAGTAATGGATCCCACTTCTATCACTACAAATACTGAAAATACTAGTTGTTCAGGTACTATTCAGATATCGCTCTCATCCTCCAATTTCAGCAGTTGTATAAAAATGACTGCATCTTCACCATACACAAGTGATAACGTGATATTTACCGTTGATCCGTATGATAATTTGACAAATAATGCAACATATATAATCAGGGTGACGACAGGGGTAAAGGATCTTGCTGGAAATCCAATGAGCAGCGATAACACTACTGGAACAGGATGGACTACTGATGGAACCGCACCAAGCGCACCAATTGTTTCGGGGACCACGCCCACGCAAGACACAACACCTACCTGGAGTTGGAGTTCAGGAGGTGATGCGGGTAACGGGACTTATAGATACAAACTTGACGACAGCGATCTGACTTCGGGTGCAACACAGAACACGAGCACGAGTTACACACCAGACAGCGGAATCAGCGAGGCATCACATATCCTCTATGTCCAGGAGAGGGATGCAGCCGGTAACTGGTCATCATCCGGTTC